>TARA_R110000868_G_scaffold100129_11_pt1 | contig 11508 bp, 8 predicted proteins | sample TARA_R110000868 | Tara Oceans TARA_R110000868 (sample SAMEA4397489) | marine metagenome | biome: Polar Biome; feature: [SRF] surface water layer (ENVO:00010504); material: water (ENVO:00002006), including particulate matter (ENVO:01000060) such as... | depth 5 m | reverse complement strand
TGCTCAGCAGTTTACTGGCATGGAAGGTAAGTTTGTTAAGATTGAGGACACTATCTCTTCATTTAAAGCAATTCTTAATGGCGAATGTGATGATCTTCCAGAACAAGCCTTTTATCTCGTTGGTGGCCTAGACGCCGTTTACGAAAAAGCTAAAAAGCTTAAAGGCTCAAACTAATTAAGGGACTGGTATGAACCATTTTACCGTCGATGTATTAACTCCAAATCGTGTTGTGGCCAAAGATGTGCCAGCTGAAGCGCTTTTGATCCCGACTTCTCGTGGTCAAATTAACGTACTTCCAAACCACACGCACGTGGTGACAAAGCTTTCAACAGGCATGCTGTCGATCTTTGGTGGCAGTGACGATCCAGATCGTCACTTCACTGTGACTCATGGAATTTGTAAGGTGCTTGAAGACAAAATCGTAATTTTGTCTAATACATCTGAAGAACAACATGAGATTGATGCTGAAAGAGCTAGTAAAGCACTTCAGTTTGCTGAAGAGAAACTAGCAAATGAAGCACTTAGCGAAGAAGATCATGTTAAGTATCAGCGTAAAGCTGAGCGAGCCAGACTAAGAATTCAGTTTGCGAAAGAACAAAAGAATCGCAAATAGGATTTGATCAAAATTATCAAGATTAGCCTCTCCTATGTGAGAGGCTTTTTTTTGCCTTGAATCAATGCAAAACAATGGCACAATAGAAGAATGAAAATATCTGGTGTGCTCGCTCTATTTCCTCTAACAATCATCGCGACATTTTTGGTTTTACAGCAACAAATAGTGCTGGAAAAACCATTTGAGCGCCATGCCGGGGCCTATACCGATGTCGCACATATTTTTTCTGCTATTAAAAATTCGAATTCAATTGAAACGCAAAGACCTAGAATAATTCCAGCTACTAGGCCGCGCCGAAATGATCAAATTAAAATTACACCAGGAAAGGTTGAACTGACTCTGGCACAGGCCACCGGTACAAAAGAGCAGAAGATAAAACTAAAGCCACAAGAAGCTGTTCTAGAAGATATTTGGCGCGATCATGTATCTCAAGCCCAAGCGGCAAATGAAAAGAACGTTGAGGTAAATAGCGCTCAGGGCGTGGCCATGGCTTCTCAAAAAAATATCGGTGTGCAAAAAAATGAGCAACAATCGGTCGGCCTGTTAAGCCCAGTGATTAAGCCGACAGAAGCAACTCAGCAGCAAACAGCAAGAGAGAGTTCGCAACAATCTGGATTTGTTAATGACGAAATGTACGCCAGGCTCGATCTCCTGGTTGTAGGTGCCAATTTAAATGGTGAGAGTGCAGAAATTGATATGGTCGAATTTAGTGCACTTGCTGATGATAATGAAATAATTAGTGCAAAGCAGGGAAGATTCACATTTGAAAAAAACTTAGCAACGCCAAGGCAAATAATGTCTGGTGTATTTATGGCCAAAGATTTTGTAACAACCAGAGTTGACTTGCCTATGGAAATTGGAAGCTTCGGCTCGCTAATTCCTATGGTTTCTATTGCTAGCATGGATAAGATCTTACAAAAAAGAGATCTGACTGCTCCTGGTGGATTCATTCTTGTCGATCTAGATCAAGAGATAATAGATGTAGAGTTGGATCGCAGGTATCAGGATCGAATTTATTTTAATGCAGAATTCAAAGTAACTGAAGCTGATGATTCGGCCCGATTTGTTATGTTTGTCGGTGTAGAGCCAGGCAATACCATGCTTCGTTATTTGGTCAGATCTAGAAAAATTGTCGAACGTGTAGCTCTCGTGGTGGCCGATCAGATGCTCTATGACCTACCAATTATTGAAGCTGCGAGTACACATAGCTTTGGTCTTTATGAAATGGAATCGTTGTCATTAACTCCAAGAGAATTAACCCTCTCAAGTAAGGCCATTCATCCCTTCAACAAGAAAAGAAATGCGGTACAAGACACCCTCAATCACTATAGCCTGGATTTTGATGAATCAATTCTTGGTGCCAGAAAGTACACAGAAATCGAACACCTAGGAACAACATTCTTCGCCGGTCATTTGGGGCAAGAAAAGATTATTGTTCCAGGACAAGGCTTTATTAATGAAGTATTGGCATTTCACAACTTAGATCGTCTTGAGAGGCAATGCCTAATACAACTCAATCTTCCGCGTGAGCGCGAACTATATGAGGTTAAGATGTTGGGAGAAGGGGCAAAGGGTCCACTTCTTTTAGATGAGTCATATTTAAATCGTGATGGAACGGTTTCAATTGATGCAACAGAATTCTCAACCCATGCATTTGTTCTTGGAGACATGCAAGGCAGGGTTTATATCAAACTCGAATATGTCGATGGCAGTGTTGATTATTTAAATTCATACTGTGCTGATGGAGCCTATTTAGTCGAGCACCTGTGAGACTTTGCTAACTCAACCCAGTTCTTGGGATATCTTTTAGTCATGAGCTTTGGATCAACTTTGTAGTAGCGGCGTTCTGTTAGGTCTGAGTCAGTGAACAATACCGTTCCGCGTGGATATGAGTGGTTATGATAGCGACGCTCGAAATGACGATTTTCATTAATAATATTTGAATCATACTTCTTCATAGAAGAAAAAAACCATTTGGGCTTAATGCTACAAAGAGAAACATAGGCATGAATTGTCTGTTTGTTTTGTTTAGGTTGTTGAAAAATTTTATCTTTGTAAGCTAACGCTCTAGTTAGTGCCAGAAACTCAGCGAAAAAATTCTTACTAGCAAACCCGATATGATCGTGTTCGTAATACTCCAAAATATTGGCGAGAGAGGCCACCTTATTCTTCTTTTGCATCAAGCGCTTGCCCTTGAGCAAATGCTTGGTTCCTGAATTGTAAGCAGCAATGGCAAGATCCCAGCGACCCATAATCTTAAGATTTTGCTTAAGTAGGTGTAGGGCCGCGGCCGTGGCCATTAGTGGCTGAAGGCGACCATCTTGGCGCCGATCAATGGTCATAAAGTGCGAACCAATATAGCGCATGAATTGCCAGACACCTGAGGCGCCAACTTTAGAACGAGCACGAACATTAAATGAGGACTCCAAAAAAGGTATGGCCCTTAACTCCCAAGGTACATCGTAAGCTTCAAAATATTGCTTAATGGTGTGCTCGTAATAGGCAAACGAATCGATACCAGCTTGGATATTATCCTTTTGTCCTGTTTGTGCCCGTAGATTAGATGAGAGATCCTTATAGAATTTTTTACGAGCTGACTTTGAAGGGAGCTTAATCTTGGCCTGACTAAGGGCCGCTAGAATTTTTTGCTCAATAGCGCCTTTAGTACTTCCTTTTGAAAGTTGTAAGAAAGCAGCTTTATATTGGGAGACAATCTTATCAACATATTTAACTTGTAGCGCAGCTTTAGTGAAGTGATTGAGATTGGAGGAGTCGACAGTCGAAAAATCGAGTACATCATAGATGATTGCTAAGTTTTCTTTGTCGTGCAGTACAGAGTGAGAACTGGGATGTTGGGTATAGATATCAAACCAAAAGCGAGTGGCATCCAAAAAATATTCAGGAATAGGAAAATCTTTAGAAACAAGATTGCTGGGATCATCGAGCAGGGCTTGAATCTTCATATCACTGAAGGGAATACTTTTTGGATCACTCTTACTATCAGATGAAATCGCCCCACTGAGTTCTAGTGGATCGTTCTGCAGAGTATTTTCTACAGAAAGCGCAAAGGCATTAAGCGAGAATAGTAACAGTAAGACTAATTTTCCCATTCGTGATGTCTAAAGACTTCCATAGTGCGCTTGTATCCTGAGGAAACGACCTCGGACAACTTATCCGGATTGAGTGAAAAAGAATTTTTGAAAAATGTTCGGTAGTTTGTATGTTTAGGATAAATATCGATCATGTGAACGTTAGGGTTGAAATGCAATTTGCGCTCCAAAATACCTGTCAGCTTCTTGCGATGTTTCTCGTCAAATTTATTGGTGCGCATATATTCGTTGACCGTATCAATAATATCTTCGGACTGAGCCCTTAACGCTCGATTAGCAACAATCTTCTTTTGAATCATTAGGTAAATCGCCTGTGTGCATATTGCGGGTAGACCGTAATTAACAAGCGAGCCAACTTCGTCGACATAGTGATAGGGCGTATGCGTCCAAGAACTAATAACAAACTCACAACCATGGTCAATTGCAACGTGAGTTGAGAGCGTCTCTCTGATCTCTCCGTCGATATAATAATCCGTGTGATTGGTTTGCGGATTAAAAATTGGATACGGTGAATAAAAAGGTGGAACACTCATACTGGCAGCAACAGACTCAGAAATTGGAATTCCCGTGTAGTAGCAAGCTGTAGAGTCATGATGAGGATTTGGGTAATTATACTTACCAAAAATCACCTTTCGAGAATGATCGAGTTGTGTGGCCACGACAAAAAAATCAGTCTTTAATTCTGAAAACTCTGCTTGCTTTAAAACATGTTTATCGAGGTATTGCCTGAGTCCCTCGGTAGTGAAGAAGCCAGGAAGTGTGGCCAAAGGGTTGAGAACCTTTTTTAACATGGTGGGAAAGCCCTCAAGCGGGTCATAGAACTCACCTTTGGGCGGTCGCTTCATGGAGGCACGAAAACTGAGCATGTCTTTATAGGTGATAGGCTTTAGGCGAGCGGACTTGCCGTCGACTTGAGCCTCGATGACGTCCATGGGTGAGAATCCGCTGGCCAGGTAGAGACCAACAAGTGCCCCTGCACTGGAGCCGACATAGGTATTAATATCGAGTGAGCTTGGTTTGGATTCGTTGTGGCACATATTGAAGCCAAGCTCTTCAAGTGCAAGGCCTACGCCAAGATGCCAGGCCGACGCTTTAACAACTCCGCCTGATAAGACGAGAGCGATCTTTTTATTTTTAAACTGTTCTAGGTTCACGCGGCGCATGTCACAAGGATAAACGAGGAAGATCGACAGCAAAAGGAAAAGAATGTTTGTGTTGCGTTAATTTGTCTATTTTTGCGGGACTGACTATCATAGGAGTACTTATGAAAACATTTTTTATCGTACTGCTTTTCCTCCTTTCTCTTTCTCTGGCGCACGCAAGCTTAAGTCAGCGGCGCTGTATGCTCTTGCCCGTGAAAGACCATCTCGATGGAGCAATCGGATTTAAAGTTTTCCAAGAAGTGGAGAACTATTTAAGAGAAAGTGAATGGTGTTACTATCGCTCAAATTCAGAAATTTTAAATGTACTAGGCAGCTATAAGAAAAACCTTGATGCCCATTTGCAAAACCCAGATGTTTTGAAGCTTGTTGCCAATAAAACGCAAGCGGGCTCACTTATCAAAATTAAAATTGATAAAGCTGTAAACGGTGCCAGTGTAGAAATCAAAGTATTTGGTGAAAACGGTGAGGATCTTTATCTCGCCGAGCAGACCCGTCTTGATACTGATGAAATTACCGTGATCGCTCAAACCATTAAAAACTGGCTGGATATTTATGAGAAAAATATTCAATACGATGCAAGAGTAGTTGGAGTTCTTGGCAGTCAATTCACAATTGACGCAGGAAAGGGCTATGGGCTTAGACCAGAAGATGAAGTTTTAATAGTAAGACCGCTGACGAAAAAAAGGCACCCCTTATTAAAGGAAATTGTTGACTGGGATACTGAAAAAATTGGCACGGGTAAAATCACCTTTGTGGCAGACTCCCAATCACAAGGTCAAGTGATCCAGTACGACACAACTAAAAAAATGCGAGTTGAAGACTGGGTTATTATACAAAAAAAATCAAAGCAAATTGTTACTGGGGCCGAAGAGTCGTTTGCTGAAGAAGATTTTTCGTTTGGAAAATTGGGAGTAATGTCGATAGCTGCCAATGTTGGTGGCGGAGCAGTAACTGTTAACGATAACAGCTCGGTCTCGAAAAAGATTGGCGGAACAAATTTTGGTGTCGATTTAAACTTAGAATTATGGGCAACTCGAAATTTCTGGACATCGCTCACAATCGCCAAAGAAGTAGGTTCATATAGTAAGAAGTCTGGGAATCTAGCGACACAAGAGAATACTCTCAGTTTTACAGAAGTAACGGTACTGGCGGGATATAAGTTTTTGCCCCTGGGCTTTTTTTATGGCCCCCAGGTCGACGGCTATCTTGGTTACTCCTCGGTTAGTTATGGACTAGAGACTCAAGTCAGCGACGGATTTACAGGTTATAGTTTTAGTGGACTGGCCGCGGGTGTTAGAGGAAGTTTGCCCATTGTGAAAGATGTGCGCGGCTTTATAGAATTAGGATTTATCTTTAATCCAAGCTTTGAACAAGAAGTTACAGTCTTTAGCGGAGAGCCTGACTCAACTTCCCACTACAAATTAAAATTTGGAGCCACTTATCAATATAGTCCTAGTGTTGCGATATTGGGAGCTTTGCAGATTCAAGCAGGTGATGCCAAGTTTATTTCACCTGTTCGAAGTATTAAGGTAAAAGATAGTTCTGTCCAATTCGGCGCTAGTTACACATTTTAATCATGAACAAAATTAAAGAACTTGAAAAAAAAATCCTCCATCATAAGGCTTTGTATTATGAGGGGCGCCCTGAAATTAGCGATCTAGAATATGACAATCTCGAAGCACAGCTAAAGAGTCTTGATCCCGCTAACCAAGTTCTTAGTGTTGTTGGAGCCACGCCTGGGGTGCTGGATAAAGTCACCCATGAAAGCAAGATGCTATCTCTTGATAAAGTCTATGAGCTGCAAGAGCTTGAGAAATGGATGGGGAAAGAGAAATTAGTATCAACCTTTAAAATTGATGGAGTTAGCTGCTCGCTTATCTATGAAAATGGAGCCTTGCTAGTTGCAAAGACAAGAGGCGACGGAAGTGTCGGCGAAGATATAACAGCTAAAGTTAAGTGGATAGATGACATTCCCAAAAAAGTAGGGCTAGAAAATAAATTTGAAGTTCGTGGAGAGATATACTGCACAGAAGAGAATTTCTATCAACTAAGTCAGGTCATGGCCGAAATGGGGCTGGAAAAGCCGACCAGTCAGCGAAATATTGTTGCTGGACTCATTGGGAGAAAAGAGAATATCGCTCTCTCAAGGTTTTTGAGTTTTCAAGCCTTTGAACTAATTAGTGACAGCTTAGAGATAAAAAAAGAGCGTGATAAATTTTCAGTGCTCAATAAAAATGGATTTCCAACACCAGAGATTGGAATTCACGAATCACCAAAAACATTAAAAAGAGCAATTGATGAAGCCCGTGATTTTATGAGTGAGGGCGAGTATCAAATTGATGGGCTTGTTTTTACTTATGACAATATAGCGACACATAGGGAATTGGGCGAAACAGCTCATCATCCCCGCTATAAGATGGCCTATAAGTATCGGGGCGAATCCAAGAATACTATAATTGAAGATTTCGAGTGGGGTGTCAGTCGTAATGGTATTTTAACCCCAGTTGCCCATGTAGCCCCAGTTGAACTGTCCGGTGCAGAAATTAGACGAGTAACTTTGCATAATTATGGAATGGTAGAGCAGCATAATTTAAAAGTTGGCGATGAAATTGAGATTATTCGAAGCGGCGAGGTAATTCCAAAATTCTTGAGCGTGGTTAAAAGTACTAAGGGTGAGTTCACCTATCCCAAGAATTGCCCCTCATGCGATGGTGAAACAAAAATAGAGAGCATACGTCTCTTGTGCATCAATAAGAAGTGTCCGGCGCAGGTAAAGGAAGTCATCCTCAATTATATTAAGGCCGTCGGGATTGATGACTTAAGTACCAAGCGACTGGAAGAGATGCTCCGTGTGGGACTTGTGAAGGACATACCAGACCTATATGACTTAACAATTGAATCGCTATTAACACTAGATAAAACCAAAGATAAACTGGCTTCAAAGATCTACAGCGAAATACAAAAGTCTAAAGAAACGACTCTGGTGAAATTCTTATCGGCCCTGGGTCTACAGGGCGGTGCATTTAACAAATGTGAAAAAATTGTTCATGCAGGCTTTGATAGCTTGGACAAAATAAAAAAAATAACTCAAAACCAACTTGAAGAAATTGATGGCTTTGCTGAAAAATCAGCGCAAGATCTACATCAATCGCTTCAAGAAAAAATTCCACTCATTGAAAAACTGCAGAACAAGGGATTTGAATTTAAATCTATAGAAATTACAGATAACCCAATTAAGGGCAAAAAAATATGTATTACTGGATCATTGTCACAAAAACGGAGCGTGATCGAGGAAAAGATCAGATCGCTTGGTGGAGTTGTAACTGGTAGTGTGGGTAAAACAACAGATTACCTATTAACGAACGACCAGACACCACAATCGAGTAAGTTTAAAAAAGCGACCGAACTTAAGATCGACGTGATAAGCGAAGATCAATTTTTTTCACTGGTAAAATAATGGCTAAAAAAATCGCGATGGTATTTTCTTGTGTCGAGTGTGGCTATCAAACGACACAGTGGATGGGGAAATGTCCTGACTGTGCACAGTGGAATACTTTGATAGAAGAAACCAAGTTTACAACCAAGTCAGAAAGTGTGGGCAATGAGAAGGCCATCACGAAGGCCGTGAGAGTTCAAGATGTCGGAATCAGTGAGTACGAACGAGTTAAAACAGGCATTGTAGAATTTGATCGAGTCGTAGGTGGTGGAGTCGTTCCTGGTAGCTTAACACTAATCGGTGGTGAGCCCGGAATCGGTAAGTCGACGTTATTAACAAATGTCTTGGCCTCTATTTCAAAAAAGAATCTCGTTCTTTACGTCAGCGGAGAAGAATCAGTAGCGCAAATAGCATCACGGGCAAAGCGATTAGGAATCGAGCAAAACAATAATCTACTATTACTCAATGAGACCAATTGGTTCGTAATTAAAGATCAGATTAAAAAACTAAAGCCCTCCTTTGTTGTAATTGATTCTATTCAAACAACAATGTCTCCAGAAGTTGCTTCAGCACCAGGCTCTGTTGGCCAAATACGTGAAGTTACCTATGAGTTGATGAATTATGTTAAAGCAAATCTCATAACTTGTTTTGTGATTGGACATATTACTAAAGATGGATCCATCGCTGGGCCAAAGATATTAGAGCACATGGTTGATACTGTGATCTATTTTGAAGGCGACCAGCACGGCCATTATCGAATGCTTAGATCTATTAAGAACCGCTTCGGCCACGCCAATGAGGTTGGAATATTTGAAATGGGCGAGGCTGGGCTGATTGAAGTTCGTAACCCATCTCAATACTTTCTAGATGAAAATCACAGTGATAACTACGGCAGAAGTTTGACGTGTGTAGTTGAGGGTAGTCGAACTCTCTTTGTTGAAGTGCAGGCTTTAGTGGTTGAAAATAAATTTGGTAATGGCAGAAGAACCACTCAGGGAATTGACACCAACCGACTCGCTATGCTGGTCGCTGTTATTGATAAATATTTAGAGATCCCCATTTCATATAACGATATCTACTTAAATATTGTGGGGGGGCTCAAGGTTCAGGGTAGGGAAACTGATTTGTCTGTGGTGGCTTCGCTACTATCGAGTGTTCAAAAGAAAGTCATCGATAATCAGATCGTATTTCTGGGTGAGGTTGGTTTAACTGGCGAAGTGCGTAGCCCAGTAATGGTTGAAATGCGCCTTAAAGAAATGGCCCAGTTGAAATATAAAAAAATAATCACTTCATCAAAAACAGCACAAAAGTACACTGGTAAATTTGATATTGAACTTATTGGAATTCAAAACATCAAAGAATTACCAATGTATTTATAAAAAAAGACGTTTAATAGTTTTTTGCCATAATTGTGTTTTTTGACGCGTATAGGGCAACTGACTTGGAGTTGGATTAAAGACTTTGTCTTCCTGCCATAACTTATCGATTGCATTCAAGTCGACTTCACCAGCGCCCATAGCTGCCGCAAGGGCGGCACCATAGGCAGTTGTTTCAATCACTTTTGGTCTAATGACATCTAGTTCACTGAAAGTTGCCTGTAATTCAAGGAGCAGGTCATTGGCGGCAGCACCACCATCAACCCTCATTGAAGAGACTTTCAACTTTGTATCAGCGCTCATGGCTTGGGCCAGGTCATTAATCGATAGCGCTATTCCTTCAAGACAAGCGCGCGCAAGATGTTCTGCGCTGGTATCTCTAGTCATTCCCACGATTGCTGCCTTAGCATCTGCTTGCCAATGAGGTGAGCCTATACCGGTGAAGAATGGCAAAAACATAACATGTTCCATCTCATCCATATTGCTAACTTTCTTAGCCAGCAGTTCAACTTCTGAGGAGGATCTAATTAACTTAAGATTATCGCGTAGCCACTGAACAGCAGCGCCAGCAATATAACAACTTCCCTCTAAAGCAAAAAATGTTTTGCCCTTATGGGAATAAGCGACTGTGGTTAACAGTCCGTGCTCTGAGACAACCGGCTGCTCACCAGTATTTAAAAGCATGAAGGCACCAGTGCCGTAAGTGCACTTTAACGAACCCTTTGAATGGCCGGCTTGACCAAAAAGAGCAGATTGTTGATCACCTAAAATTCCAGTGATGGGTATATTGTCGGGGAGGAAATCTAGTCCCTTTGTTTTAGCAAAAAGACCAAAAGAAGGCTGAATTTGTGCGAGGCTAGACTTTGGTACCTCAAAGAAATCTAAGAGTGTGTCATCCCACTCACCCGATTCTAAATTATATAATAGAGTTCTCGAGGCATTCGATGGCTCTGTAGCATGAACACCACTTAGTCGATAAAGTAGGTAAGTATCAATGGTGCCAAAAAGCAATTGTCCATTGTTTGCGGCCGAACTCACCTGGGAGTTATTCTTCAACAACCAACGCATTTTTGTAGCTGAAAAATAAGGGTCTAGTGGTAATCCTGTTTTGCTTTTTAGTAGGGGCTCTTGGGATTTATGCTTAAGGCAAAACTCAGAAGTTCTACGGTCCTGCCAAACAATAGCATTTGCAAGTGGTTGACCGGAGCGATCGAAGGCACAAGTTGTCTCACGCTGATTCGTAATACCAATAAAAGAAATCATATTCGCTTGAACATTGGCTTTTTCCAAAACGGCAGTGACAGTTGCTTTAACGGAACTCCAAATATCATTCAGGTTATGCTCTACCCAACCTGGCTTTGGGTAAATTTGCGGATATTCTTGATTTACCTTTGCTACAAAGGCAAAAGTTTTTGCATCTATCAATGCTGCTGTAGTTCCAGTGGTTCCTTGATCGAGAGCAAGAATAAAACTCATAGATAAATACCCAGGTTAATTGTTAATGACATCACAATTATTTGAAGAAGTCTGAGCGTGATAGCAAAGAATTGTGGCCGCACCTTTCCAGTAGCCGCTCACGCCGCGCCTTAAGCCAGAAATCAAAACAAGACTAATCGTCATGACAACTAGTAACAAAAGCATAAACTCAATAAGGGATTGACCCCTCTGGTCGAGGAGTGTAGAAGTGCTTGAATTAGGTAAAAAAGAACTTTGTTGAGTGCTCATCTTTCCCTCTAACGGGTCACCTTGGAAAAGCTTATAATAAGTATATATAAGCGTATCCAAGCAATAGGAATTGCGCCAGTCATA
>TARA_R110000868_G_scaffold155691_7_pt1 | contig 11512 bp, 11 predicted proteins | sample TARA_R110000868 | Tara Oceans TARA_R110000868 (sample SAMEA4397489) | marine metagenome | biome: Polar Biome; feature: [SRF] surface water layer (ENVO:00010504); material: water (ENVO:00002006), including particulate matter (ENVO:01000060) such as... | depth 5 m | reverse complement strand
GCTGTAACGCTGAAGTTCCTCATATTTTCTTGCCGCGTTGTAGTCGAGAAGGGTTGAGACCATCTTTGAGCCATCAAGCGGTGGAAAAGGAATGAGGTTAAAAACCGCAATCACGATATTAATCATGACGGCAATCCTAAGCATTTCAGTAAATTGGCCATGGAGTGCAAAGTCTTGAGGCACATGAGTCACCATCAAAGCAAAGCCGAAAGCGCAGATGATCGCCAGCAAAATATTGGCAAGAGGACCAGCGAAACTGACCCAAAAGATACCAGATTTTACATTCTTAAATTGACGTGGATCCACTGGAACTGGCTTGGCCCAACCAAACATAACCCCACCCATCAAAGCACCGATAAGTGGAAAAATGACAGTTCCGACTAAGTCATAATGTACAGCTGGATTCAGTGAGAGACGCCCCATTGAACGGGCCGTTTGATCGCCAAAACGCGTGGCCATCCAAGCGTGGGCCGCTTCGTGAAAAACAATCGCCAACAGAAATCCAGGAAGTCCGATTGCAAGGCGCGCTATAAAGGCTGAGATGTCCATCATGACTAATTTCATACCATTTTGGGCGGATGTAAGCAATTGACCATGCCGCGCGTAAACCTTGTTAAATTCAAGGACTTAAGCAGAAATTAGCGAATGTTTTTTGGTATTTTCCTGTTGGAAACGCTCGAGCATAGTCTCAAGCGATTCAAGCAGATCCATACTAGTATGATGGAACACCCCTTTGAAGGTTCCCCTATTTTGCGAAAAGAAAGACAGATCGAGCTTAAAGTCTTCAACATCACTGGTTGTGAGCCTTAATGTCAGTCTAGTTTCATTAAAAGCACGATGTTTTGAAAAAAGCGTAAATAACTGACAACCGTAGATATTCATATCTTTTATGTTTATCGGAATAGGTGCACCACTTTTACTTTCAATGAAGCCAATCTCATCCAGGTGAACGCGCGGATAGATCTGTCTCAAATACCCCGGAATTTCAGTGCTATCGTGAACTCTCACGCCGGCCATGGGTGAGACTGAACCTTTAACCAGAAAACTTAGAACCGTCATACTAAACTCATTGGGCTTTTGTATGACACAAAGATGATCTGTGCCACTGATCACAGCAAGGTGGGCCGATTCGCACCTGCGCGCCACTAAAAAATGATCGTGCACTGATGTGTACGGGTCGTACTCACCGGCTATAAGCAGAGTTGGAACCTTTACTCCATCTGGTAAATCATCGCGACTAAGGTAGCGATTTAAGCGATTAATTCCACCTTCAGGGTCTTCATTATCTATTTCAACTTTTAACGTTTCATACAAAGATTCTTTGGCCAATTGATAGTTTTGAATTTGAGCTCTCTTGGAGTGATTTAAAATCCCCGAGTGCATACCAGTTATAAAACTCCCTTGTTTTGCATTGGCAAGAGCGTCCACATTGCCTTTGAATAGAGTTCGAACGGCATCTCGAAGCCTAGCAGCGACTCCACTAAGTACTAATTTTCCAGGCCATCTGGGATACATATAAGCAAAAAAGTATGCAAGGGCCGTCGAATCTCCAAGCGCTAACAGATTGGCGCCCCTTAGACCTCTTTCTTCAAAAAATTTGGCAAGAATGTCGGCACTGTCTACGTCATTGATAGCATGGCTTGAGTTTTCTCCCCAACCCGGCATTTCAACTAATATGACCGGCGAAAATTTTGATAGTGCCGTGATCATACTCATGATGTTTTTTTCAGTGTGAAGATGTCCTGGTAGTACGACCAATGGCTTAAGTTTTCGATCGCCGCTTGGAAGAAAGTCCTGATAAAGAACTTTAATGCCCCTATAGATAAAGACTTTTTTCGTATTTTGAACCATAGGGCAGCTTAGCAAGATTTAGAATGAGCTCAAGCGACGTCAAACCCACTAATTTCCCCACCAATGTTCAAGAAGTTGAGCCCTTGGTGCCAAAAGGTAGTGGCGGTTTGCTGGAATCTTCCCTACTATTAAGTCATGAAGTTTATTTTGATAATAGCGCTAGTTCTTGTAGCTTACGGTCACGTAGTCGCTCAAGATTTATCATTTGAAGAGCTTGAAAATGCACCAAGCTCTCAAATTGATGGACTTGAATTTATTGATCAATTAACAAATCAAAAAGAAGCCGTCGATAAGGCACGCGTGCGCGTCTTAAAGCCACAACCTCTACCTCCACCTGAAGTTAGACCTGATGCCTTTCGCGCAGTTATTCCCAAAGGCACTGTGATTACTCGTCTGAGCGATGATACTGACCACAAAACTTCAAGACGTATTCAGGTATGGGCACAAGAAGTTTACCCAGGCTCTCAGGTCACTCATATTCTAGATAAGAACAAACTCGCCAGTTTTTCGGCCAGGTCAGTGCACGTTGTTCCAATCGAAGAAGATCTTAAGCTCACACCAAGTATCAATCCAAAAATTACCTACGATCGCTCGGCCGGTTTAAAATATAGCGCCTTTGAGAATAATCTTAAAATTAAAGCCGACTTATTGTGGGAGCTAGAAAGTATTGCTCCAAACTTTTGGAATCAAGTTTTCGATCAAAATCTGGAGTCTGCTTCAGGTACAAGGCTTACACTAAAAACTTTTTATGATGACTTCAGACTTCCCGTTAAATTTGGTCTGGGCCTTTCATATCAAAATGCAGCAGCATCAGATGAAGGCTTTGAGATTAAGTGGACGGCGCTATTTATTGGCCCACAGATTTCTTACACGCTTATCAACCGCGAAAGCTGGCAAATGGATCTTGAAGCACAGGCCTCAGCAGCACTTTTTTCAAGCGCCAGAACGTCTAATGAACGCTACTCTCCCAGTTCGTATGAGTGGGGACTTGCTGGTAAGCTTGTGCGAAAAACTTGGCTAGGCGACTTTTTAGCAAGTCTTGAATATCGCACCAACTATATCTCACTTAATGAGGGCTCCAGCGAAACCAACTTAAGTGACCAGAAAGTCAGTCAAACATCACTGGCTTTAAGTCTTGGCTACCGAATTGGATTTGATTTATGAAAATATTTCTTTTATTTGCCTGCTTGTTATCTATCACAAACAGCTTTGCTGCTGACGGTATTGTTATAGTATTGGAAGCGCCGCTATTAGCAAGCCCATCCCTCGATGCACAAGTTAAACAAACCCTTAGGCGTGGCGATAAGGTTTATCTCCACGATCAACACTTTAATGAGTCTGCCTGGGAATCAACTTCAGATGCCAGCCAAAGAGTGGCGATCATTGATGATATTTATAATGAAGAATTTTATCAAACTCTTTCCAAAGATGGACTACCTGCTTTCATTCAAGCCAAATACGTTAAAGTCATCTTTAAAGACAACCGCGAAGCCAGCGATCCTGTAGCGCGCTTTAAGACAGACCCTACTGACTACCGTCTTGAAGAACCCCTCCCAGATGGCTTCCCACTCTCTGAACGTGAAAAGAAAAAAGCTTCTGCACTTTTTACAATGGCAACACACACCAAATCTAGTTATGAGTTCGATAGGCAACTTATTGATGAAAGCTTCGATACTGCTTATGGATTGGATCTGATCTATATGACCAAGGTTAGCTACGACCTGTTTGATCGCTTTTATTTTGGAACAAAGTTTGGTTTTGAAAATAACGATGTTGAGCTCGGCTTCTTGGGTGGCGACACAGTCAAGCAGTCCCTAGGTCGCTATAGTGCTGCCCCTTATATTTCGTTCGATATTTATAAGACTGAGAAATCTCGCATTTCGGCCCATGCAAGTATTGCTGTGTCTTATCATCGCGCCTACCTCACTTACAAAGCTTCGAACGAACAAGTTGAAGAGCGTGCCTTTAGCGCCTGGGGATTCACGCCAGAGCTAGGTGCTTCTTGGCAATGGGTCGATATTATTCCCAAAGTGGATCTGGTTCTTGGAGCGAGCCTTATTGCCCAGCCTTCAGTTGAGCTAACTCCTGCAACATCACCAGTTGCAAATTTTTGGAATGACGAAGATGACGTTCTTCGAATTAAATCAGGCCTTCGTGCCAACTTCGCCTTAGGGATTCAATCGCGCTATTAGTTGAGTGTTTTTCTTTTATTGAAAGTGTCCAAAAATTCAACACGTTACAGCATCAAAAATGTCTAAAGTTTAGTCACTCCTCCCCGATAAGTCTTATAAGAAAGACAGCAGCACAATTGTCATGGAGGACAGAATGCAAAAATCATCATCACAATCAGAAGTACTTTTCCAAAAACTAGGTCACGTTTGGTACGTTTTTTCTGAAATCAATAATGAACTTGTATACTCTGCCCTACCTGAAGGCATGAACCCGCATACGACAAAGCTTGAGCTCTACCACGTCATCGAAGAGCACATGCAAAAAGTCTCAAAGCAATATAAAGAAATTAAAGCTCAGGTTGCATAATGGCCGCTCCAAAGCTCCATAATCTTTTTAAAGATAAGTCTTCCAACCAATCAGGCGTGCATGAAAAAGCACGCCTCGATCAACTCATTAAAAAACTTCAAGAAAAACTTCAAGATCCAGCACAGGCAAAGAAAGCAGCTCAAATAATCGAACGCTTAATCCATAACAAATAGTCTTCATAAATAATTTCATGCTAGACTAAAGTATGAAAAAAATCTTAAATGCATTAATATGCCTCATCGGTATTCTTGGAATAGCTGTTGGGATTTTAGAAGTAGCTTCACGTTTCTATTTCTCTAAAGAGTTTAATATTTCAACCACGGCAAGAAAGCTGCCCGTCGACGTCATCAATGCTTATATCACTCGCACGAGAGCAATAATTCCCACCAATTCAGAAGAAGAATATGTTGTATTTCTTGGAGACTCATTTACGTTTGGAGACACACTGCCACTAAGAGAGTCTTACCCCAAAGTGTTTGAACGCTGCTTACAAAGAAGAGGCAGTAAAATTAAAGTCATTAATGCAGGAGTTCAAGGTACAGGACTCATAGACCACTTTCAGATTGCTAATAGATTTCTTAATCAAGAGCTCGCAAATGTAAACATCAAGCGAGTAATACTAGGAATCACTGATAACGACCAATTGATTGAAACCTGGGGGTTTCACCCCTACGATGCCTGTCCGGATCTATACCCGTATAGCAACACAAGGTTTCTACACCACCATCTCTTCTCGGCCTATTATTTAGATTATCTTAAAAATGTGAATAATCATCAGACAAAAGATAAAGCAGTAATAGAAAGAACAAATAAATGTTTAAAGAGAAATGTAGATCAACTAAAAAGTTTGCTTGCGAAAAAGAAAATTCCACTCACAACAACATTTTTAGCGGACGCTGTTAGAAATGACTCTGAAAACGATGTCACCAGCTTAAGTTATGTAGATAAAGCTGAAGCATTCTCTGATAAGTTTGGGCTAAACTTTATTGTAATCAATGAGGTACTAAAGTCACTCGCTTCAGATAGAGAAATTTACTCAGCCGATGACTACCACTTTAATGCGAGTACCAATGCAATTATAGGCGAATATCTCTGTGAGCAAATCAAACTGTAAATTCATACTAGGAGTTTCCGCATTTTATCATGACAGCGCTGCGTGTCTGATACGTGATGGCGAAGTCATTGCAGCAGCACAGGAAGAAAGATTTACGAGGCTTAAACACGACTCGAAGTTTCCATCCAATGCAGTGATGTACTGTCTTCGTGAAGCCGGTATTAATCTTAGCGAGATCAATACAGTTGTTTTCTATGAAAAACCCTTTTTGAAGTTTGAACGTCTCTTGGAAACATACCTCAGCTTTGCTCCTCGTGGCTTCACCTCTTTTCGCCGGGCAATTCCAGTCTGGATCAAGCAAAAATTATTTCAAAAGTCTTTGTTAAAAAAAGAACTAGCTAACCTTGGTCAATTCAACGGTGAGCTCAAGTTTTCAAGTCATCACTATTCTCACGCAGCCTCTGCTTTTTTCCCATCGCCTTTTAGTGAGGCTGCTATACTTTGCATGGATGGTGTTGGGGAATGGGCCACCACTTCATTGTGGAGAGGTAAAGATAACAAGATTGAGTTGATGGAAGAAATTCACTTTCCTCACTCACTTGGGTTACTTTATTCCGCTTTTACATACTATATTGGCTTTAAAGTAAACTCAGGTGAGTACAAACTAATGGGGCTAGCTCCCTACGGTGAAGACAAGTACAGTCAAGTTATCAAAGAGAAGCTCATTCAAATTTATCCAGATGGAACTTTTCAGCTCGACATGAATTACTTTGATTTTGCGACTGGCCTCAAAATGATTAACGAAAAATTTGAGGATATTTTTGGTCAAAAAGCGAGATCACCAGAGGCCGAGATCACTCAGTTTCACATGGATATCGCTCGCTCAATTCAAGTTGTGACAGAAGATATTTTAATTTTACTGGCAAAAGATATTAAAAGTCGTCTTGGTATTTCAAATTTATGTTTAGCCGGCGGCGTAGCGCTTAACTGTGTGGCCAACGGCAAAATCATTAAACAAAAGATCTTCGATCAGGTCTGGATTCAACCTGCAGCCGGAGATGCAGGCGGAGCACTTGGAGCTGCGCTAGGCTACTGGTACCAAGGTCTCGATAGCCCTCGTCGTGTGCAAGTCAATGATGACATGAAGGGCAGCTTCTTAGGCCCTTCATACACAAATGATGATATTAAAGTCGAAATTATTAATACTGGTTTAAATTCAACTTTTATAAAGACCACTAAAGAGCTCCAAGAAAAGATTGCAAACTTACTGGCAACAGGAAAGATTGGTGGTCTACTTCAAGGCAAAATGGAGTTTGGGCCCAGGTCTTTAGGATGCCGATCAATTATAGCGGATCCGCGATCAATCGAAATGCAAAGTAAACTCAACTTAAAAATTAAATACAGAGAAAGCTTTCGTCCTTTTGCTCCCGCCGTTTTAGCTGAAAAATCTACTCAGTGGTTTGAACAATCTGAAACCAGTCCTTATATGCTAAGTGTTTGCAACATTAACAGCGAGCATCTAAGCCAACTACCAGACAATTACTCTAGCCTCTTTGGAATTGAGAAGCTTAATATTCCACGTTCAAAGCTCCCGGCAGTAACCCACCTTGACTTAAGCGCGAGGTTGCAAACGGTCCATAAAGAAACCAACTCTTTTTTCCACGGACTCATTTTAGAATTCGAAAAGTTAACTGGAGTTCCAGTTCTAGTAAATACATCCTTTAATGTTCGAGGTGAGCCCATTGTGAACTCGCCAAGCGATGCAATTCGCTGCTTTCTTAATACAGAGATGGATTTTTTGATTCTGGAAAATTACCTAATATTAAAAGAAAGTCAGCCTTCTGATTTAGTGTTTGAAAGTATCCCAATCATTGAGCTGGACTAATTTATGAATGAACAAACTAGTAAAAACTTCTTTCTCATTTTAAGTCTTTTCATACCAGTCTTGTTTGGAGTGATTCTTCCTTGGCCAGAACTACTCACCTTTCCTACTTGGCCAAGTTTTTTTGGTCTAATATTTCTTTGTATTTCCTTTTCTCCAAGAAAAGTTAGAGATCGCTTTTTTTACCCAATTTTTAAAGTTTCGCATTTTGTTGGGCTCATCAACCAGTTTCTTATAATGAGTATTATTTTCTTTTTACTCATTGTTCCTATTGCTCTCATTAGAAAGATATTTAAAGTAGATAGTCTTCGCCTAAAGCCAACCAATAAAAGTTCCTTTTGGCGCAAACCAGACGAGAACTTTATCAACTTTGATCGCCCTTACTAGAAAATCGTATAGATAAACGGTGCAACAGCCGCATTTTGAGATAGCACGATTAAAGCTCCAAGCATTAACATCGCCAAAATAATAGGTGCTAACCAAAACTTCTTTCTAACTTTCATGAAGCCCCAAAGGTCAGTCATAAACTCTTTCATTAGTATCTCCAAAACAAGAAGAACCCATAGCACTGCACTATGACGCCATCCTCTTCTTTGCGGAAAAATTAAAACGTACTTAGTTAAATAAGTAAACTTTAACACAATTGTCGATTGCTGGGATTAAAAGGCTCATGTTATCTTGGTCAAAATTCTATTTGGAGAGCCCCATGGCCGTTTCTTTCTATAATTTCACTGATCTTCACCACAAAGGCTTTCGTGAGGACATTAAATCGCGAATTTCTAAGATTATCGACGACGGTTCCTTCGTTGAAGGTGAATTTAATGGGAAGTTTGAAAAAGAGTTCGCTCTCAAACAAGGTGCCAAACATTGTTTGCTAGTGGCCAATGGCACAGACGCACTTGAAATAGCCTTAGCCGCACACGGCATAGGACCTGGTCATAAAGTTGGCGTTCCGGGTATTACTTTTTACGCAACGGCAGAGGCCGTGCTCAATGTAGGCGCCGAGCCTATCTTTATCGACGTTGACCCAGTTAGCGCCTGCATGTGTCCAGAGTCACTTAAACGAGTCATGAAAGAGCATACGATTAATGCCATTATGCCGGTGCATATCTATGGTCTACCGGCCCCAATTAAAGCACTAGAAGCAGTATGCCAGCCGGCCGGCATCCCTATTATCGAAGACGCCGCCCAAGCCCAAGGGACTTTCGTCGATGGTAAGCCCGTTGGCAGTACCAATAACTTTGTCACCTTTTCGTTTTATCCAACAAAAAACCTCTCTGCTTTCGGTGATGCCGGAGCCATTTTGTGCCAAGACGATGAGCTGGCCACTATCGTGAAGACGATCAGAAACCACGGTCGCGGCGACGCCAACCGACTTGGAAGAAACTCGCGCTGTGATCATATGCAAGCAGCTGTCCTCGATCTTAAAATGAAAGATATCGATGGATATAATCAAAACCGAAAAAAGATTGCAGCTTGGTACAACGAAGCGCTCAAAGAGCTCGATGTCGAGATCCTACCAGAGCATTTTGTCGAGAGCTCCTCGTGGCATTTGTATCCGATTAAACTCGCCAATGTTGATCAACGGGTTGGCTTGCAAGAGCACTTAAAGTCTCAAAATATCGGTACAACGCCATTTTACGAACGCGCCATGTCACAAGAAAAAGCCCTGGGTGACTATAAAGGTGAAGATAGTGTGGCGAAATCATTGGCCGGCCGCTTATTGTGTCTACCAATGAATCCCTTCTTAACTAAAGAAAATGTGAAAGAAGTAGCAAAAGAGATAGCAAACTTTCTTAGCTAATTGCGCTATATGACGTTCTTTGATAAGAATTCCAGCAATGGACCATACATTTCAAGAACACTTTAAATACACTCATCGTAATCCCTATCACGACAAGCTGACAGAGTTTGGCGACTTTCTTCTGCGCGATGAAGACAGCGAGCTCAATCGTGGCCAGTGGAACGAAAAAGTTTTTGGAAGAGAGGGTTCTCTATGCGCAGAAATCGGAAGTGGTTACGGCCATTTCATGATGGATTATTGCGAAAACAATCCTAGCGTTAACTTTGTCGGCATGGACTTTCGTTTTAAGCGCACTTTCTATTTGGCCAAGAAACTTGCGGCCCATCCGACTAAGAACTTCCGCTACCTAAGAGCTCGCGGAGAGCGTCTCAAGTTTATTTTTGGCGAAAGTGAAGTCGATCATATGTTCTACTTCTTCCCTGATCCGTGGCCTAAAAAACGCCACCACAAGAAGCGTCTTTTTCAACAGCCGTTCATTGAAGCTGCTCATCATGTGATGAAGCCCGGTGCAACTCTTTGGATTAAAACTGACCACGATGGTTACGCCGAGTGGATGCAAGAATTTATGAACAAACCTGAAGCGCAAGCTTTGTTTGATTGTAAAATGCACACACAAGATCTCCACGCCGAACAATCTGAACATTTTCTAGCCTCATTTAAGACTAAATTTGAAAAAATCTTTTTGGCCCAGGGAACTAAGATCAAAGCTTTCGAACTCGTCTCAAAGAAGTAGACGGGCATGGCGAGTCTAGAAGATCTCAAACAACGCATTAAAGATATGCCGATTTCTAGTGTGATTGGAATGTATATTCCTGTCTCCAGAAAGGGCACCAAGCATATGGCCGTGTGTCCGTTTCACGATGACAACGACCCTTCCATGCATGTCGATGATAATCGCGGATCATTCATGTGCTTCGTCGATAACACTGGCGGAGACGCCATAACGTTTGTTCAAAAGTATAAAAACCTAGAATTTCTTGAAGCGCTCAAAGATATCGCCGATAAGCTAAGCCTCAACTTTGATGACTTCATTCAAAAGAAGAATAAAGACCCCAAACTCGAGTTAGCTCAAAAAATATTAGCTAAGTCATCACTTCTCTATCGAAAAATAGCGACAGACAAAACTCCTAAAGAGTTCGCTGAATTCATTGAAAAACGAAAGCTTTCAAGTGAAACGGCTAAAACATTCCAGCTTGGCTACGCGCCAGGAACTAATCTGATTACGGGTTACCTAGGCTCGATTAAAGATGAAACTGAGAGAGACAAAACACTAAAACTCGCTCAAGAAATCCACCTTATTCGCGAGAGTAACCGCGACGAACAGGGACACTTTGACACTTTCCGTGACCGAGTTATGTTCCCTATCTGGGATCAATACGGCCACGTTGCCGGCTTTGGTGGTCGCCAGGTTTTCGACTATCAAAAGGGTAAGTACATAAACTCACAGGAGTCCTTCGTCTTTAGGAAGAAGCAGATCCTCTACGGTATGCATCTTGCAAAAACCAGCATCAGACAGCGTGATGCTGTCATTCTTTGCGAGGGTTATATGGATTGCATAGCGCTTCACCATCATGGATTTACCAACGCCGTTGCGGTGATGGGTGTTGCCATGAGTGAAGGTTCGCTAAAAGCTTTAAAGGCACTGACATCAAACTTTTATCTCGCACTTGATGGCGATGATGCCGGCATGAAGGCCATGGAGCGACTTAATACTTTGGCCTTAGAAAATGGAATCGTGCCAAAGCTTATCGATCTTGCTCCAGTTAAAGACCCCGATGACTTTTTAACTCAACACGGAAAGCTGGCTTTTCAAGAGCGTATTGACGAAGCGCGTGCATTTATTGATGTCTTAATTGAAACTCGCCTGCCAGAGAAAATCCCTGAAGTGACCGACCGAAAGCTTGAACTATTGCAGCAATTTTTTGCTGTCGTTGCTCCGCTAGGGATGGATTTGGCCGCAACTGAACGCTTAACCAATCTGGCAAAGCGGATCGGTTTGACCTCTGATTCAAGCCAAGTAGTTAAAACTTATGAGGAATATTTAAGTAATCGCGGCAAGCATCGCCCCATACCAGTGAGTGAGCCAACTCACACACCACCAGTCGCAACCGAGAGCGCTCCGGCAGTTATCAAAACTCGTGCCAAACTTGCCAGAGTGGAGCAATTTCTCCTGCAAGAATTGATCCTATGTCCGGAGTTATTATCACGCCCTGAGGTAGGCGAACTCCTTGATTTTGTACGCTCTGATGAGGTACAAACGTATGTTTCGAGGCTTCGCGACCTAGTCTATGAAGTTGATGAAAGTGAGTTTGCTCGTGTAGTGCTTGAGATGACGAGTTCGGAAGAATTCTCTCTTGAACTTAAAGAGATTGCAGGCGCTGCT
>TARA_R110000868_G_scaffold10060_15_pt1 | contig 11512 bp, 7 predicted proteins | sample TARA_R110000868 | Tara Oceans TARA_R110000868 (sample SAMEA4397489) | marine metagenome | biome: Polar Biome; feature: [SRF] surface water layer (ENVO:00010504); material: water (ENVO:00002006), including particulate matter (ENVO:01000060) such as... | depth 5 m | reverse complement strand
CAGCAAGCTGATCGAAGCCAAGCCGGAAGACCTGCGTAACTTTATCGAGGAAGCTGCCGGCATCTCCAAGTACAAGGAGCGCCGCCGCGAAACCGAGAACCGCATCCGTCGCACCCATGAAAACCTCGCGCGTCTGACCGACCTGCGGGAAGAGCTGGAGCGTCAGCTCGACCGCCTGCACCGCCAGGCCCAGTCGGCGGAGAAGTATCAGGAATACAAGGCCGAGGAGCGTCAGCTCAAAGCTCAGCTCACCGCCCTGCGTTGGCAGGCGCTGAATGAGCAGGTGGGTAGCCGCGAGGCGGTCATCAGCAACCAGGAAATCAGCTTCGAAGCGCTGGTGGCCGAGCAGCGCAACGCCGATGCGAGCATTGAACGCCTGCGCGATGGCCACCATGAGCTGAGCGAGCGTTTCAACCTGGTGCAGGGCCGTTTCTACTCGGTGGGCGGCGATATCGCGCGTATTGAGCAGAGCATCCAGCACGGCCAGCAGCGTTTGCGCCAGTTGCAGGATGACCTTAACGAAGCCGAGCGCGCGCGCCTGGAAACCGAATCGCACCTGGGTCATGACCGCACATTGCTGGCGACCCTGGGCGAAGAGCTGGCCTTGCTCGAGCCCGAGCAGGAGCTGACTGCAGCGGCGGCTGAAGAATCTGCGGCCGGGCTGGAAGAGTCTGAAGCAGCCATGCACGGCTGGCAGGAGCAGTGGGACAGCTTCAACCAGCGCAGCGCCGAGCCGCGGCGTCAGGCCGAGGTGCAACAATCCCGAATCGCCCAGCTGGAGCAGAGCCTGGAGCGCCTGGCCGAGCGTCAGCGCCGCCTGACCGATGAACTGCAGCAACTGGCGGCCGACCCGGAAGATGCGGCGATTATCGAATTGAGCGAGCAGATCGTCGCCGGTGAAATCAGCCTGGAAGACCTGCAGCTTGAAGAAGAGCAGCAGGCCGAGCGTCTGCAGCAGCTACGTAATGACCTGCAGCACAGCGGGCAAGCCCAGCAGCAGGCACAAGGTGAATTGCAGCGCCTGAATGGCCGCCTGGCCTCGTTGGAGGCGCTGCAGCAAGCGGCGCTGGACCCAGGCAAAGGCGCTGGCGACTGGCTGCGCGAACAGCAGCTGAGCGAACGCCCACGTCTGGCCGAGGGCCTGCGGGTTGAAGCCGGCTGGGAACTGGCGGTGGAAACCGTGCTGGGTGCCGACCTGCAGGCCGTGCTGCTGGATGATTTCCAGGGGCTGGATTTTGCCGGCCTGACCCAGGGCGATCTGCGCCTGGCCAGCCCGAGCAAGGGCGGCGCGCGGGTTGCCGGCAGCCTGCTGGACAAGGTTGAAGCTAGCGTCGATCTGGCACCCTGGCTGGGCAAGATCAAACCGGTGCAAAGCCTGGATGAAGCGCTGGCCGCGCGCTTGAACTTGGCCGAAGGCGAAAGCCTGATCAGCCGTGATGGCTACTGGGTCGGCCGGCACTTTTTGCGCGTTCGCCGCGCAAGTGAAGCGGAAAGCGGCGTGCTGGCTCGCGGTCAGGAGATCGAACGGTTAAGCCTGGAGCGCGATGAGCGCGAAGCCGCGCTAGCTGTGCTTGATGAGCGTTTGACCCATCTGCGCGACAACCAGCGTGCTCAGGAAGAACAGCGCGAGCAGCAGCGGCGCTTAGCGCAGGACCTGGCCCGTCGTCTCGGTGAGTTGAAGGCTCAGCTGTCTGCCGGCCAGGCCAAGGTTGAACAACTGATCCTGCGTCGTAGCCGTCTGGACAGCGAACTGCTGGAGCTGGGCGAGCAGCGCGAAATTGAACACGAGCAACTGGGTGAATCGCGCTTGCAGCTGCAAGATGCCTTGGATGCCATGGCCAATGACAATGAGCAACGCGAAAGCCTGCTGGCCCGCCGCGACAGCCTGCGCGAACGCCTCGACCGCGTGCGTCAGGAAGCCCGTCAGCACAAAGATCACGCCCACCAGTTAGCCGTGCGCCTGGGTTCGTTGAAAGCCCAGCATGACTCCACCCGCCAGGCCCTAGAACGCCTGGAGTTGCAGGCCGAGCGTCTGCACGAGAAACGCGAGCAGCTCAACCTCAATCTGGAGGAGGGCGAAGCGCCGCTGGAAGAGCTGCGGATGAAGCTCGAAGAGCAACTCGATAAACGCATGGCGGTAGAAGACGAACTCAAGCTTGCGCGCCTGGCCCTGGAAGATGCCGATCGCGAGCTGCGCGATGCGGAAAAACGCCGCACCCAGGCCGAGCAGCAGTCGCAGTTGCTGCGTAGCCAGCTGGAGCAACAGCGTATGGATTGGCAATCGCTGACCGTGCGGCGTAAGGCGTTGCAGGATCAGTTGCTGGAAGACAACTACGACCTGCATGGCGTGCTGGCGACCTTGCCCGCAGAGGCCAGCGAGAAAGCTTGGGAAGAAGAGTTGGAACGCCTGGCCGCGCGTATTCAGCGCTTGGGGCCGATCAACCTGGCGGCGATCGATGAATACCAGCAGCAATCCGAGCGTAAGCGTTACCTAGATGCGCAGAACGCTGACCTGGTGGAAGCGCTGGATACCTTGGAAAACGTCATTCGCAAGATCGACAAGGAAACCCGCAATCGCTTCAAGGAAACCTTCGATCAAATCAACGGCGGCTTGCAGGCGCTATTCCCGAAAGTCTTCGGTGGCGGTAACGCCTATCTGGAGTTGACCGGTGAAGATTTGCTGGATACCGGCGTAACCATCATGGCGCGTCCGCCGGGCAAGAAAAACAGCACCATTCATTTGCTCTCTGGCGGGGAAAAGGCGCTGACGGCATTGGCCCTGGTATTTGCTATCTTCAAGCTCAATCCGGCGCCGTTCTGCATGCTCGATGAAGTAGACGCACCGCTGGACGATGCCAACGTCGGGCGCTATGCACGGCTGGTAAAAGAGATGTCGGAAACGGTGCAATTTATCTATATCACCCACAATAAAATCGCCATGGAAATGGCTGATCAGTTGATGGGCGTAACCATGCACGAGCCTGGTTGTTCGCGATTGGTGGCCGTGGATGTGGAGGAAGCGCTGGCCTTGGTTGAATCATGATGGCCAGGGCGGTGTAAAGTTATCTTTCGTCGTGCTAGCTTAATGCGCATTGTTATTAGACGTGGCGTTATAACTCAGGGAAAGGCCTGGCATAACATAGGCTTGGCGTCGCGGAAAAGAATTAGCAAAATGGCCCAGGAAGGCCTTTTTCATCACATTTTTATTAGGGGTTAAGGTATTTCATGGAATTCGGTCTGCGCGAGTGGCTGATTGTCATCGGCATTATTGTGATTGCCGGCATCCTGTTTGATGGCTGGCGGCGGATGCGCGGTGGTAAGGGCAAACTCAAGTTCAAACTTGACCGCAGTTTTGCCAATCTGCCGGATGATGACAGCGATCCCGATCTGCTTAGTCCGCCGCGTGTAATTGACCGCAGCCATGAGCCGGCTTTTGATGAAGAAGACCTGCCATCGTTAAGCGCCCGTGAACTGAATCGTCGTCGCAGCGGAGAGCCGCAACAGGGCGACCTGAATTTGGGTCAGGATGAACCCGTACCGACATTGCTCAACCCAGTTGATGATGAGGTGGTAGGCAAACCTGCAAGCCCGGCCAAAGAAAGCACCAAGGAATTGCCGCCGGTTGAAGAAGTACTGGTGATCAACGTGATCGCCCGTGGCGATGAAGGCTTTATGGGGCCGGCGTTGCTGCAGAACATTCTGGAAAGTGGCCTGCGCTTTGGCGAAATGGACATCTTCCATCGCCACGAAAGCATGGCCGGTAATGGTGAAGTGTTGTTCTCCATGGCCAACGCACTAAAACCTGGCACCTTTGACCTGGATGATATCGAGGGCTTCAGCACCCGTGCTGTAAGCTTCTTCCTCGGTCTGCCTGGCCCGCGTCATCCCAAACAGGCTTTCGATGTAATGGTTGCCGCAGCGCGCAAACTGGCCCATGAACTCAATGGCGAGTTGAAAGATGACCAGCGCAGCGTGATGACCGCGCAAACTATCGAACACTACCGCCAGCGCATCGTCGAATATGAACGCAAGCAACTGACCAATAAGCGCTGATTTAATCGATGAAATACCAAGAGCAGCCAAGGCTGCTCTTTTCGTTTGAGAGCACACCGCAATGACCGATGCCTCGATTGCTGCCCAGCGCATAGTGCAACTGCGCGACGAACTGGATGGGCATAACTATCGCTATCACGTACTCGATGAGCCGAGTATTCCCGACGCCGAATATGATCGCCTGTTCCATGAGCTCAAAGCACTTGAGGTCGAACACCCAGAGCTGGTCACGGCCGACTCACCGACCCAGCGCGTCGGTAGCCTGGCGCTTTCGGCCTTCGGTGAGGTTAAGCACGAAGTGCCAATGCTCAGCTTGGGCAACGCCTTTGAGGAGGCTGATTTGCTCGACTTTGATCGTCGGGTGCGTGAGGGCCTGGATCTGCCTGCAGGCGATCTGTTTGGTGGCGGCGCCGAGGTTGAATACAGCTGTGAGCCTAAGCTTGATGGCCTGGCGGTCAGCCTGTTGTACCGCGATGGCCTGCTGGTGCGTGGCGCTACGCGTGGCGATGGCAGCACGGGCGAGGACATTAGCGTTAACGTGCGCACCATTCGTAATGTGCCATTAAAGCTGCAGGGCGAGGGCTGGCCGTCTGTGCTGGAAGTGCGTGGCGAAGTCTTTATGTCCAAGGCCGGTTTCGAGGCGCTGAATGCACGGCAGCTGGAGCAGGGTGGTAAGACTTTCGCCAATCCGCGTAATGCGGCGGCCGGCAGCCTGCGCCAGCTGGATTCTAAAATTACCGCCAGCCGTCCGCTGGAATTCTGCTGCTACGGCATTGGTCAGGTGCAAGGCGAGCTGCCACAAACGCATATCGGCATCCTTGAGGCCTTGAAGCAATGGGGTATGCCGATCAGTCGCGAGCTGAAACTGGCCAAAGGTGCCGATGAATGTCTGGCGTATTACCGCAGTATTGGTGAGCGACGCGAGTCGTTAGCCTATGAAATCGACGGCGTGGTGTTCAAGGTCAATAACCTGGCCTATCAGCGTGAACTGGGCTTCCGCGCCCGCGAGCCGCGCTGGGCGATTGCCCACAAGTTCCCGGCGATGGAAGAGCTGACCGAGTTGCTGGATGTGGAGTTTCAGGTCGGTCGTACCGGCGCGGTCACCCCGGTGGCACGCCTGAAACCGGTCAAGGTGGCGGGCGTTACGGTGTCTAATGCCACTCTGCACAATATGGATGAGGTGGCGCGCCTGGGGGTGATGATCGGCGATACGGTAATCATCCGCCGAGCCGGTGACGTGATTCCGCAGGTGGTGCAGGTAGTGACTGAGCGGCGTCCACTGGATGCCAGGCCTGTGCAAATTCCCGAAAGTTGCCCAGTGTGTGGCTCCCATGTTGAGCGCACCCAGTTGGTCAAGCGCAGCAAGGGTAAGGAAACCTTTAGCGAGGGTTCGGTTTACCGCTGTGTCGGTCGTTTGGCATGTGCTGCGCAGCTTAAGCAGGCAATCATCCACTTCGTTTCGCGCCGCGCCATGGATATCGAAGGCTTAGGCGATAAAACCATCGAGCAGCTGGTCGATGAGCAGTTGATCGCCTCGCCGGCCGATCTGTACACGCTGAGCTATGAACAGATCATCAACCTTGAAGGCTTTGCCGAGGTCTCCAGCAACAAGCTGCTGCAGGCCATCGCCGACAGTAAACAACCGACCCTGGCGCGGTTTATCTATGCCCTAGGCATACCCGATGTAGGCGAGGAAACCGCTAAGGTGCTGGCTCGATCGCTGGCATCTCTGGAGCGCGTGCAGCAGGCCTTGCCGGAAGTGCTGACTTATCTGCCGGATATCGGTCTGGAAGTGGCGCATGAGATCCACAGTTTCTTTGCCGACAGCCATAACCAGCAGGTTATCGCGGCCTTGTTGGCCAGTGATCAGTGCGGGCTGCAACTGCAGGAGCAAGGCGGGCTGAGTGCCGAGTTTAGTGCCAGCGCTACCCTGGCCGGAATGCTCGATAAGCTAAATATCCCGTCCGTAGGCCCCGGTGGCGCGCAGAAGCTGGCGGATAAATTTGTCAGCCTGGATGCAGTATTGGCGGCTGACTGGCTGGATATGCGGCAGACCTTGCCTGAGAAGCAAGCGAAGGCGGTGCGCGAGTTTTTCGAGGTTGCAGCCAATGCAGAGCGCGCGCGCGCCATCGAAGCGCAGCTAAAGACCTTTGGCATGCACTGGCACTGCGAGAAAAAAGTGATCGAAGGCTTGCCGCTTGCTGGTCAGACGTGGGTGCTGACCGGCACGTTGGAAGTGATGAGCCGCGATGTGGCCAAGGAAAAGCTGGAAAGTCTGGGCGCCAAGGTAGCAGGGTCGGTTTCGGCAAAAACCAGTTGTGTGGTGGCTGGGCCTGGTGCTGGTTCGAAGCTGGCAAAGGCCAGTGAGCTGGGTGTTCGGGTGATTGACGAGGCGCAGTTCTTGTCAGCCTTGGCAGGCTACGGCCTCTAGAGGTGCGAGTTTTCTGTACTGCCCCCAAACAGGGTTTGGGGGCAGTCGGGCAACTTAGTTACCGGTTACGTTCACGCAGGTTTCGCCGAAGAACGGGTAGAAGCCTTTGGTGTGGTAATCAGCGGTAGCGATGGTGCCGATGTTGCCATTGGCCTTGGCGGCAGCAATGGAAGCGTCGCCTTTGTTGATCAGACCAATGATGGTGGTGGCGCAAGCAGTACCGGTTTTGTTACCGGAAGCGGTGGTGGCGGTGATCGGGCCTTTAACGTCGGTGATCAGGCCAACGCTGACTGGCGACAGGCCAGAAGCGCAACCGCTGAGCAGGGTAACCAGGCCGGCAGCCAGAGCAATTTTCTTCAACATGTTGTGATTCCTTTTCGCTTATCCATAAGAAGCTTTACCCATCCAGGTAAAGTGCACGGGCACCCTAAAGCAGTGCACAGGCAATAACAAGTTCGCCTGCTTGTTTTCAAACCGGTTTCAAATTTATGAAATCTTTCGGTGGATTTTTTGCCAGCCGCTGTTCTTGCGTGCAGCACACTTGATTTGGCAATCCAATGGAGAACGGTGAGGAGCTGGGAGGTGCCTTGCGCCTCGATCAGGCGCAAGGCGGCGATTCAATCGCCGCGGTATTCACAGCCGCTTGTGCAGGTTTCATGAATACGGATACGCGACAGCTCAGGTAGCAGGGGCTTGAGTTGCTGCCAGATCCATTTGGCCAGCACTTCACTGGTCGGGTTTTCCAGGCCAGGAATATCGTTCAGGTAGTTATGATCAAGTTGCTCATAGAGTGGCTTGAAGATCGCCTTGATCTCGGAGAAGTCGCGAATCCAGCCGGTATAAGGATCAACGTCACCTTCGATATACACCGCGACCTTGAAGGAGTGGCCGTGCAGGCGCCCGCATTTGTGGCCTTCGGGGACGTGAGGCAGGCGGTGGGCGGCCTCGAACATAAACTCTTTGAACAATTCCACGGTCTTTCTCTCAAGTGGTACGCGGCTAGCAGCGCGTTTAGCAAGGCGCGAATATTACCAGCTCAAAGGCTGTTAACCGAGTAGCACAGAGGATTGGATACAGTTTTATGGTTGATTCCGCTCCAACCTATAGATGCTGACGGCCTCGTAAACTGCCTTTCTCAGACGGTTGATGCCGCCAATCGGACGGTGTTCGGGCAGAGCATGCCAGGGGTTGAAGGATAGGTTGTCACAGAACAGGTTCTGCTCGCGGCTATCAAAGTCCTGCGCCGGCACCTTGATGGTGGCGACGGTTTCGAACGGTGAAATGGCTTCGCTCCACTCAACACTGGGGTCTTCGATAGGCATGTAGTACTCGGCGTTCTGCCGCTGCACCTGCAGGGCAAAACAGGCCGATACACGGTCCAGCGACAGCTGCTGGTACAGCGCATTGCGCAGGAAATTCGGCAGATCCTGGTTCTGTTCAGGTAACTGGTACTCCGGGCAGGCTTCCGGTTGAGGAATAACTCGATACTTGATGTTGTGCTCACCCAGTTTGAATGGCGCAATGGAGTTGTAGGTGGTCGCCACGGGTGTTTCCGGGGCAGGGGACAGTGTTTTCAGGGCGATGATCAGGTGGCGGATTTCCCAGGTGTCGGGGTTCCAGCTGGGGAAGAATGCCATGACCTTTTTACCGTCGGCCTGGGCAGCGAAATTGCTTTTGTACTCGGCCACATCGCGCACGAAAAAAGCTGGGTGATTGAACATCACAAAGTCCTGCTCGCTGGCATGCTGCGGGCTTTGTGTCAACTTTTCACCAGGGACATCCAGTAGCTTGATTGCCATGCCGCGGGCATCGCGGGCGCGGTCAAATTGCGGGTAGGCATTACCATTGGACAAGCGCATCCAGGCTTGCCAGGTCTTGCCTGGTTCGCTGAGTACACCGCGTTGCAGGCTGCTATCGATATCGGCGCTGACCGTGACTTCGGCCTTCATGCAGCCATGCGCCTTGGCGTGGGCATCGCGCAGTACCCGTGTGTTGTCGCGGTGCTGTTCGACCACGCGAATGGCATCCTCAATGATGCTTTGAGTGAGCGCGGCTTCATCGGGCGGGATCTGCTCTTCAGTAGATACCGGGCCGGAGAACTTCCAGCCGTAATAGGCGGCTCCGATGGCCCAGCCGCCGATGCCGATAGCCAGTACGAGCACCAGTAATTTGCCCAGTATGCGGCCGAGCCAGAGCCAGAATCGTTTAAACATGGAGTCAATTCCTTTTAATTATTCTCAGTATGCAATCACAGGCGCGGTGCGGTTCAGTTCTGGCAAGACGGGCCGGGCGTCCACGTTTTGGCGGCCACCGGCTGTAGTTGTTGTTCCAATGCGGGGTTACCCAAAACCTTGAGGTACTCGATCAGCGCCCAGCGTTCTTCCGGTTGCAGAGCGCGGCCAATCACCCCGTCTTCACGGCATCCCGCACGGAATTCATGACCGCGATTGCTGTTGCCGGTGACCTGCGTATCGAAGTGGAAACCACCGGTGAATTTCTCACTCAGGTAACCAATCTGCTTGGGGTTGAACTCGAAATTGCCTACCCAGAACTCGGTTTGCCGTTCCGACACCGGCGACAACAGCTGGAACAGGGTCGGCACCGAGCCGTTATGCAAGAAGGGCGGTGTGGCCCAAATTCCGTCGAGCGGGCGAGCCTTGTAGCCACGTTTTTCCTGTACGCCGATAGGGAGGTTGAAACCATCCATATTGCCGCGTTCGGGTTGTGTGATGCCGGCATCCTGATACGCGCGGTTTTCCACATAGGCGGTGACGTAGGCCAGGGCCTTGGCACTGGAGATGCTGCGCATGTCGATGTCATCCAGCTTCGCGCCGTACAGGCGTACATCAAGCTTACTCAGTTCGGCCTTGGTCCAGCCCAGCTTGCTGATATCGAAGCGGTGGTCGGCAATATTGTCAGCTGTAGTGGGGTCAGTGCCGACGATTAAGGTCGGGACCACGCGCATCCGCCATTCCGGATCGCGAGCAGGTGCGAAGCTGTCCTGAGGTGTTTTTGGATCAGGGGCATGGCAATACGCACAGTTCTCGGCAAATAACGCACGGCCGCGACTGGCCAGTGGCAGATCGACCTTGCCAAAAACGTCTTCAGGCCAGGTAGGTGGTCGCAGCTTTTTCAGGGTTTCTTCAAGGGTGAACAGGTCACGCAACCGCACGCTGGAGGCATAGCGTTCGGCTTCGGCCACCGGATGACCGTCAGTATTCAGCAAACGCAGGGTCGCACCGACTCCCAAGGCCTCGCCGACGTTGCGGGCCATGGGCTGCATGGCTGAGCCGTTCCACTGAACCCAGTCGAATTTCCAGATATCCCAGACCTGCGGGTAACTCACTGGCGCATCGGCAACGCGGTAGTTGCTTGGGTCAATGGCATCACCAAATACGCTGTTGGCGATACGGCCGAAAGCATCGGTACGACCAAAGCCCTCCTCGGTTGGATACAAGCCACGGTGCCAGTCATTGAATGCGGTGCCCAACAAGCGGTCGAGCACTACCTTGAAGTCTCGACGCAGCTGCGCCTTGTGACGGGCGTACTCATCTCCCAGTACTTGCTGGGCGAAGCGGTTGAATTTCAGTGGGTTGTAGTAGGTGAACGCCATGCTCATCCCAAGCGCTTGGCCAAAGCTGCCGCCGCGCACGGTCGGTACCGTGGATGCCAGTGAGTGCAACGCAGCACCACCATCAATGCGCACAGCTTGGCCCTGGTAACGCAACTCACCGGTGTGGCAAGCGGCGCAGCTGATATCCAAATAATGCTCACCACTCTCCGCATCTGCGTGGCGGGCAAAGCCCACGGGCAGGTTTCCAGGATTCAGCGGCGTAGGTTGTTGCGCGGGATCGACGAGAAAGCCAAAGCGCGCCAGATAGTCGGGGGTGGCGAACTTGCTGGTGCTGAACGGCAGCTCCAGTGCACGGAACCACTCATAGCGCAGGCCTTTTACCTGGGTACCCTGAGGGGTGTAGTAATAGGTTTGGCGTTCATCAGAAGACCACTGATCGAGGTAGTGCAGCTTGTCTGGCTGCTGATAAACCGGCAGGTTGGGATTGGCGATGAAGTACAGGGCGATCAGCAAGCCTGCGATCAATAATAAAAGAAGCCCATACAGGGCCCGACGGAGGATGCGCATGGAAACTTCCTTGTGGTGTTTTTGTTTGTTGTTTTTATGCCAACTGCAGCCGCAGATGGCAAGCAGCCATTACAGCAAAATCCCGGAAATAGGCTTCTTCTAGGGCCGAAAATCGTTTTACAGTGCGGTGATGACGAAATAACCCACAGGAGTGAATTGATGCATCCATTTGACGCGCCACAGCCGCCAAAATTAGCGTTGATGTTGGGCTATGCCGGGTTGGTGCCTTTTGTCACCGGCGCACTGGGCATCTGGGTGACACCTGAAGGGTGGCGAGAGCTGGTGTTGGCTGCGTTGTTGGATTATGCCGCTGTGATCTTGGCGTTTATGGGGGCGATCCACTGGGGCCTGGCAATGCGTGCGGAAAGTACTGACGAGCAAGCGCAGATGCAGCTGGGGTTATCCGTGGTGCCGCCTTTGCTGGGCTGGCTGGCCATCAGCGGCGGTATGCCAACCAGCTTGGCGTTACCGCTGTGCTTAGTAGCGTTCGGTGGGTTGTATGCCGCTGACTTGAGGGCCGTCAAACTGGGTTTGGCACCGCAATGGTACCCACGCCTACGCCGACCGCTGACGTTGGTTGTCTGCCTGAGTTTGCTGCTGGCATGGGCCAGTGTGCTATTGCGTTGAGTTGAGCCAGTCAGCCACGGTGACCAGCGCCTGCTCTCGGCGCTGCGCCCAGTTACCTTGAATGCATTGCAGCGGCTGGTGATGCTGCCGCAGCCAGTGTTCGCAGTGTTGGTAAAACGTCAACCGTTGAGCCAGCGCTGGCTGGCAGCGCTGGCCATCGTCGACCCAGGGCACATCGACAGGGTTGAGTAGCAGGTGCAGGTGATAGTCACGTTCGAGTAAGGCCTGTTCAATCCAGGCTGGGCAGTCCCCAAAAAGCT
>TARA_R110000868_G_scaffold159766_8_pt1 | contig 11513 bp, 5 predicted proteins | sample TARA_R110000868 | Tara Oceans TARA_R110000868 (sample SAMEA4397489) | marine metagenome | biome: Polar Biome; feature: [SRF] surface water layer (ENVO:00010504); material: water (ENVO:00002006), including particulate matter (ENVO:01000060) such as... | depth 5 m | reverse complement strand
TCAGTGCTGGTTCAGTATCAGCAAGCGGTAATGTCAACGGCGGCAACATCATAACCAGTGCCGCAGTGAGTGCTGGTTCTGCCAGTGTCAGTGGCAACATCACTGGTGGTAACATCAGTGCTAGTGGTAATATTACAGCAGGCAATATTTCTACTTCTGGAGCAAGTGGCAACATCACAGGTGCCAATGTTATTTCAGCAACCACACTAAGTGCTTCCAGCAATGTGATTGCTGGCAACTTGAATGCTGCTGGTTTGAGTTTGAGTGGCAACGTTTTGTCAGCATTGAATTCCACATCAAATATTACCACCACAGCCAACATTGCTGCCAATTACTTTATTGGTAATGGATCATTGCTGACTGGCATCGATGCCACCAGCATTCAAAATGGCAACAGCAACGTAAAAGTTTATGCCAATGCCAATGTGGCCACTTCGGTAAATGGCGTGGCAAATGTCTTGGTGGTTACAGACACAGGACTGAACATCACTGGACTGATTTCGGCCACAGGCAATGTGACCAGTGGCAATGTTAACACTGCCAATTTGAGTCTAAGTGGCAACATCATCAGCCCATTGAATGTCACCGGTAACATCACCGGCGGCAACATTATATCCATAGCAGACATCAGTGGTGTATTAGTATCGGCTAGCGGCAACGTCACAGGTGCCAACGTCAATGGCACAACAGTCAGCGCCACAGGCAACGTGATTGGTGCCAATGTCAACGCAACAACAATAAGTGCTATAGGCAATATCAATGGCGGCAATGTCAACACCAATACCATTGTAGGTACCAGTACCACTGTCAAATCCACAGGCGATTTGACTCTTAGTACTTCAGGCAATGTTGTTGTCAACAGCTATATCAATGGCGTTACAACGCCAGTACAAGATGCAGACGCAGCCAACAAGGCCTATGTTGACAGTGTGGCACAAGGACTTGACGTCAAAGCATCGGTAGTTTACGCCACAGCAGCCGCACTGCCAGCTTATACCTACAACAATGGCACATCAGGAGTTGGCGCAACTATCACTGCCACGGCCAATGGCGCACTCAGCATTGATGGATCAACCCCAAGTGCTGGCGCTCGTGTATTGATCAAGAATGAAACTGCTGCCAATGCACCTTACAATGGTATCTATGTGGTCACCACAGTGGGCAGTGCTGGCGCAGCATTTGTATTGACTCGTGCCACTGACTTTGACAACGGATCACCATCTGGAGAAATTCCAGGTGCATTTACCTTTGTCGAAGCCGGATCTACCAATGCTGATACTGGTTGGGTTTGTACCACCAATGCACCTGTCACTATGGGAACCACAGATATTGTGTTTGCTCAGTTCTCCGGCGCAGGTCAATACACTGCCAATACCTCAGCAGGTCTAAGCCTGATTGGTACTCAGTTCAATGCCAAAGTTGATGAAAATACCACCGCATTTGACGGCACAGGCAACATCATTGTCAAGGCTGGTGCAAATCTAACAACACCCAACATAGGTGCTGCCACCGGTACAAGTTTGAGCACAACTGGCAATATCACTGGTAACGTATTAGTTGGTAGCACAATCAGCACAACTGGCAACGTGATTGCGGGGAATGTCAACACTGGTGATATAAGCCTAAGTGGCAACGTTATCAGCGCATTGAATGTCACTGGCAATGCCACAGCAGGCAATATCATATCTGTAGCGGCCATCAATGGTGCAAGTGTCAGCGCAAGTGGTAACGTCACTGGTGCCAATGTCAATGGCACAACAGTCAGTGCCACAGGCAACGTCAATGGTGGTAACATCATTACAGCAGGCGCCGTATCGGCCGCATCAGTCAGTGCCAGTGGCAACGTCGCTGGTGCCAATGTCAACACAACAACCCTAAGTGCCACAGGCAATGTGATTGCAGGCAATTTGAATGCTGCTGGTTTGAGTCTAAGCTCAAACGTTGTTAGTGCATTGAATGTCACGGGTGATATTGCTGGTGCAAATGTAACAACACCTGGATTGATCTCGGCCACAGGCAACATCACCGGTGGCAATATCATCACCAGTGCTACCATAAGTGCTGCTAGTATCAGCGCAAGTGGCAACGTCACAGGTGCCAATGTCAACGCAACAACAGTCAGCGCCACAGGCAACGTAATTGGTGCCAATGTCAATGCAACAACTTTGAGTGCCACAGGCAATGTGATTGCAGGCAACTTGAATGCCGCAGGTTTGAGCTTGAGTTCAAACGTTGTGAGTGCATTGAATGTCACAGGTGATATTGCTGGTTCAAACATAACCACACCTGGATTGATCTCGGCCACAGGCAACATCACTGGTGGCAATATCATCACTGGGGCAGCCATAAGTGCTGCTTCTGCAAGTGTCAGTGGCAACATTATTGGTGGCAACTTAAATGCCGCTGGACTAAGTTTGAGTGGTAACGTTGTCAGCGACTTGAACGTCACTGGCAATGCCACTGCTGGCAACATCATATCCATAGCAGCCATTTCAGGAGCAAGTGTCAGCGCCACAGGCAATGTTACTGGTGCTAATGTCAACGCAACAACGTTGAGTGCTACAGGTAATGTGATTGCTGGCAACTTAAATGCCGCTGGATTGAGCCTGAGTGGCAATGTTATCAGCGCAATCAATACCACTTCAAATATTACTACTACAGCCAATATTGCTGCCAACTACTTCATCGGTAATGGATCACAGCTGACTGGATTGTCAACCAGCAAGATCTTCAACGGCACTTCAGAAGCCAACATTGGCACAGCCAATGGCAATGCCAACATCTCCATCAATGGCACGTCAAATGTTGCTGTGTTCACGTCAAGTGGATTGGATGTTACTGGTAACATCAGTGCCAATGGCAATATCACTGCCAACGGCACTATTTCAACTGGCGGAGCAGGTGCAGGCAATATCACCGGCGCCAATGTTATTTCAACAGTTACATTGAGTGCCACAGGCGATGTGATTGGTGGTAACGTATTCACTGGCGGATTGAGTTTGAGTGGCAATGTGTTGAGTGTTATCAACACAACATCAAATATCACCACCACAGCCAACATTGCTGCCAGTTACTTTATTGGTAACGGATCGCTGCTGACCGGAATAACAGCAAGTTCAGCCAATGCACTTGCCAATGGCACATCAAATGTAAACATAGCAGTGGCCAATGGCAACGTGACCACAGGTGTAAATGGCACAGCAAATGTCATAGTAGTATCCAGTACAGGACAATACGTCACTGGACTAATGTCAGCAACGGGCAACATCACTGGTGGCAACATCAGCATCATTGGCAACACCATATCAACCAGCACCAGCACTGGCGCCTTGATTATCACAGCCAGCGGTGGATTGGGAGTTGGTGGAGCAATTTACGCCACTCAAATCTTTGACGGCGGATCTCGTGTGCTAACTGTTGACAGCACAGTTGACGGCGGTACTTTCTAAATTGGAACTGACTTTGGCAATACTCAAAATATTGCCAGAGTTGCTTCTTAAAAGTGATAAGTACACCGTATGACCAACACAGTATTAATCAAACGTTCAGCCACAGCCAATGCAGTACCCACTGGCGGCCAGTTGGCCAATGGCGAAATTGCCATAAATTATGCCGACGGCAACTTGTTTTTCAAAGATTCTGGCGGATCAGTACAGACCCTGGCCAGCAAAAAATTTGTTTCAGTCACAGGCAACATCACAGGCGGCAATGTTGAAACAGGCATAGTCAGTGCCACAGGCAATGTTCAAGCTGGCAATTTGAATGCCGCTGGACTGAGCCTAAGCTCAAATGTTGTTTCAGCATTGGTATCTGCCGCAAATATCACCACCACAGCCAATATTGCCGGCGGATATTTCATTGGCAATGGTAGTCAACTCACCGGAATTACTGCCGGCAGCAATTACAGCGATGCCAATGTTGCCACATTCCTGGCCAATTTTGGATCAAACACTGTTTCGACCACTGGAAATGTCACAACTGGTAACCTAACAGTCAACGGCAACATCACCTATGTCAACAGCAATGTTGTTACCATAAATGACAAGTTTATCAACGTGGCCAACAACGCAGCCACAAGTGGTGCTGCCAACGGCGGCGGACTGGGCGTGGGTCCTGTAGATGCTGAATATGCCACTCTCACATTCAACAATGGTACCACGGCCTGGAACACAAACATTCCACTCAGCGTCAATGGCAACGTGTCCGGCAGTTACTTTGTGGGCAATGGATCAGCCTTGACCAGTATTAGTGGTGCCAGTGTCACAGGAAATGTGGCCAATGCTACCTATGCTGTCAGCGCTGGCAGTGCTGGATCAGCGGTCACAGCAGAACAAGTAACTTTTGCCGTTCAAGCCAATATCACTGGAGTTGGCACCTTGGGCAATTTGAGTGTGTCAGGCAACACTACAGTTGGCAATTTGAGCACTGGTGGATTTGTATCGGCCACAGGCAATGTCACTGGTAACGTGTTCATTGGCAACGGAAGTCAATTGACTGGAATCACCAGCAGTTATGGCAACGCCAATGTTGTGGCCAATTTGGCCGCACTTGGCTCAAACCCAGTCAGCACCACTGGCAATGTCACTGGTGGTAACTTGAATGCTGCTGGATTGAGTTTAAGCTCAAATGTAATATCTGCAATAAATTCCACATCAAATATCACCACCACAGCCAACATATCAGCCAACTACTACATTGGCAATGGTAGCCAACTTACCGGCGTTGCAGGTGGTACCACAACGTTTAGCAACACAGCACCAGTGTCTCCGGCCATTGGTGATGTATGGATCCAGGCAAACACTGCAATTCAATATGTTTATTTCAATGATAACACCAGCAATCAGTGGGCCGAAATGGAGGCCTATCAAAGTTTCAGCAGTGGTGGTGGCGGAACAACCAATCCCAGTGGGGCAAACACACAAATTCAATTCAATGATGGCGGCAGTTTTGGCGCCAGTGCAAACTTAACATTTGACAACTCCAGCAACACATTGAGCGCATCCACAATCAGTGCCACTGGCAACATCACAGGTGGCAATGTGATTTCTGGTGGCGTCAGAGTGTACAAATGGACAACACAAGCCAATACAGCGCCGTCAAATTCTGTGCCTGGTGACAATTGGTACGATTCTTATGCTGATAAACTGTACCTTTATGTCAACGACGGAACTGGTAACCAATGGGTGGATCAAAGCCCTCCTACTACTTTTGCCAGTCTTACCATTACCGGAAACACAGCAAGTGGTAATTTATTAACAGCAGGCATAGTTTCTGCCACTGGCAACATCACTGGCAATGTTTTCATTGGCAATGGCAGTCAGTTAACCGGTGTCGCCATGTCCTGGTCAATAGCCAACAGCAATGCTACCATGAGTGTGAACCGTGGATACTTTGTTGACACAACTGGTGGCGCAAAAACAATGACACTGCCAACCGGTGTTACCATTGGTGACACTGTTCGCATCAATGACCTAGCAGGAACGTTTGGTACAAATAATTTAACTGTGGCCAGAAATGGTTCAAACATCCAAGGCATTGCTGATGATCTGGTGGTAAGTGTAAATCAAAGCAGTTTTGGATTGGTCTACAGCAATGGCACATACGGCTGGAAGTTATTGGAGTTCTAAATGCCACAAAGTTTAACCACACTGCAATCCACAGCACTTGGTCCAGTTCTAACTGTGAGTGGTGTCAGCCCAACTGTTGCTGTGACAACAACTGCTTACCCAGGCTCGGCCACAGCGGCCGACCCAGCTGGCGGAGAAACAATAACAGTTACAGGCACTGGATTCAATGCTGGTGTAAAAGTATATGTTGGCTCAACAATTTGTACAACCACATATGTGAGTGCAACAAGTTTGACATTTGTCAGTCCGGCCAACAGTGTGGGATCTTATGTGTTATATGTGTACAACACAGACGGCACAAATGGTGCTAATCCAGCCGGAATAACATACAGTGCTATTCCAGTATGGGTAACTGCTAGTGGTGCATTACCTGGTGGGTCAACTTCTGCACCGTATAATACTACGGTTGTTGCAACCGGTGATAGTATAGTGTATAGTTTAACCAGTGGAAGTCTACCAACTGGTCTAAGTTTAAATGCCAGCACTGGTGCAATCACAGGAACATCAACTGTGGCGGCCACAAGCACTTTTAGTATCACAGCAACTGATGCTCAAAATCAAGGAGTTGCTAGAAGTTTCAGTATTACAATAACAGCCGTCGTAAGTGAAGTAGAATATTTGGTTGTTGCAGGAGGCGGTGGTGGCGGCGCCAACATTGGCGGTGGTGGCGGTGCTGGTGGACTTAGAACAGCAACTGGACTTGCAGTAAGCCCAGGAGTGGCAATTCCAGTTACAGTAGGTGCCGGTGGGGTAGCCGGAGTTACAGGTGGTGCGGCATTCCAAGGTGGCACAGGTGAAAATTCAGTATTTGGAAGTATTACTTCACTTGGTGGTGGTGGTGGTGGTTACGCTGCGGTCAGTGCTCAAAATGGAACTGCTGGTGGTTCTGGAGGTGGTGCTGGCTCATTGATTGACACCGCCACCAATGATGCAACTGGCGGAGCCGGAACAGCAGGCCAGGGTTTCCGAGGTGGTAATGTTACTAATAGTGCTCGTGGTGCAGGTGGTGGTGGTGGTGCAAGTGCTGCCGGTGGTGACACCGGCTCAGATGTAAATGGTGCAGGCGGTGCTGGATCAGCATCATCTATATCAGGCACAAGTGTCACTTACGCTGGGGGCGGTGGTGCAGGCGGCTATCCAAGTAATGGCGGCGCTGGCGGTGCTGGCGGCGGCGGAGCCGGTGCTAATCCAACAAATGGAACAGGAACTGCTGGTACTGCAAATACAGGTGGTGGTGGTGGTGGTGGTGGTGGTGGTGTAGCACCCGGTGGTCAAGGTGCTGCTGGCGGTTCTGGTATAGTAATCATTCGCTATTCAGACGCATTTCCAGCAGCCACTTCAACCACCGGCAGCCCAACAATAACAGTAAGTGGTGGATATAGAGTATATAAATTCACCGGCTCCGGCAGCATAACATTTTAACAACTAAAGAGACATAAATGGCACACTTTGCACAATTAGATCAAAATAACACAGTGACACAGGTGATTGTGGCAATCACACAAGATGTTGTTGATTGTACTGGTGTGATTGAAATTACAATTGGGAAATTATAATGTCATTTCCAACGTTACCAACCAATGGTCAGCAAGCAAGTATAAATGGCATAACTTATACCTACAGCAGTGCGTTGACTGCATGGACAGTGAGTACTTCTGTCAGCAATTCGTTTGTGAGCATCAGCGTTGCTGGCAATGTCAACAGCGGTAATTTGTTGGCCACAGGTACAGTGTCAGTCACAGGCAACGTTCAAGGGGCCAATGTCAACGGCACAACTGTAAGCGCTACCGGCAATGTGGTTGGTGGCAATGTGACCACAACTGGGCTGACAAAAACAGACACTTTCAGTGTCACTGGCAATGTGATTGGTAATTTACTACCCAGCGCCAATATCACATACGATTTGGGTTCCAGTACACAACGCTGGAGAGACCTGTGGTTGTCTGGTACCACCATTCAGTTGGGGGCTGCATCAATCAGTGCCAGTGGTGATTCTGTCAGCCTGGGTGGCGGCAACATCTCTGGCAACTACGTTTTTGGCAATGGTAGCCAATTGACAGGCATTGCTGTTTTTGTAACAGCAGTTGCATACCCTGGTATTGCAACCGCGGCAGATCCAGCCGGTGGTCAAACAATAACAGTCACTGGCACTGGATTTAATGCTGGTATCACAGCATATATCAACAGTACATCATGTGCAACAACGTACGGCAACAGTACCAGTTTGACATTTGTCACACCTGTCACAAGTGTAGGCACATACAATGTTAGTTTATACAACACTGACGGCACCAGTGGAACAAAGCCAGGCGGAATAGTTTTTAGTCCAATTCCTGTTTGGGTTACTGCTAGTGGTGCATTAACTGGTGCAACAGTAGATGTTTCTTATTCAACCAGTGTCAGTGCCACTGGAGATGGTATTACATATAGTGTGACCAGTGGTAGTTTACCAACTGGATTGAGTTTGAATGCCAGTACCGGTGCAATCACCGGAACACCCACAGTGGTGGCCACAAGCACTTTCAGTATCACAGCAACTGATGCTCAAAATCAAGGAGTTGCCAGAAGTTTTAGCATAGATGTTGCCAATGTGATCACGGTGGATTTTAAACTATGGGCCGGTGGTGGTGGTGGCACTGCGTCTGATGGATATGGTGGTGGTAGCGGTGGATTTGTAGCGGGAACACTTGCCTTTAATCCTGGTACTGTACTCAAAGTTGTTGTGGGTGCTGGCGGTTCTGCTGGTGTTGGAGGAAAAGCTGGTGGTGGCGGTGGTTACTGTGGGGTATTTCTCACATCAGTCTCTCATGCAAACGCTTTGCTAATTGCTGGTGCTGGTTCTTCTGGTGCAAGGGGTGGATCCGCAGGTGTGGGTGGCGGTGGATTGACGGGACAAAACGGATTAGGAACTGGTGGTTTTGGAGGCACTCAACTTGCAGGCGGCGCATCTCAAGGCACAACGCCGGGAACTGCTGGTTCAGCCTTGCAAGGTGGCAAGGGCCAAGGTGGTCCATCTGGGGGTGCTGTCTATGGTGGCGGCCCTGATGGCGGCGGAGATAATGCAACCGCCACGCCCGGAAGCGGAGGCGCAGGATACTATGGCGGTGGAGGTGCAGGAAACAGCGGTGGACCAAACTATGGCGGTTCTGGTGGCGGTGGCTCAAGTTATCTTGGCACAGCAACATCAACCACAAATACAGTGGGAAATAATGGTTCTACTGGCACAGGTGGTGCGGCAGTAAATTCTGGCGATGCACAGTATCAGGCTAATACAAACAAAGGTGGAAACGGGGGCCTAGCTGGGGGACCAGCTGCAGGTGGAAATGGTGCGTGTGTGTATCGATTAAATGGCGGTTCGTGGATTGTGTTGAGTTATACAGGCGCAGACCAAACAATAACAGTTACTGTGTAAGAAATAGGATAATTTTTATGACACAATTTATGACACAAACAGAATTAGCAACACAGGTACAAATTTTAAAAAGTTCTTATGAAAATGCACAATTAAGCAAAGAAGAATTTAACGCACTTGTTTCCAGTTTGTTTGAGCAAGCGGAAATGGCAGACGTATATAAAGTGTATACTGATTTAACAAATGAGGAGAGACAAATGGCACATTTTGCACAATTAGATCAAAATAATATTGTAACACAAGTGATTGTGGTACACAACAATGAACTGCTAGACAATGGAACAGAATCCGAATCCAAGGGAATAGATTTTTGCAAGTCATTGTATGGCACGGATACAGTATGGAAGCAAACATCCTACAATGGTACATTTCGTAAAAACTTTGCAGGAATTGGTTTCTTGTACAATGAACTGAGAGATGCATTCATACCACCAAGGCCTTATGCAACTTGGGTGTTAAACAACAGCACATACCAGTGGGAAGCACCCGTTCCATATCCCAACGATGACAGACGATATGCCTGGGATGAATATACCAATAATTGGGCAGACATAGGCGAAAAATTAACATAACTACAATATGGCAGATTTAAATTTTCCAACCAGTCCAACACTGAACGACACCTATAGTTTCAACGGTAAAACATGGGTGTGGAACGGTGAGGGCTGGCAATTGCAAAACCAAGGTGCAATCAACGGTCTTGTGATTGGTAACGTGACCCCTGCTGCCGGCACGTTTACCACAGTCAGTGCCACAGGCAATGTCACTGGTGCCAACATCAACGGCAATGGATCTGGATTGAGTTCAATCACCGGTGCCAATGTCACAGGCACAGTGGCCAATGCCACTTATGCCACCAGTGCTGGTACAGCAACGTCAGCTACCACTGCTGGCACAGTGACTGGTAACGCACAAGCCAACATTACTTCGGTGGGCATACTGTCAAGTCTAAGTGCTAGTGGCAACATCACAGGTGGTAATGTAGAATCTGTTTCGTTGTTGAAGACCACAGACTTTAGTATCACGGGCAATGTCATTAGCAATCTTTTGCCCAGTGCCAATATCACATATGATCTGGGATCTAGCACACAACGCTGGAAAGACTTGTATTTGTCTGGTAACAGTATTTATTTAGGCTCACAAACAATATCAGCCAATGCCACATCAGTCAGTCTTGGCGCAACAACTGAATTTGCAGCCAACAATGTTTTTGCAACAAATCAAGTCAGTGGTGCCACAGTCAGTGCCAGCGGCAACATAACTGGTGGCAACGTAAGCACAGGCGGCCAAGTTAGTGCCACCGGCAACATCACTGGCAATGTGTTTATTGGCAATGGCAGCCAACTTACTGGTATTACCAGCAGTTATGGCAACGCCAATGTTGTGGCCAACTTGGCCGCATTGGGATCAAATCCAGTGTCGACCACTGGCAACGTTACTGGTGCCAATATCAATGGTAATGGATCCGGACTGAGTAGTATAACAGGTGCCAATGTCACAGGCACAGTGGCCAATGCCACTTATGCCACAAACTCAGGTTCGGCAACCACTGCTGACACAGTAACTGGTAATGCCCAAGCCAATATTACTTCTGTGGGTGTACTGTCAAGTCTAAGTGTCAGTGGTAATATTATAGCAGGTAACTTGAATGCAGCTGGTATGAGTTTGTCCAGTAATGTTGTCAGTGCATTGAATGTAACTGGTGACATTGCTGGTGCTAACCTAACAACTCCTGGCGTGATCTCAGCCACAGGTAACATCACAGGTGGTAATTTAATCACCGCAGCCGCTGTAAGTGCAGCCTCAGTTAGTGCCAGTGGCAATATCACTGGTGGTAACATATTAGGTGGTGCCAATGTCAATGCTACCACCCACACAGGCGCTACAGTTAGTGTAACAGGCAATATCACTGGTGGCAATTTAAATGCTGCTGGATTGAGTCTAAGCTCAAATGTTGTGAGTGCATTGGTATCGGCTGCAAATATCACCACAACAGCCAACATCAGTGGTGGATATATCCTGGGTAATGGTTCACAACTCACTGGTATTGTTTCCAGTTATGGCAACGCCAATGTTGTGGCCAACTTGGCTGCCCTGGGATCAAACCCAGTTAGTACCACCGGCAACATCACTGGTGGCAACATCAATGTAGGTAACATTACAATTGCCACTGATTTGATCAGCAGTGCAAATGCAACAATTACTATTGACCCGGCAACCGTTGGTAATGCCGGGTTGGTTGTGATCAATGGCAACCTACAGGTCAACGGCACAACAACTACCATCAACTCCAATGTGGTCAGCACCAACGACCTGACTGTCAATTATGCCAACAATGCCATCAATGCCGCAGCAGCCAATGGTGGCGGTATTGAAATTGGTCCAATTGGTAGTCCTTTTATCACTTGGTTGTACAACAACTCAGCCAATGTGTTCACATCCAGCGGTGGTATCAGTGCTGTTGGCAATGTCAT
>TARA_R110000868_G_scaffold314216_2_pt1 | contig 11514 bp, 12 predicted proteins | sample TARA_R110000868 | Tara Oceans TARA_R110000868 (sample SAMEA4397489) | marine metagenome | biome: Polar Biome; feature: [SRF] surface water layer (ENVO:00010504); material: water (ENVO:00002006), including particulate matter (ENVO:01000060) such as... | depth 5 m | reverse complement strand
GGTATAGATTCCTATGAGAATGCCGGGAATCATAATGACCACCATAAATAAAAGACCAATCAAAAATCCCAAAATGAAATTCACCCCAACCGATCTCCAAAAATTTTGGGTCACCAAATTCCAACCTTCCGCAAGAGCATCGGTAACGCCTATTTTCTCTTTCAACATTACAAAAAAAGACACGCCTACCCAAGCCATTACAAAGTACTGTAAAACATATTGTGCGAGCATTCCGGCCAATGGGATGAAGGTTAAAACAATCGCGGCGATCGTAAGACCCAAAAAGAGGCCTATCAATATTAAAATAAAAACGACGATATCCCCTAAATTGCTTTTCACCTCTTCCCAAACGTCGGTTTTATCAAAATTCTGCCCCCTATGTTCCTCATATTTTATCATGTAGGAAGTGCTTAGGCTATAATTTAACACGGCTACCATCAAGAAAATAAGGAAGAACAAAATTCCCCCAAAGATAAAATACATGATATAGGCTTCACTGCTTGAACCTACCGTTTCCAGGACTGAATTTTGGTTGTTGGTGATAAGACCTATTACCCCTGATACCAGCAAGTAGCTTACAACCAATAGTCCTATTAGAAAAATACCATTGTAGCTTAAAAAAACATTGGTAAATTTTTTAAGGTTCTGTTTAAAAAAATCGAAGTAGGTATTTATGATGTCACCAAAGTCCCTATCGACCCTTAGTTCAATATATTTTTCCTGGTTTTTGTTCTGCATAAGATTGGTTTAATAATATGGGATAAACGATATAATAAAATAATATGAGTAACAATGAACTGCCAATAATTAAAAACGCCAACCATGCGGGCATATTGGAATAACGCGTTATAAATCCTTCAATAAAACCGGCAATTATAAAAAAAGGGATAGTACTCACCACTACTTTCAATCCATCCTTGGCGCCTTTCATAAATGACAAGCGTCTAGAATAGGTTTTAGGAAATAGGATACTATTGCCCATAATCAATCCTGCACAGCCTGCGATGATGATAACCGATATTTCTATGGTCCCATGAAGCCATATTTGTTTGTTTGCCTGGTAAAAGACTTCTTGGGTGTAAAAAAAAGTGATGAACGCTCCCAACATCACTCCATTGCTAAATAGAATATAAGCCGTTCCTATACTCGTAATTACACCAAAGGAAAATGCCATAAAGGCCACTTTAATATTGTTGATGGTAATCCCCAGAAAACTGCCAATCTCACTTCCTCCTTTGTAAATTGCTGTTGGGTCGCCATTTGAAATGTTATTGAGGGTCTCATTAACATACGCATCCCCTAAAATTAATCTCACGAAAGTATCGTCGTTGATAGCAGAAATACTGCCGATGGCCGCCGCTAACATAAAGATTAAGAATGCAATTCCAAGGGTTTTATGATATTGTCTGAAAAAAAGAGGAAATTCTGTTTTCCAGAAATCCAAAATTCTATTCCGGCTCTCTTTTTTGTTTTTATATATTTTTTGATGTGCCTGTGAGGCCAGGGAGTTTAAATACAATAATGTCTTGCTTTCCGAGTAATAGGTCTGTGCGTAGGCTAGGTCATTGGTCAATTGAATATAGCCATTGGCCAGTTCGTCCGGGTTAATGTGGGCATTATAATTGATAGCCTTTTCAAATGCTATCCATTTTTCTTTATTTTGCTTCACAAAAGCTGCCTCACGCATACTGGGATAATCCTTTAAGAAATAAAAATAGTACTAATATGTCCAAACTTCAAATCAATACAACGCAAAATGTTAACCTGGATTATAAAATTGTAGGTATTGGGGAGAGAATCGTGGCCTTTTTGATAGACGGATTTATACTATATCTTTACGCCTTACTAGTGCAATTAGTAGGACGGGCCATAGGATATGTGTATGAAGATAATTGGACCCAAATTGGATTGGTGAGCCTTATTTTTCTACCGGCCATGTTTTATAGCCTAATAATGCACAGTCTGTTCAATGGGCGAACGGTAGGGAAGATGCTAATGAAAATAAGGGTGGTGAGATTGGATGGATCCCCTGTGCATTGGTCCAATTTACTGGTAAGGTGGATGCTCCGTTTTGTTGATATTTGGCTTTTCTTTGGTTCTGTGGGATTGTTGACCATTTTGTTCACGGATAAAAAGCAACGTTTAGGGGATGCCGCTGCAGGGACCGTGGTCATTAGCACAAAAAATAAAGTAAAGATTTCACATACCATTTTGGAAGAGGTTGAGGAGTCCTATTCGCCCAAATTTACCAATGTTACTTTGTTGACGGATAAAGATGTTCGTCTAATAAAGGACACCTACCATATTGCTAGAAAAAGTAACGATTATAAGACTTTAAAGGCCCTGAGGGAAAAGGTGGAAAGTCTGTTGAATTCAAATTCGGATTTATACGATGTACAATATATAGATACCGTATTAAAAGACTATAATTTTTACACTCAAAAATCATAACCCATGTTTTATTTTGTAATTGATATTTTAGGAATCGTTGCTTTTGCTATTTCGGGGGTTATGGTGGCTATGGATAAGAAGCTGGATTTATTCGGTGTGTTTATCATTGCCTTCGTTACTGCTATTGGAGGTGGAACATTAAGGGATCTGCTTATTGGAAATACACCGGTTTTATGGATGCAGGAGGCAGTCTATGTTTATGTAATTACCGGGACCGTCATTTTTTCTATTGTCTTTAGGAATCAATTGAAATATGTGCGAAAATCGCTGTTTCTTTTTGACACCATTGGTATAGGTTTGTATACTATGGTTGGTATATCGCATGGCCTCCAGGCAGGCCTACTTCCGGTTATGTGCATTGCCCTTGGGACCATTACCGCTTGCTTCGGTGGTGTAATACGCGATATATTATGTAATGAAATACCTGTAATATTTAGAAAGGAAATTTATGCCACGGCCTGCATAATGGGCGGCGTCAGTTTTTTTCTTATACGCAAGTTGCCTTATGACGATGCTTATGCCTATGTTGCTACCATATTGATAGTCATAGGGATTAGATTACTCGCTGTTAGATTTAAGATATCACTACCCAGTATATATAGAGCTGATAAATCATAACCTAAGTGTTTAAGAGCAGGTGTTAAAGGATTGTAATTCGATAAACAATGAATATCAACCACGGGTATCAATTTTACCACATGGTTTTAAGCTTGTTAAAAAGCTTCCGCTTTTAGGATATATATGTTTTGGGAAGGCCAGTCACCATTGTCAACCGGTTGGTTGTTAATTTCGTCTACCACATCCATTCCTTCAATGACTTTTCCAAAAGCGGTATATCCGCCATCCAGGTGATAAGAGCCTGGCTTGGTAACCACTATAAAGAATTCGTATGGAGAAGCCAGCTTGTGCGGGTTGTTTATGTCACTGCTGGGCATGGATACGATTCCCCTATGGTGTTTATAACCTTTTCTTGTATCCGGGGGCAATAGGTAACGTCCTATTTTTGATCTTTTTTCCGCGGTTTCTACATTGTCGGCATTACCACCTTGGATTATGAAATTTTTCACCACCCTATGGAAATAGGTGTTGTTAAAATACCCCATTTTGGTGAGGTAAATAAAGTTGGCCTTATGATATGGGACATTGTCGAACAACTGAATGGTAATGGTCCCGAAACTAGTGGTAAGTTTAACCTTGTCCTCTTTTAAGGTTTTGCTGTAATTAAAGAAAAATTCAATGGCATTATCCTCATTGAGCTCAAAGGTATTTTTTTCTTCCACCTTCTTGGTTATAGCTGGCTCTTCGGGAATTATACTGTCCTTTTTTACCTTGTTTTGGGGTAGAGGCTTTTCCTGTGGGGTCTGCTGTTCTTTACAGCCCCCTAATAGAAACAATAACAATATTCCAAAAAGTGAAATCTCTTTAAATGCCATGTACATTGAATAATTTTATATTAGTGTGTTAAATGATAACTATCCCATTTACGGACGGTTGTTTTTAATTAATTTGCTGAAAAATACAAAAAATAGGATTTGTGAATTTTGATGAATTTTCCGATAGAATATCAAAAATAGAAAATCTAGAACTTCCAGGGAGTGCTTCGCATTATAAAATGGCCCCCTTGTTCAGGTTAAAAGAGTTGGAGTCGGGCAAAATCATAAAGAAAAACCCGAAGCGTGCGGCAGTTATGGCACTTTTTTACCCAAATGTCACCTACCAGACAAATCTGCTGTTAATTTTAAGGAATACCTATAAGGGTATCCACAGTAACCAAATAGCGTTACCAGGTGGCAAGGTAGAAAAGAAGGACCTTAATCTATTGGAAACTGCCCTACGTGAAACTCAGGAGGAGGTTGGGGCCGTTCGGGAGCAAATTAAGGTAATCCGTTCTATGAGTGAAATCTATATACCGCCAAGCAATTTTGAAGTCACTCCATACCTGGGCCTATACAAAAAAAAGGAACCATTTGTAATGCAACCCGATGAGGTAGCGGCCATTATTGAGGTACCTTTGCAGGATTTTATGGATGATAAGAAAATATTTCATCAAATTTTAAATACCTCATATGCCCAGAATGTGGAGGTACCTGCCTTTAAACTAAATGGTTATACGGTTTGGGGAGCAACGGCAATGATGTTGAACGAGATTAAGGAATTGATTAGACAGGTGTTATAAGGCACTTATTTTGTAATTTTGACTGTTAACAAAAATAATATGGGCTTGTTTAAGAAGAATCCGTTTGGACATAATTTGTTGTTAAAGAAGTGGCTTATACGTTTATTGGCCGTTATTACCCATAAAAGATATAGGGGATTTAATACTATTGAAATTGAGGGGTCCGATATTATTCGCAAACTGCCACCGCAAAATGTACTTTTCGTAAGTAACCATCAGACTTATTTTGCCGATGTAGTGGCTATGTTCCATGTTTTTAATGCCAGTTTGAGCGGTCGTGAAGATTCCATTAAAAATTTAGGATATATATGGCAGCCCAAGTTGAATATGTATTACGTGGCCGCTGCGGAAACTATGAAGAAGAGTCTTTTGACCAAGGTCTTGGCCTACGCAGGTTCTATAAGTGTGGAACGTACTTGGCGGTCCGAGGGTAAGGATGTTAACCGCCAGGTTAAATTTAGCGATATCTCCAATATTGGAACGGCATTGAAGGACGGCTGGGTAATTACCTTTCCACAGGGTACTACCACTCCATGGAAACCTCTGAGAAAGGGAACATCACATATAATAAAAAAATACAAACCCATAGTGGTTCCCGTAGTAATAGATGGTTTTCGACGTTCTTTTGATAAAAAGGGTTTACGTATAAAAAAGAAGGGGATTCTACAATCCATGGTTATAAAGGAACCATTGGATATTGATTATGATAATGAAACGTTCGACTCTATTATTGAAAAATTGGAATATGCCATAGAGCAACACCCGTCCTTCCTAAAGGTTATTCCCAAAAGTGAATTATTGGCTTTCGAAGAGGAAAACAAAAAACGGAAATTTAGGGTTTAAATATCCATGTCCTTAAGTTCTTTGTAGTTCTTATTGAGTTTTTTTAGTAGTATTCCATAGAGTAAAAAATAGATGCATCCCATTACTAGGGTAACAATAATCCCTAGAACCACTACCGTAGCGATCAATGTGGACTTTAACTTTTCGGGCGAAATTTTTTCAACACTATTACTAAATTCCAAAGCAGCTATAGGGTCCTCGTTTAAATATATTCCTACGGCCATGACCATAAAGGAGGCGAAAATCAAGGACAAACAAAAAATGACATAGTGCTTAACGGTCTTTCTGGTCTTTAATATATTGGACAACAATTGTTTGGCATTGTCCAAAGAAGATATTTCCCTGTACCTTTTATAAAATTGAAAAATAAAGAACAGCACTACGGAATATTGGACAATGTCCAATATCAATAGAAAATTTCCTAGGCCAAGATTCCGCCATATGGCAAATTCCTTTGACATAATTGGCAAAAGATATAGTAGAAGTGGAAGCAAAAGTTCAATAATACTTATAAAGAAAATCCATTTCACGATGGAAGAGGATTTCTTCCATATCATTTTGTAAATTTCATCAAAAGAGAGCTGTGGCAATTGTTTGTCTTTTTTTTGCCAATCCCTTTTTAATAATTCCAGTTCGTCCATCATATATCTAGGGATTTAATATGGTTCTTAGCTTATTTTTTATTCGGTTCATTTTTACTCTGGCATTGACTTCGGTTATACCTAAAGTCTGCGCTATTTCCGCATAGTCCTTGTCTTCCAAATAAAGGAAGACCAAAGCTTTGTCTATGTCCCCCAATTGTTTTACCGCATTGTACATTAATCTAAGTTGTTGCTCCTCAGTAGGGTCATATTCGTCCGCTTTTATTTTGAAAATGACCGACTCATAATCCTGGGTGGGTACACTTTTTTTAGATTTTCTATAGAGGGTAATTGCCGTATTCAGCGCAACCCGATACATCCAAGTACTAAACTTGGATTCGCCCCTAAATTTAGGGTAGGCCTTCCATAATTGAATTGTTATTTCCTGAAATAAATCTTTGTGAGAGTCCCTATCATTGGTGTACAATGTGCAGACCTTGTGTACAATATTCTGATTGCACTCTAATTCTGTTACGAATTGATGTTCCAAATCTTTGGTCACTCGGTTCTAGTAGTTAGTTGATGATTAGTAGCCATTAATTGAGTTTTGTTACAACGGATAGGAAGAATTTAAAAGTTTAGTTCAGATAATTTTAATTAGAGAACGACTTAGGCTAAGAATTAGCTCATTTAGGCAATAGTACAGGGGATATTTAACGCCTAAAGTTAATTTAGATGGCTATCAATTCATGGTTAGTGTGTTTAAATATAATGAAAACAAACATTCTTCTTCTTGTTTGTTTGGCGAATGTTTAATTTTACCCATATTTACGATTATGAATATTCCTAAGACTAGTTTTCCAAGAATTGTTATCATAGGTGGTGGTTTTGCAGGTATTTCCATGGCCAAAAAGTTAAAAAATAAAGAAGTACAGGTGGTACTTTTGGATAAACATAATTACCATAATTTTCAACCGCTACTATACCAGGTTTCCACCGGAGGGCTGGAGCCTGATTCAATTGCTTACCCAATACGGAAGGTTTTAAAGGGGTATACCAATTTTTTCTTTAGGCTGGCCAATGTTGAGGAAATAAAAACAGAGGAAAATACTATTGTGACCAATATTGGTGCTTTGCAATATGATTATTTGGTGATCGCCACTGGTTCTGAAACCAATTACTATGGGAATAGGGAGATTGAATTAAATAGTATGGCCATGAAAACCATACCTGAATCATTGAATCTTCGAAGTTTAATATTGGAAAATTTTGAGCAGGCATTACTAACCGATCAATACCATGAAAGGGATGCCCTAATGAATTTTGTTATTGTAGGTGCCGGACCAACTGGGGTTGAATTGGCAGGCGCCTTGGCAGAAATTAAAAAAGGAATCCTACCAAAGGACTATCCTGATTTGGATACCAGAAGGGTACAGATACACCTAATACAGTCCGGCGATCGTATCCTTAAGGAAATGAGTGAAAATGCCTCTCAAAAAGCAGAGGATTTTTTGGAAAGTCTTGGAGTACAAATATGGAAAAATATCAGGGTCACCAGTTATGATGGCAAAACTGTGACCACAAATACAGAAACTAAATTTGAAACGGCAACCTTGGTTTGGGCGGCCGGTGTTAAGGGAGTCGAGATTAAGGGTCTGAATGCCAAAGAGCTATTGTTGGGCGGAAGTAGGTTACCAGTGAATCAATTTAACCAAGTTATTGGCCATGATAATATTTTCGCTGTGGGCGATGTAGCCTGTATGCAAACCACAGAGACACCAAAAGGGCATCCTATGATGGCTCAGCCTGCTATGCAGCAGGGTAGGAACTTGGGTGATAATTTGGTGCGATTATTGGAAAACAAGCCACTGGAACCATTTATTTACAAGGATAAGGGGAGTATGGCTACCATAGGCAGGAACAAGGCAGTGGTGGACATGAAACATGTTAGATTTCAAGGAGTTTTTGCTTGGTTTGTTTGGATGTTTGTCCATCTTTTCTTTCTTATTGGGTTTAGAAATAGAATGGTCGTTTTTGTGAATTGGGTATACAATTATGTTCGATTTGATAGGGAAGCCAGATTGATCATTAGACCCTTCAATAGAAATTACAGTGCTTTTAAGGATTAGAAAGCTCTGTGGCAAAAATCTTTAGTTCATTTTGGTCAATCCCTTTTTCTGGGATGATACTTGTTCATAACCTCCGCTAAATGTGTACGGTCTACATGCATATAAACCTCGGTAGTGGTTATGCTTTCATGGCCCAACATTTGTTGAATGGCTCGCAGGTCGGCGCCATTTTGTAATAAATGTGTTGCAAAGGAATGCCTAAAGGTATGTGGACTTATACTTTTATGAAGTCCTATGTCCACAGCAAGCTGTTTTATAATGGTAAATATCATAGCACGTGTTAACTGCCTTCCTCTGCGGTTTAAAAAAAGAATATCTTCAAAACCCTTTTTTATTGGCATATGTACACGTATCTCCTTTCTATAGATATTTATGTATTTCTTGTTTATTTCACTAATAGGAACAAAACGTTGTTTATCCCCTTTTCCGGTAACCTTAATAAAATCCTCCTCAAAATAAAGATCTGAAAGTCTTAGATCTAAAAGTTCGGAAACCCTTAGTCCGCAACCATAGAGTGTTTCCAAAATTGCCCGGTTACGTTCCCCTTCGGGTTTGGAAAGGTCAATAGCGCCAATTAGATCATTGATCTCTTCCTCGGAAAGTGTATCTGGTAACTTACGGCCAATCTTTGGGGATTCTATTAACTCCATGGGGTTGTCCTTGCGGTAATCCTCGAAGACCAGATAATTGAAAAAGCTTTTTAATCCGGATATTATCCTTGATTGTGACCTGGGATTTACCTGCTTGGCCAGCTCATAAATGAATTGTTGAATTGTGCTTTTGTCTATTTGTAATGGAGTCTCCTTGAGTTGATGATCATCTAGAAACAATATTAATTTCTCAACATCCAAAATGTAGTTACTAATGGAATTTTTTGATAAACCTCGTTCCAAGTTTAAGTAGTGCTGAAAATCATGAAGGGCCTGTTTCCAATTCATAGGCTAAATATAAAGTACTTTTTTGGGTTGAAATAGTGTTCATAGGGCTTAACTCCAACTTTTAATGGATATTCTGTTCTTTCCATATAATATTCATGTGAATTGTGTTTAATGCAAATCATTATATTCCAAGTAGTTTAAAGGAAGCTGGGGTAAGGATTGTTTAGTTGGATAAAGTTGTGACAAAAAGTATTATTTGCCCCTCTTTTTTTATGAATTACAATTTCTTACATTTAGCTCATGAAAATCATAATAATCAACGGACCAAACCTTAACCTTTTAGGAAAACGCGAGCCAGAGGTTTACGGAAAAACAACTTTTGAGGAGTATTTTGCTACCCTACAATTCAAGTTTAAAGACGTGCAATTGGAATATTATCAGTCCAATATAGAAGGGGAAATTATTAATAAATTGCACGATTGTGGTTTTGAAGGATATGAAGGTATTATTTTGAATGCCGGCGCCTATACCCACACTTCCATCGGTATTGGTGATGCTATAAAAGGAATAACCACTCCCGTTGTCGAAGTGCATATTAGCAATACTTTTGGGCGGGAGGAGTTTAGGCACACCTCCTATATTTCCCCGGTTGCCAGGGGGGTTATTTTAGGTTTTGGGCTAAAAAGTTACGACCTGGCCATTCAAAGCTTTTTAAATAAAGGCTAAAGTTGCGGATTGGTTAAAAAATAATAGTGACCTAAGTTGAATACAGTAAGTTAATAATATCAGGAGCCAGATCAAAAAAAAACATGGTTTTAGCCTACTGAAAACGGCCTACTAACTACTGCCCACTATTTAGGTCCATCTGTGGCCTTAGGTACTTTTTATCTATATAGAAAGTGCCAAAAGGAACAAGGGAAGCAATAAAAAGGATAGCGAACATCTTTAAGTCCCACTTTTTTTCAATACATACCACTATGGCCAGGACCACATAGGCCATGAATAAAAATCCATGTGCATACCCAATATAGATATTGGGTTCTGGTATTTGGGCCATATATTTTAAGGGCATTCCAACGCCAAAAAGCAACAAATAGGAAATACCTTCGAGAATGGCGGTCAAACTAAAAATCTTCAACATATCTTTTTTGGTAATGTTAGTACTGGGATTATTTTTTAGACCCATCAGGTTTAAAAATCTGACGGGTCTAAATTGGTAAAGAAAAAAGTCTTTAAACCAATTTTATAAATGTATTACTTCTCCGTAAGCGTCTGCAACAGCTTCCATAACCGCTTCACTCATAGTAGGGTGGGGATGCACGGATTTCAGGATTTCATGTCCAGTGGCTTCCAATTTACGGGCCACTACCGCTTCGGCAATCATGTCCGTTACACCGGCACCGATCATATGGCATCCTAACCATTCTCCATATTTGGCGTCAAAAATAACTTTTACGAATCCGTCCTTGTTCCCGGAAGCACTGGCTTTTCCACTTGCTGAAAATGGGAATTTACCCACCTTAATGTCGTATCCTTTTTCAATGGCCTGCTTTTCAGTCAGTCCAACGGATGCAATTTCTGGAGAACAGTAGGTACATCCTGGGATGTTGCCATAATCCAACGGCTCCACATGCATATCCGCCAATTTTTCCACACATAAAATACCTTCGGCAGAGGCAACATGGGCCAGGGCCTGTCCTGGTGTAACATCACCAATGGCATAGTATCCAGGGATGTTGGTTTGGTAATAATCGTTGACCAAAATTTTATCCCTATCAGTGGCAATTCCAACATTTTCCAAGCCAATATTTTCAATATTAGTTTTGATGCCCACGGCAGATAGCACTATATCGGCTTCAAGAATTTCTTCGCCTTTGCTCGTCTTAACGGTGGCCTTTACCCCATTTCCCGAAGTGTCTACTTTTGTTACTTCGGAGGAGGTCATAATCTTAATTCTTGTCTTTTTAAGACTACGTTCCAATTGTTTTGAAATCTCTTCATCCTCTACTGGAACTACATTCGGCAAGAATTCCACTACGGTTACATCCGTACCCATGGCATTATAGAAATAGGCAAATTCTATTCCTATGGCACCACTGCCCACTACAAGCATTTTCTTAGGTTGTTTATCCAAGGACATAGCCTCACGGTATCCTATAATTTTTTTGCCATCCTGTGGTAAGCTTGGTAGTTCACGACTACGGGCGCCTGTAGCAATAATGATATTATTAGCCGAATATTCGGTTTCCTTACCGTCATCGGACTTTACGCTTATCTTTTTGCCGGGTTTTAAGGTTCCGAAACCTTTAATGACTTCAATTTTATTTTTCTTCATCAAAAATTGAACACCTTTGCTCATGCCTTCAGCAACGTTCCTACTTCTTTTGACTACAGCGTTGAAGTCTTTGTCCACACCTTCCGCTTTAAGGCCGTAATCAGCTGCATGAAGCAAATAC
>TARA_R110000868_G_scaffold161466_2_pt1 | contig 11514 bp, 13 predicted proteins | sample TARA_R110000868 | Tara Oceans TARA_R110000868 (sample SAMEA4397489) | marine metagenome | biome: Polar Biome; feature: [SRF] surface water layer (ENVO:00010504); material: water (ENVO:00002006), including particulate matter (ENVO:01000060) such as... | depth 5 m | reverse complement strand
TCTAGCACTTTTTGTGTTTGAGTACCGGCACCAATACCAGTAGGAATCACACCGTTGCCGTTAGCAAGTTGGTCAAAGTACTCGATTGAATCATTGATTCTGTTATTTGAACCAAGACTTACATTTCTAGACTCAATCTGCTGATCACCCAGCTTAAGCTCAAGTTGACCACTTAGATTCGAAGTAAGAAGCGCATATGGGTCTAGACCAGAAACATCGATAGCGAGCTTTTGAACTTGACCTGGCTCTAGAGTAGTACCAGTCGCTTCAAATGTTTTCCCAGCGATCTTTAAAGTGGCCTTGATTGCTCTTGGCGTAGACACTGTTGCAACGTTTTCAGCAGTTACATTGACGAGTGCAGTACCTCTAAGTGCATTTAGGCTAGCAGACTGTCCAGTCATTTGTACTAGGAATGATACACTCGTGCCGATACTATCAGTCATTCCGTTTACATTAAGAACAACGTTAGCTCTAGCTCTGTTGCCAAGACGTGGATCAACTGTCGCAATTAGACCAGTTGTAAAGATGCCTGATTTAAGCGCGCCGATTGATTTAACTTCAGTTGAGCCGCTTACGATATCGCCTTCGGCCTTAATGCGAAGATCACTACCTTTGCCGCCAGCATTCACAACCTTAAACTTCATGGCGACTTTTTCACCTGGTTGAATAATGCCATCGTTGTCTTCACCAATGAGCTCAAGTAATTCGATTGAAAGCTTAGCGCTGTTTTTATAATCAGCATAAGTTGACTCAAACGAGTTCGCGTAGCTTTTATGGAATTGATCTTTATAACTATTAATTGAGCGAACTCTAAATTCTTGGTCAAATGCATCTTGTAGCCCACGAGCTCTAGCTACTTCAGCGCCAATTTCTAGTCCAGAATCTTCACCGTGAAGAAAGCCTAAATCTAGTGCATCGTTAAAGTTTCTTGAAAAGCTATAACGTGCAAAGTGCATATAACTTTTTGAAAAGATAGACTGAAAGAGGTCTTGGAAGTTTGTTACTAGTGTTCCATCTGGGTTTGTTGGAGCACCTTGATTGAGGCGATCGTATCTTGCATAGGCATCAATTCGACGATTGAGCCAAAGTTTTAGAATCTCATCAGACGAGTCGTAGCGGTTGAAGACTGGGCGATACACGCCATTGTTAGTGTACATATCGACAGCACGACGGCGCACTGGAGGTCCATCGCGGTATGTTCTATCGAAGTCACGATACACTGGTAGGTAGTCATTATAACGATCGCGTCTAATCACTTCTGCAACTGTTGGTACTTTGCCAACAAATCTTTCGAAGGAGTTTTGCTCACCTGGATAATATGATTGTGGAACTTGGAAGCGATCGTTAGGTACATTGCCAGAATCTACTGCAGCGTTGAAACGATTTCGTACTTCTTGAGCGGCCAGTGGAGTAGCATCAGCTTCGGCTTTATTGATTCCCATCTCATCGGCAATGGCCAATTTGTGTTCATAGAAACGAAGTTCGGCAGCGCCACGCCTCATTTGTCCAACGTTTGCGATATTAATGTCGATGCCTTGGTTTAAGCCCCAAGCGTAGCCGCGGTGATAACCTTCAATTCGTCCTTCTTGTCCGGCGAAGACATCGGCCATACGTCTGGCTTCTGCCGTTGCAAACTGACAGACTTTAAAATGTTGTTGTTGATCATTTTGTTGAAATGAATCGCAATTTGCAAAACGACCCGGAGGTGTCATTTGAAAATCGTAGTCTACACGTGGTCCGTTATAGCGACGGGACTGAGCGTTTACTGTTTCGACTCCAAGACTTCCAGCAATTAGTAGCGCAGCAAAGCTTAAGTGGGTAAGTGATTTCATCATCGATCTCCTAATCAAGGCGGGTAATCTAAATTGAATATATTGCTCAAAGATATAGGAAATCAGAGGTGTTGACGAGGTGCGTTGTAAAAAAGATAGGGGGTCATAAGACCCCCTGAACTATGTAAAAACAGTCGTTTATACTATTTTGCAGCAATCAAATTAAGTTTAATTGTGAACTGGTCGCTAATCATCTTATCGCCAAGAGTTTTAGGGTCAAAGAACTTCCCTGAGCCGTATTTAATATTGTAAGTGGTTCTATCAATATTAATCTCTCCAACCACGCTTACTTGCTTAGCTGATTCTTTAACCGTTACGTTAAAAGTTTGAACAGCTTCCTTACCCTTAATTGTGAGTGGACCTGTTACGCTAAATTGATCGCCTTTAAGTTTTTTAACACTTTTGATTTTAAAAGTTACGTTTGGATGATCTTTAACACTAAAGAAGTCATCGCTTTTTAAGTGGCCAACCAATTTGTCGGCCCATTCACCTTGAAGGTCTGTGACAGTCATATTTTCAAGGTTAACAACAACTTCACCACCTTTAAGTGTTCCCTTTTCCAGCTCAACAGATCCAGATTTCAAGGCAACAGTCCCTTGGTGTGCGCCACTGACTTTCTTTCCTTCCCATTCAAGTTTGCTTTGGTCGCTGGCAAAATTATAACTAGCGCCAAAGGCATTAAAGCTAAGTGCAAGAAGTGCAAAACTAAAAATTTTCATCTATGTCCTCCGAGTTGGTTAGATTCTTATGAATACTTAGACGTATTCTACGACTCCAGAGGATTAATAAAAGTAATATTTTAAGCTGAAGTTGATAATAGAAAACTATCAATCTTTTAATTTCAAACGTTTACCATGGAATTGGAGGCATTTCCTGACATAAAACTGGCACTCCGCGCTCCTGTACCTGACCTGCTTTCTCATCAATATTTTGAGCATAGCGAAGAGATCGGGCCAATTGCTTGATCAATTTGCGTGTGACGGAAATGAGCTCTTGCTTGAGTTCACTTGGGGCTAGCCCAAGTCTTGCGCTGGTGGCGCCTAGGGTTTTGGCAGCGGACTCGAGAAAATGTCGAGTAAGACAATTATAGTGATGATCGCTAAGATCGTTTTCGATAAACTCAGCAATCGCTTGATAAAGTTGGTTGGTATCCTCAACTTGATAGCGCTTCATCATGCCAGTTAATTTTTTCAATCGCACGGGATTTGGTTCTTGATACTTGTTAAGCGGAGTCGGAATGTTTGATTGATAATCTGGAACAGTGTCCATGGAGACCAGATCATCACACCACATTCCAATCCCAGCTTGTTGCAAAGACTTTACTGAGCGATCAAGGGAATAGCTAAAGGGCAGCATGACCTTCTCGAGTAATAGTAATTTATTAATGATCTTGGCGGCATCTCTATTTCCGTCTTGTCTGTAAAGTTCGCGCCGCTCGCGATTAAGCTTCATCGCTTCTTTCAAATGCACCACCGTACACTTTTCCTGAGCGAAAAGCGGTAATGCCAAAAATAGCGAAAGGACAAAAATCTTCATTCTCGCAATCTATGTCGAATCTTGAGTGAATACAGGCCTCGATATAAAGATATCATTAGCTAAGTACTTAAAACTTCGTAAACCTTAGGTAAATGTTATTCTAAAATCATATAGATCGACCGATAGGATGTACATGCAGCTGGTAGTGGTACTCATATTCATAAGCACAAGTGCTTTTGCCTTCGACATGAAGGACGCCGCAATGAATGTGGAGCTGCACGATCGTATGGGAAGAGTGACCAAAGGACGCGGCATGTTTGTGTCGGGGATAGGCGAGTTTGCGGTACTAAAAAGTATTATCGAACCAGCAATGAAAGACCCCTATGAATATCTCGTTTCGTTTAAGACCATTGATAATCGGCCATTAAATAGTGTTAAGTTTTCCCATTGTGAAAAAAGTGCGGACTATCCACTTTGTTATTATAAAGCCGATTATATTCCTTATCGCAAAGTTTCCTTGGGTGATCCTAAAGCTGAATTGAAAAAAAATGACAGCGAATTAATCTATCATGAGCATGATAAAAAATTTTCTACCACCAAGGTAGAGCTTCATCCCGATAAAAAAATGTTCTGGTCCACACCAGCTACATCGAACGGGATGATTCCAGGCACGTTACTATTAAATAAAAAGAACGAGCCAACCGCTATTGTTACAGATAAGCGCATGCGTGATGCCTCGCTGGCCATTAATCTAAAACATTGCGGTGGAGGGAAGGACTCTGGAGGATTTGCTCCGCTTGAGCAACAGAGTACTGATACGCTGCCTAAGTATCAGCATAAAGCAGAAAATAATATGCTTCGTATGGTGGCGGATGTGAATCGCATGAGCGAAGAGCAAATTAAAAAAGCACTTGAAGAGCTATTTGTTCCTGGTGGAATGAGATCAAAGTCTAACTTGAAAAAGCGACAAGATAATAATCGTTTCAGTAAAACCAATAAAGAAGAAGTGGCGGTGCAAGCTTCCTCTCGAGGCGATGAAGCTAGGCGAGAATTTTTTAAAATTGAAGCAAAGGCCAGTGAAGTTGTGAAAGAAATCCGTTCTCAAGATGAAGAAATTGGAAAGCTTGAAAAAAAGTTAAAATCCAAGGAGACCATAAAGGAAGCTGTTGGCATGAAAGTTGAGGCGGCCAAAGAAGAGATGATTGCCGCATCTGTAAAACTTGAAGTTGGTAAAGATACTCTGTCTGGCGAAGAAAAAGAGAAATTAACTAAAGAGCTTGGCGCGGCCAAGAAGAAAATGGATGAAGCCATGGCCAAAGCTGGCAAGCTCGAAAAAGAGATCGGTGAGCTCAAGCAAAAACTTGCAGGTCTCAAGCAAGGCTTAGCCTCTAAGCAGGCTGAGTACAAGAAACTTGAGGGTGACGCCAAAAAGTCGGTGAAAGAAAATTCATCAGCGCTCGAAGGGGCTGCGAATTATCGCGGAGATCTATTGTAATCCAAGTGGAGCTAGCGCTGGAGATCTATTTGGCGCTCTTGTTTGGTAGAGACTTTGATCAATCAAGGTGCAAACTTGTTGAGCACCTCTCCACCAGCCATCATTATTTCGTAAGACTTTCCAAGGCTGATCGACAAAACGAACACGAATATAATCTGTTTCGCGTTGACGGTGATTTTCCAATTGCGCAATACAATCATTAAAAATTTCTGCAGGATGGGCACCGCTGAAACGAAAGCTTTTATAAGAAATGATGGCATCAACTTCTTTGAATTCTGATGGAGTAGGGGGAGTGAGGTCTATATTTCTTGCAATCTTAATAAACTCAGCACAGATATGTTTTGGATAATGCCACATACCATCAAAGTTATGGAGATGAATTCTTTTGTTGGCATTAAAAGAGACATAAATATCATCGACGTGAGCAATTCTCTGTTGGCTTGTGAATTGAAGGCATTCGCGCGATAGCTCATCAATATTTTTTGATTCAAATTCGAAATTAAAACTCTCGATTCTCCCAAGCGCATGAATCGAATTAGCGTAGACCTGCATCGTGGCCAGGCTCGTCATAATAAACAAAATAATTTTCATAGCATTAGGCTAGAAAACTCCATGCTCTTTGTAAATCATCCAACTGCCTTTGATCGGCGCCAAAGAGCTTGGCAAAGTGAAGCATACTCTCTAATGAAATAAGATCATTTTCGTCAACTACTAGGACATCTGGGTATTTTTCCATGGCCGCCTGTGCAAAAAATCCTTTTTCTCGCTGGGGTAGACCCTTGATGGCACAAGAAGGTGACTTGGATTTAAAGATGAAGGCTCGGGGCGCTTCTAATTGTTCTAATAAGGCTGGAGCCACGGCTTGCGCCGCCAGGGTATGGTCACGTCTACTTTCATTTTCTAAAAGCTTGTCGCCGTACCAGGCGATAGACGGCCTTGGCACTCCCATTCCCATTTCAAGTTCTGGGCAAATGGCATAGTGAGAAAAAATCATGGCGAGGGCCTTAATCGTTTTTTGCCCCTTGTCCTTGCCATCATAGCGTACGGCATTACCTAATAGGCATGAACTGATCCAAAGTGGCTGAGTAACTCGACGAACACCTTCAAAAGAAGGCACAATCATATTTTGCATAAGTTATTTTAAAGCATAGAGAGTGTAATGAGAATCGTTGTTCAGAGAGTTAAAAAAGCCAAAGTTACTGTCGAAAATGAGATAACGGGTCAAATTGATCAGGGATTAGTGCTATTAGTTTGTTTAGTCGATGGTGACACCGAGGAAGTGGTCGATAAGGCCGCTCAAAAAATCTTAAGTATGAGAATCTTTTCTGATGCTGAGGACAAGTTGAATCTGGATGTTTTACAGGTAGAAGGCAAGATCCTAGCAATCTCACAGTTTACTCTTGCCTGGGAAGGGCAAAAGGGAAATCGTCCCAGCTTTGATAAGGCCATGGCCCCGGCCCAAGCGCAATTATTGTTTAGGTTCTTTCTCGATCGACTGCGTGAAAAAGTCCCGGTGCAAACCGGACGCTTTGCTTCACATATGAACGTAGAACTAGATAATGATGGTCCAGTAACCTTTTTCCTAGAGTTTTAGATTTGTAGATAAATGGTTAAGATTAGTCATACTTTCAAGGAGTAGAAAATGAAAAAGATTTTAAATGTTGTTTTCCTAGGTCTTACTTTGTCCCTTGTTTCATGCGGTCACTTCGGTGGTAAGTCATGTCATGGAGAGCATAAAGCTGGTCAGTGTAAAACTGATAAGAGCTGCTGTAAGGGTGGCCAGTGTGAGATGAAGAAAAAATCTTAAGTTATTTGGACCAACGGGGCGAAGTTGATGTTTCGTTGGTCCATACTTTTACTCTGGTGATGACTTCGTCCATCAGTCCACCTTCACTCATGACAAAAGACTCAAACTCTTCTTCCCGTATCTCATCATCATGACTCATGATCATTCCTTGCGATATAAAGGAATGAGTTTGTTCGCCAGAGATAGCCTCAATCGATATAGCGTAAAAGCCTGCTTCGCCAGCAACTAAATCATCTTGATCGTCTTGCGGAATGTGCTCATAGCGTGAGATAGGAGAGTAAGAGCCATCGGCTCGAAGTGAAAAACGCACGAGAATCTTTTCTTTTTCAAGTTCCAGGGTCATGCTGTTATTTTACCCCTAAAACTGCTGCTTAAGGAAGCTTTATGCCACTTAACTCATCCCAAAAGGGAATCCTCTACGCTGCACTGGCATTTTGCTTTTGGGGGCTGATTTCTTTGTATTGGAAACTGCTGGCAAGTGTGAGCTCTTGGGAATTGTTATTTCACAGAGTGATCTGGGGATCCATTCCCCTCATTTGTTACCTGTTAGTGACAAAGAAATTTAAAAGCTTCCAAGCCTTAAAAGAAAGTAGGGTACTTTTAAGCTCTTTGCTCGCTAGTCTACTAATTATTCTTAACTGGGTTATTTTCATCTGGGCCGTTAGCAATGGTCATGTTCTAGAAGTAAGTCTGGGCTATTTCTTAAATCCCCTCTTAAACGTAGTGCTTGGAACGCTGTTTTTAGAGGAGAAGTTGTCTAAATTTCAACAAGGTGCTGTCGCCTTAGCGGGTGTTGGTTTGGCCATCATGTTTGCACAAGATCTTGGAGCGCCTTGGATCTCGCTTGCCTTGGCCTCAAGCTTCTCGCTTTATGGCTATGTTCGAAAGAAGAATCCCTTGGCACCAGTTCAGGGACTATGTTTTGAGATGCTTGTGGGTGTCGTGGTACTAGCTCCTTTTGCCGGGCGATTGTTTCCATTTGAGTTTTCGCAGATGAGTTTTCAAATGCAGTTGTTATCGATGCTTGCTGGACCGGTCACAATTTTGCCACTCATTCTTTTTAATAAAGCTGTAAAGTTAGTGGCCTACTCGACTGTTGGTATAATCCAGTACTTAGCGCCCACATTACAATTTCTATTGGCAGTTTTAGTGTTTCAGGAAAATTTTACGATTAGGCACGCCGGTGCTTTTATTCTGATCTGGCTAGCGGTAGGACTATATTTGAAAGAGAGTCTGTTAAAGGCGAAGCTAAAAAGGCAAAATACTTAAATGAAGATCAGTCATAGAAATTCAGGCGAGCTGCTAGAGATCAAACTTGGTGATCTCTCGTGGTTTAAGCTTTTAGCCCCTCCAACTTTGAGCCCTTCACAAAGTGAAGCCATATGTCGATGGATTGCTTCGTGTTGGGATAAGATGCCAGGTGGAATGCTATCAACGATCGAACTTCCTAAAATTTTTACTCAACCGCAAGGGGATAGAGTTTGTTTTTATCCAGGCAGCTTTAATCCATGGCATGAGGGCCACTCCGAATGCGTGAGACAAGTCATAAGACCACTGGTCATCGTTCCAGATGCCAATCCGTGGAAAGATCAAACAACTCGCGAGTTTAACTTTAACAGTGCTGTAGAGCTGGCAAAAAAATTGCCACAGGACTGCGCTATCTACTTGGGTTTTCTTCACCTCAATGAAGGCAATCCGACTGCCTCATGGTTGCCACAAACAAAGTGGGGCCAGCGTTATATCGCTATGGGCGCAGATAATTTTGTGACATTTGAAAAATGGAAAAACCTTCAGCTGTTAACGGAGAGTCTAAAGGGCATTTACGTAATCCCTAGAATGCTTTCCAATGAAGAATTACTTAAAAAGAAAAATGAACTCAATGAGATATATGAAAATTTAGAAATTGAGATTTTACAGAATCACGCGTTTGAAAACTTAGCCAGCAGCCAGCTTAAGAAGCGGGAAACTCCATAATAAATTGAGTGTTAGGGCTCTGGTCGTTATAGAAGAGATCCCCCTCGTAGGCATTCATTATTTTCTTAGAAGTATTAAGTCCAAGCCCAGTCGCTTCTGAAACATCTTTGGTCGTATAGAATGGGTCAAAGATATTGTTGACGACATTAGCTGCGATACCTGGTCCACCATCAGTGATCTTTACCAGTCGCTTACCATTTTCTTCACGAGTAGAGATTTCAATATAGCGTTTAGACTCTTCGAGGTCTTTGGCCACAATCTCATCAAGTGCATTGGTCATTAGATTAGAGATGACCTGTGAGATCTCGCCTTTATTGCAATCAAGGTTGAAATCATTAATATCTGTTCGAACAACAACCTTGGCCGTCTTGCAGCGCTCAGTTAGAAAATCAATCGTTTCATTGATGACGCTTGAAATTTTAATAGTGCTTCTCTTATCGCTTGAAACATCTTGAGTCAGCTGTTTCATAGTATCGATAATCTTAGTGATTCTTGCCGTGGTTTGATTGACGCGAGCAAGAATGGTTAAAAGCTCTGCCGAAAGAGGATTATCGGGATTTTTCTTAAGTGTTCGTTCAGCCTTTTTTAAGGACAAATTAACAATCGTAATTGGATTATTAATTTCATGGGCAACCCCTGACGCCATAACACCGACTGAGGCCATTTTTGAATTCATGATGGACTTTTTTTGCTCGAGAAGTACTTGTTCTTTAGCCACGATAAGTGCTTTGTGTGAGCGCGTGATCATCAAAAAAAGCATGGCGATCAGACCAAACACGACAGGAAAAGCGAGGCTGGAGAAAATATAAATATTTTGGGAGTTAAAAACATAGAGCATATTATCGGAGCTAATATCCAGCTCTAACTCTTTGAGATCCAGAACCATAAAAACAAAAGGAAATACCCCCCCACCGATTGCTCCGACAGCAAAGGCCAGCAGTAGGGATAAATACTTTTTAGAAAACGAGATCATCAGATCCTTTTGTCTTTAGAATGACAAAAGAATATTCATATATCCTGATGACACTCTTGATGGTCGGCTAGCGTAGGAGAAGCTCACAAACTCCGCCTCATTCGCCAAATACATTCCACCGACAGTCACTCCAAGATTTGATCGAAGATCAAAGTTAAAATAACTGTGGTAGCCAGTTCCAATCATATTGTAGAAATCGGTAATGCCAGAGGTTTGAATGGTCCCAGGGGCGCTACCAAAAGTTCTATGGATATATTCTACACCAAGTCTGTATCTGCTGCTCAAATGATACTTGGTACCCAACAAAATCTCTGTACCTTCTTCGTCATTATTATATATAAATCCATCAGATCCAGTTAGGGCAATAGCAGTCCCTGCAGGAGCTGCTTGTCCATTATTTTGCTCTGTTAGGGTGGCGCTTAAAGAGCCACGTTTTTTGAAGAAAGTTTTCTTAAATGTGAAGTAACCATCAAATTTTGAATTAAATATCTTGGAAAAATCACCATGAAGAGCAATGGCCGTTTGATCGGCCAGGTAATCGTCTCTAGTGCTGACCTCATATTGGTTTCGGTCAGGTCCTGTAGCACAAATATTCGTAATCCCGCCAGCTCTACACTGAGCATCTAGAAGGCCGCGAATATCATTGATGGCCTTCATGCGTCCAAAGCGCGCGTAATACCCCTGCAGGATAAAGCCGTAATCGGCAATATTGGTAAATGTTCCAGAAGTCTCAAAATTGGCGTGAAGTGCATCACCCTTTTTAGTTTCAAGTAGGTGAGTATTATTCTCAACACCAACGGTTGAAAAATCTGACCTTGAGCTACTGCTATAAAACGGCGAGTAAATCAATCTGAAGATATATCGTTGTTTTAGATCAAAGGTTTGCTGCAAGTTAAAAGTCGCAGCCACGCCATCAAGCGGCACACTATATAAAAGCAGTGGATAGGTTCCCATGCGCGATTGACCAAGAGATTGCTCAATTGGTGGGCCATCTACTGTCGGTAAGCGCCCTGATGAGAAGACTAGATTTCCATTAAAGGCGAAATAGTCAAAGTAGGCCTTTTGAACGTAGGGAAAACTTCCACGAACTTCTGTTTGACCATTATCAAGGACGACAAGAGGTGACTGGAAATTATTATTCCAAAAATATTTCGCCCCGATTGTTGAATAGAATTTAAGCGCTTCATCATCGGTTTTATTAATATTAAGTTTCAAATCAGAAACGACCGTGTCAATCGTTCCCTCTTTAATATTGGTGTTATCACTTCTTAAAGAAGAGTACTGATAAATGGATGAGAAGCTGCCTCCAACAGAGACACTGCTTTTATTGAGCATATTAAGCTCAAGATCAAAGAGTCGCTCTTCGAGTTCAGCCAGTCTTTTACTGGAGTCCTGAGCAAGTGCAGGAAGTGCTAAAGAGAGTAATACTATAATAAAGATATTGTTTCTCATGATTATTCCCCAATCACGCTACCAGATTTTTTATCCAGTTTATTTTTGTAAAGGCTAATAAGACTTTGGCAAGTAAGTCCGCTTGAGCATTGATTAACTAGAAAATTCAAACTGTCAGAGCAGCCGGTTCCTAGTTTAAATTTTTCATCTTTTAAAACTGAGATCAAAATCTTTTTAACAAGCAGATCTGAGCCATCTCCACAAGAAGCTTTTATAGTTGAAATTTGTTCTTGAAGATTTGCAGACCAAGAGAGCGTAGGCCCAAGCAAAACTCCTAGAAGTAGAATCATTTTCATGAAGGTCTTCCTAAGTCGTAAAATATTTTGGAAAGCAAAATGCTACGGGGAGGGGTAATGGAGTGTCCAGCGTTTTATAAATAGTTTGTATTTGAGATGATATCTTCATTAAATCTACGCAAATCGCGTCAAAAATAACAATGCGCAATTAAATAAAACTAACTTGCAGGTTGTTAACTGGCCTAAATAAAATGTTGGCGCCTATGGGC
>TARA_R110000868_G_scaffold1452_5_pt1 | contig 11515 bp, 25 predicted proteins | sample TARA_R110000868 | Tara Oceans TARA_R110000868 (sample SAMEA4397489) | marine metagenome | biome: Polar Biome; feature: [SRF] surface water layer (ENVO:00010504); material: water (ENVO:00002006), including particulate matter (ENVO:01000060) such as... | depth 5 m | reverse complement strand
GGAAGTGACTCTCAAGGATTCTATTCAACTGATGTTTGGAGAACAGTTGCTGAAAAATATAACATCAAAGAAAAACTTTGGAGTTATATTAAAAACAGAAATGTTGAAGTAGGTGAAGGTATTATTTTGTATGGGGAGATTTACGGAGCAGGTATTCAGAAAAATTATGACTATGGTTTAACTGATATTGAGTTTGCAGGATTTGATGTGAAGCTTAGAGGTGAATATTTAAGTACATATGATGCTTGGAATTTAGTTAAAGACCATTTAAAATTACCTTATGTAGAGATTTTACATTATGGAGATTGGACACAAGAAATACAAGATAAGTTTGTATTTAACAACTTCATTGAAGGAACAAAAATACCACATGAGGGAATTGTCATCAAACACATCTCAGGTGATAGAAAAAAAGTAGCAAAGGTAATAAATCCAGACTATTTGATCTACGGAGAAAAGAATGATGTAGGCGATAGTCACTAAATTAAATAAGAAAAAGCTTGCTTCGGTGAGCTTTTTTTCGTATATTTAAGTATTAAAATAAATGTTATGAGAGGAAAGAGAGTTTATTGTGAAGATACATCAAGTATCCTTAAATCAATTAGAGCGTCTAAGAAACATGGAAAGACAGTTCAAATTAACGGTCTACAGTACGAGCATATAGGAGACGATATGCTATACTGTTTAAAAACTTCAACCATTAAAAAAGCAGAAATATGTTAGCACAAATAGGAATACCAATTTTAATATTAATTGTAGGATATGTTTTATACCTTTTTACAAGACCTATTGAAATTATAGAGGAAGAACTTCATATTAATAAGAGGAATAATTCTTCGAACGTACCAGGAATGTCCACTCCAAGAGGTAGTAAAAGAAAAAATATACATAGATAAAGTTGGTAGATTAAAATAAAGTTCGTATATTTAGGTATTAGAAATTTAAAAAAAAAGGTTATGTATAGATACAACAAAGAAAAATTAGACTTCGAAAAAGTAAACTTGTATCCCAAGGTTACAAAGACATTAGGAATCGTAGCAGGAATAGTTCTATTATTTGGATTTACAATTGTTCCTAAAGCAGTAGTACAGGATTTATCTCAAGAAGATAAACTAATAGTAATAAGAGAGTACAATGAATTCTCAGAACCACAGTTAATCAAAAAGATATCACAATTGAATTTCAGATATCCTCACATCATATTAGCTCAGTCATACCAAGAGACAGGTCATTACAAATCAGGCATCTTTCTTGAGAATCATAATTTATTTGGAATGAAGCAAGCACAATTAAGATCTACTCTAGCAAAAGGAACAAATAGAGGTCATGCATATTATGAAGACTGGCAGGATTCAGTTGTCGATTATGCTTTATTTTATTCAACTTACCTTTCTGATATTAAGACAGAAGGAGAATACTTTGAGTATCTAAAACAGAATTATGCTGAGGATCCAACATATGTTCAGAGATTGAGATCATTAATACAAAAGAATAATTTAAAAGCTAAATTCAATTAGGATGAACAAAGTACACGTATTACCAACAGACAAACCAAGTAGGTTATGGTTAGATAGTGATAGATTTTATAATTTACATATAATACCAACTACTTTATTTAGAATGCAAAACATCTACATCACTTCTAATGAAGAAATTAAAGAAGGTGATTGGACATTAATGTTTGATGATTTAGGCAATTTATTTTTATGTGATAAACCACAACAATATTTAGGTATTAAAGAAGGACATCACTTAAATAGGGGTTTAAGAAAAGTTATCCTAACAACAGACCAAGACTTAATCAAAGATGGTGTACAAAGTATACCAGATGATTTTTTAGAGTGGTTTGTTAAGAATTCAAGTTGTGAATTTGTAATAGTTGAATTACCAAAAAGTAGAGATAATTACATAAGTAATGAGCAGTATCAGAAAGAACATATATGGGATACGAATGTCAAAATAATAATTCCAAGTGAAGAACCTAAACAAGATTATAGTGGTGTTCATTTAAGGCATTGTTATCAAGGAGAATATGAAGATGGTTGCAAGTATGGTGAAGATAATTGTCCCGCAAAACCATTAGAAGAACCTAAACAAGAAACGCTTGAAGAAGCAGCTGAAAAAGCATTTAAAACAAAAGATTTTTGCGGTTTGGATATTAATCCATTTGCATTAGGTTATTTCATTGCAGGTGCTAAATGGCAACAAGAAAGAAGTTATAGTGAGGAAGATATGGATAATTATGCGGAATACTGTACTACTCACGTTTTAACATCGAAAACAGGACACCCATATTTATCTGTAAAAGAATGGTTTGAACAATTTAAAAACAAATGAGATGAAACATACAGCAGTAGAATGGTTCTATAATGAACTTAAAAAACTAATCAAGGAATCTGAACTTACAGATATGAAACCAAGTGAGTTTGACGCTAGAGAAAGTAAATTAATTAACCAAGCCAAAAAACTTGAAAAGCAACAACACAATAGTTATAGCGAGGAAGAAATGAAGTCAGCTTTTAAGATAGGATTTAGCATTGGATATGGAAGTCCTGTAAATGGATTAGATAGTAAAGAAGAAACTTGTGATGTATGGTTTAACAATTTAAAAAGAAATAAAAAATGGTAACAGTATCAATTATCTCAATCGTAATACTAATATTTGTATTACACACAATTCTAACTCATCTAATAAACTGGCTGTGCAGAACATTAACTCAACTTGGCCCTGAACTAATAGTAATTCCAGCAATGGCAACTCTAGTAGAAGTAGCAATTATGATTGCATTACTAAAAAACTTTATACAATAATTATGAAAGACTTATTTGAAGACAGACCAAAACTAAACCTTTGGGATAAAGTATCTCTATGGTGGAACTTTGAAGGAAGGTATTATCATAAATTTCTAAGAGAAGGTATTAAAAATATCATCTACTGGTTCCCAATCATTTGGAAAGATAGAAACTGGGATCATTCCTACATCTACATAATGCTACAGCACAAGCTAAAAGCTCAAGCCAAATACATTGGAAGTAAGGACAGACATACAAGAGCTCAACAAGATGCTAAGAGAATGACAATCTGTGTTAATCTAATACAGAAACTCCAGGATGACTTCTATGGGTTAGAGTATACGGACTATGCTGAAGATCTACATTGGTTTGAACCTATCAATGATGGTACAGGTAAGTCAACTTGGGAACATGAAAATGTTTGGGAGAAGTACGATGACTACTTTGCTAAATATCCTTTGATCTATAAAAAAGCTATGGCCGGTGAAGGAGTCTTTCCACTAAAAGGAAGAGAGGACGATAAACAGGTAATCGCAATGAACATTGCTCATATGAATGAAGCAAGAGCTCACAAACTTTTATTCAAAATAATAGAAGAAAATATCCAAGGTTGGTGGGATTAATCAAATAAATTTCGTATATTTAGATATATAAAAAGATAAAACAATATGAAAAGTTACAAATTAATAAAAGAATATCCAGGAAGTTCTTCTTTGGGTACAATATTTCACATAGGTGGATTTGCGGGTGATGTTTCAAAATATCCTGAATTCTTTGAAGAAGTAGTTGAAAACGATTATGAAATAGTATCGTATTGGTCACCAAGAATTGGTGATACAAAATACCTTTACTATGAGGGACATGAAGATTGGGATAATATAAGTAAATCACAATGCCACTCAATTCATTCAGTAAAACGTCTTTCAGATGGAGAGGTGTTTACAGTAGGTGATAGAGTAAGGGTAACAGAGTGTGGTTCTATAAAAACTGTAGATAGCATTGCTGTAGAAAATATAAGTACTTTTCTAAAAAATGGAGCATGGATTTTCTATAACACAGGAGTGTGTCACTTGGATGGTGTTACAAAAGTAAAACAACCAATCTTTCTAACACACGATGGAAAAGATATTTTTGCAGGAGATAAATTATGGTGGGTGAACAAAAAGACTTTTTACTCTAAATACTTCGTACCAACACCTTCAGTAACATTTTTTTCTGATCTAAATGCATACTTTCTAACAAAAGAAGCAGCAGAGGATTATGTTGAAAAAAACAAAGGTCTCTTTACAACAGATGATGGAGTGGAGGTAAGAGAGGGAGATATGATATATGTAACTAACATAGAGGGTAGTTATAAAACTAGCTTTTACATTGACGAGTGGAGACCTCAGTGTGATAGAAAATCATTTTCAACAGAACAAGCATTAGATAAGTATATCTTAAATAATAAACCTGCAATATCAATTAAGGAATTTTGGGAAATATCATCAATGCGTATGAGTAATACAGCAGTAACCAGAGTATTGGAAGAACTAGTAAAAAATAGAATATGTTAATAGTAATAGCAGTAGTAGTAGTAGCGCTAGTAATAGCGCTTACCTTCACAGGAGTAACTCAAATAGAGGACGAAGATTATTTTCTAGATCGAGATATTAATTCTGACACTAACAAAGGATTCAATTTTGACTACGCAGATGAAGAACAATTAGGAGAATAGAAATATGGTAGGAGGAGCACAACCAAAAATATTACTAACTCAAGATGAGGATGGTAATCTACAATTAGATCAAATGTTTGAAGGTATCTTTGGTAAACAAGAAGAGCATAAATACAAACTAGTTCGAGATAGAGATCAACTAACAAAGACATCTAAGGAGATAAAATGGTTAGAGTTTGAGAAGAACGGAAACTACAAAGCATCATTCTCGGATATTGCTATTGGTAGAAGCCTACTTATGTCTCCATTTGGAATCAACTTCACTTGGCAAACTACTCTGGTAACAGAGATTGTTGAACAAAGAGAAGGGTACATTAAGTTTAAAACAGAGAATAGCAACTACGAACTTTTTATATTATGACACTAAAAGAAAGATTTAAGCAATGGTTTATTGATGATGAAGAAGATGAACATTATGAAGGAATGGTAGAAGCAGTTGCTATTGAACATGAAAAAATAGCAGATGAGTTTGCTATTGAATTTGCAAGTTGGTTTATTCTCTATTATAGAGAAGAAGCTTTCTATAATGAAAGTTACATAAAAGAAATGTTAGAAATCTATAAAAAAGAAAAAGATGAGTAAAATTCGTATTTCCGTAATTTCCGATACCCACACTCGACATGGATTGATTCCAATGGAAGACCTTCCAGGCGGAGACCTTCTCATTCACTCGGGAGATATAATGAACTCAGGATATAATAAAAATGATATCTGGGATTTCTGTCATTGGTTTCAATCTCTAAAGCAATATGAAGATAAAGTATTCATAGCAGGTAATCACGATAGAATGTTTGAGAATCATCCTGAGGATGTAAAAGTTTGGTTAGATAAATTTCCATTAATAAACTACCTACAGGACGAAGAATTAGCGCTTTACTTTGATGGACCAAATGGAGATCATACAGAAGACAATATTCGCATTTATGGTTCACCCTGGCAACCAGAATTCTATTCTTGGGCATTCAATTTACCAAAAAATGGAATTGAGTTAGCAGGTAAGTGGGAAGGTATTCCTAACAACACAGACATTTTAGTTACACATGGTCCTGCATTTGGTACTTTAGATACAGTAGCAGGAAGGCCTTGGGATGGATTAGGATGTGAGTTATTAGCTGAAAGAATTAGCATAGTAAAACCAAAGATTCATATTTGTGGTCACATCCATAGTGGGTATGGTTATGAGTTTAAAGATGGTACGCACTTCTTCAATGCATCAGTGTTGGATGAGAGTTACGAATACACTCAAAAGCCAATGACGTTTGACTGGGATAAGGAAACAAATACAATAGAATTTGTAAAATAATTGATAAAAGGCTTGCTTACGTGAGTCTTTTTTCGTATATTTAAGTATTAGAAACAATTAAAACAAAAAAGGTTATGATAACACTAAACTTAGTCAATTCTGAAAAATCAGATATTGCATACAAAGTAAGCCAATTCCCAGATGGTCAACAGACTGTAGATCTATTAGAGTGGAATAAACTAGACACATACCCTTACGGTGTACGAGTTACTTCTAGATTAAATTCCTTTAAGGATCTTGAAGTAATCATATGTGCAGTTCAAGCTATAAGAAACTTATACCCAACTAGAGAAATTGCTCTCTACGTTCCATACTTTGTAGGAGCTAGATCAGACCGTAAGTTTGCTCAAGGAGGAGTTAATTACTTGAAACAAGTGATATGTCCAATCATTAACTCACTTAACCTCAATACAGTTTTAGTACTTGACCCTCATTCAGATGTATTGGAAGCTTGTTTGAATAACTATGAGAAGATGGACAACCACTTACTTGTTAAGTATGCATTGGCAGGTATTGATAATAAGGATGGAGCACGAGATAGAATCTGCCTAGTAAGCCCAGATGCTGGAGCCTACAAAAAGATATTCGATGTTGCTAAAAAATTTGAAATTGAGAATATCATTACAGCAACTAAGGTTAGAGACATGAAGACAGGTAGGATTCTTCGTACAGAAATTCCAACACTAGACCAACACAAGGAGTTAAACTATGTTATCATAGATGATATTTGTGACGGAGGTAGAACGTTCACTGAATTAGCTAAAGCAATTAAGGGTAGCAGACCAACTGCAAAAGTGTACTTAGTAGTAACTCATGGTATCTTTAGTGCAGGATTTGATGACTTGAATAAGTTGTTTGAGGGAATCTACTGTACAAATAGTTACAGAGAAATAGCAGACGATGAGTACGGAGTAAAAACAAAAACAACAACATTTAATATATTTTAATATGATACAGAAAGATGAGTTTCTAGAGACAGGAAAGTCTTTGCGAAGATTAATGGACGAGTATGTAAAGTACGGGTCTCTTGTAGTGGGTTTTGATTTTGATGGCACAGTATATGACTTCCATAAATCAGGAGCAACTTACAATGAAGTAATTGAGCTACTTAGAGATTTAAAGAAAATAAATTGTAAATTAATTTGTTGGACAGCACAAAGTGATTTAGCCTTTGTTGAGACCTTCCTAACAGAGAATGATATTCCATTTGATGGAATAAATACAGAAGGAATTGCATTAGGATGGGATTCACGTAAGCCATTCTTCTCAGCACTCTTAGATGATAGAGCAGGATTGAAACAAGTATATGAAGAACTTAAAATGATTGTAGCACTCAACTATAAGTACGAGTAAATAAATCAAAAAAGATTTGGTTACTAAAGTATTTTTCCTTATCTTTAAGTATTAGAAACAAATAAAAAAAGTTATATGAATCCATTATTTTTAACAGACGGTTACAAAACAGGTCATCACCAACAATATCCAAAAGGAACTACCTTAGTATATTCAAACTTTACTCCTCGTAGTAACAAGTATGCACCAGCAGGATGCGAACAAGTTGTCTCTTTTGGACAACAAATGATCATGAAACAAATTCATGAGGCTTTTGATAAGGACTTCTTCTCAAGAGAAAAAGCTGAAGTGTGTGGAGAAATGAAAACAGAATTAAGTTTATACTTAGGAACAGACTATGATGTAAGCCATTTTGAAGCATTACATGATCTAGGTTACCTACCGATCAATGTTAAGGTGTTAGAAGAAGGTACACTGGTTCCTATTAAGGTTCCTGTATTAACTATATATAATACTCATCCTGATTTTTATTGGATAACTAACTACTTAGAGACGATTATTTCTAACTTGTTATGGAAGCCAGTTACCTCTGCAACTATTGCAAGAGCATACAGAAAATTATTTACAGAGTGGCAATTAAAAACTGATGCAGAAAAAACTTGGTTTGTTGATTGGCAAGCACATGACTTCTCAATGAGAGGATTAGATTCTGTAGATGCAGTTATTAGTTCAGGATTAGGACATGCAACTTCTTTCATGGGTTCAGATTCACTTCCAGTTATTTATGGAGCAAGAAAATACTACAACGCTCAAGGAGCAGTAGTAGGTTCAGTAAATGCAACTGAGCATTCAGTTATGTGTGCAGGTGGAGCTGACGATGAGATTGGTACATTTAGATACTTACTTGACACATATCCAACAGGAATCTTGTCAGTAGTATCTGATACTTGGGATTTATGGAAGGTATGTACTGAACACGTTAGGACATTGAAACAAGAAATTCTAGCTAGAGATGGTAAGTTAGTTATTCGTCCAGACTCAGGAGATCCAGTAGATATTATTTGTGGAATAGATATTAATACATTTGATAGTATTGAAGCTGCTAAAGGTGAATTTGAGGATGATTTGTACGACAATCAAGTTCATGGTGAGGATTGTTATGAAATAGAGTCAACACGTATAGTGAAAGTAGGTGATAAATTTTACGAACTAACAGAAGATACACAGTTTAATCGTTACGATAAACAGTACTACTTTATAGACTCTATCAGTTTTGATGTTACGGAAGTAGAAAGCAAACCTGAGTACAAAGGAGTGATCGAATTACTTTGGGATGTATTTGGTGGAACAGTCAACGAACAAGGTTACAAAGTTCTTGATTCTCACATCGGAGCAATCTACGGAGATTCAATTACAATTGATAGAGCTAAACAGATCTTCGAAAGATTACAAGCAAAAGGATTTGCAAGTACAAATATCGTATTAGGAGTAGGGTCATTCACATATCAGTTCAATACTAGAGATACTTTCGGATTTGCAATGAAAGCAACTTACGTAGAAGTAAACGGAGAAGGTAGAGAGATCTTTAAAGATCCAATCACTGATGACGGAACCAAGAAGTCAGCAACAGGATTATTGTTCGTTACTAAGATGGAAGACGGTACAACTAAGCTTATAGACAAAGTGACTTGGGAAGTTGAAGCAGCAGATGGAGGACTCTTACAAACAATCTATGCAGATGGTAAGTTTTACAACGAGACTACTCTAGAAAAAATTAGAGAGAATCTTAAAAAATAATTAAAAATAATTGATAAAAGGCTTGTTTATTCAAGCCTTTCTTCGTATATTTAAGTATTAGAAACAATTAAAACAAAAAAGGTTATGATAAAATGGTTAGATAATTTATGGAATGGTCACACACCAACTGAACAGGAACAACAGTTTATTGAGATTGTACAGGATTTACTTAAACATCCTAAGACTACAGTCAAGATGACCCCTCAGACTCACAAGTACTACTTATCAAATGCTCCTAAGCATTACTTTGTGATGATAAAAAATTCAGGGATTCAAATCACTAACTCTAAATTCTCATTTGCAAAAAACTTACATCCAAAAACCTACACTATGATTTTAAATCTAGTAGATGAGGTTATGGAAGTTGATAGACAAAAGTTCGAAGATAAGATATTCCAGAATGAAAGCTTGATGTTAGAAAAAGTATTACTAAATTTAAGATAAGATGATAGATATTATAACAGAAGGAATAACAATATTCTTTGCAATAGTAGGATTTTTAACAGTAGCTGCTTGGGTAGTAGATTACGTAGTAGATAAATTTAGTTAAGATGGAAAAGAATCCCTACATAGGACCATTCCTACTTAAGAATGGCTTTATAAAGTATAAACTCTCAGATAACATATATTATACTTCACAATGCACTATAAATGTTTTAGATGATTGTTACGAAATTTTATTTGAGAATGAACTTGGTGAAGTTTCAATGTATACAGATAGTTGGTCAATTTACCATTTAGTAGGAATTTTAACTTGGAACGATTTAATAGATAGAAATTATATAAAATAAGTTATGGAAAAATACAAAGAAGAGTTTCTAACATCAGCAGAAGTAAACGGAAATAAAGTTTGTTTATTTAGAACCTATAGAGGAAATAGTAAATACTGGTACGCTATTCATTGGGGGGATTCACCACAAACTAAAACACAACTATACACTCCAGGAGGAAATAGACCTTCAGGAGGAAGAGCAATCAAACAGTTCTTTCAAGCAGTAAAAGCAGCACAGCATTTAACCTTTACTAAGAAATAATATGGCAGCAGAAAGTAACACACCAGTAGATATTGAAATTTGGATTGAAAAAGTAATCAATTCATGTGAGACACTAAGACAGAGAGTTAGTGCTAAAAAATTAGTAAGACTATACATTAAGAGATTAAGAGAGGAAGGAATGCCTTACTATCAGTATGATCATATTAGCGATAAGTTTGAAAATTTATTATGGAGTTCAAAAGAAGATATAAAAAATAAAAACTAATGGGAGGATTATTTGATGCGATAGATGATGCCATCGCACAGGAATTAGGAGTTGATGTAGAAGTGTACATTGACATAATTGAAAAATGTACTGAAGAAGAAGCAAACTTTATTATTATGACTATAATGGAAGAGGATGCTGATAATTTAGAAAAAGCAAAAGAAATGTTTAATAAATATTTAGATGAATAAGATACTAATAATATTACTAGCAATTGTAGCAATTAGCTGTAACAATAAGCAGGAAGAAAAACCTCAGGAACAACCAGCAACAGTGTACGAAGCAAAGTATCTTTACGGTACAGTTATGTATGCGAAGCCTGATTCAGTAAAAGTAGTTATTTGTGAATTTGATTCAAGGGATAATACCTACAGAGCATATTGGAGAGAAGGAGGAGAGTATCCAACTGCCTGGTATGAGGAAGAGGGATTTTATGGAGAAGCAGACGCACCAGTAAATTTGTCAGATGAATAAAATAAAAATAACACCTATATCAGAAATAGAAGCCGACAAAAGACGTTTATGTGAAATCAGATTTGATTGTTACGTAACAATGCACGATAGCGGAATAAGAGATAAAGGAACACCACAATGGTTTAAAAGTCAATCTCAAATAACTCTAGAAGAGATAAAACATCAAAGTCATGAACTATTAGGACTTAGATTAAAGCAAATGCTATTTGAATTAGAACAAGCAATAGAAAAGTATGAGCAGAGAAATTAAAAGATGCGTATGGGAAGTACTTGATGCTCTTTATGATAGAGCAGGATTCGATGATTGGTGGGATATGATAGGTGAGGAATTGAATGATGAGATTACTGAAGAAATAGAAGAGATAGTTGAACGTAGATTACGAGACAGATGAATAAATTAGATAACGAAGATTTTCTTGACGAGTTTGATAAGGAATTGAAGATTTTATTTGAATCAACTCATGATGAAAAAATAAGAGAAGCAATACTAGTAGTACAGGAATATAAAATAAAATATTTTTATGAATACCTTAGATAAACAATACACAGACCTTCTTCAAGACATTCTTGACAACGGAGTAAAGAAACAAGACAGAACAGGTACAGGAACTATCTCAGTATTCGGAAGACAGATACGTCACGATATGAAAGATGGTTTTCCCTTACTTACAACCAAAAAGATGCCATTCAAAACAATCGTAACAGAATTACTTTGGTTCTTACGTGGTGATACAAATATTAAGTATTTGGTTGATAATAATTGTAATATTTGGAATGGTGATGCTTATAAAAGATTTTTAAATGAAACTATCAAAATTGAACCATTAGAAGTAAAACAAAGAGCGGTTGAACAATTACTAAACAGTAAAGAATCAAAG
>TARA_R110000868_G_scaffold113345_2_pt1 | contig 11523 bp, 8 predicted proteins | sample TARA_R110000868 | Tara Oceans TARA_R110000868 (sample SAMEA4397489) | marine metagenome | biome: Polar Biome; feature: [SRF] surface water layer (ENVO:00010504); material: water (ENVO:00002006), including particulate matter (ENVO:01000060) such as... | depth 5 m | reverse complement strand
ATCAGCTGAGCTGACCGTGAGGACCAATTTTCGCCTGTTGTAGCTGGCAGAGTTAGATCAAAAGCAGGAAATCGCACAAAGCAGATATTCATCCTGATGATCGCTAGATTTCGATGAGATTACACGCCAGTGATGAGCGCGCTTCGGCTAACTCTAAACGAACCATGGCTATGCCGCTGAGTTGCGCGGAAAGTGATGGCACGAATCGTCTGCAACCGAGACTGCTAACCCTTATCCGCTTTGCCGGCCGCCGCGGCAAATTTCGCCAAGTTGATGTCCAGCAAGCGTGGCCGTCTGCCGTGGTCTTCAGCCTGTTCCTTGCGGCGAACAGCGTTACGCACCATCAGCGAGCCGAGATAGCGAATGGGTTCTGGCGGAAAATAACCGAGCGGGCCATTAAGCAAGGGCGAGCGTGTCCACTCGTTGTCCAGACCCAGCACCATCGAAGAAAGAATCTGCCCGCCCATGTGGCAGGGGCCGACGCCGCTTCCCGAGTAGCCAAAGCCATAGAAAATGTTGTTGGCCTGCTCCAACCGACCAAAGAACGGTAAGCCAGTGACCGAACGATCCGAGGGGCCGTTCCAGGTTGACTCGATGCCGACGCCCTCGAAAGCCGGGAAGAAATCGATCAGGGTCTTGCGTAGCAAGCCCTCGTAGGGCGACGGCTGGTCAAATACCGGCAGCATGCGCCCGCCATAGGCGAAGGTATTGCCGCCTTTGCCGAGCATGATTCGGCCATCCGGGGTGTTGTGGTAGTAGTGCACGAAGATCCGTGAGTCGAGGACCGTCACGCCGCTGGTCAGGCCGATCTTCTTCAGTAGATCCGGGCGTGGCTCGGTGATGATCATGTCACTGGAAACGATCGCCACGCTGCGTTCGAACTGCGGGAAGGTGCTCGCCATCCAGGCGTTAATCGCCAGCACAACGCGACCCGCCTTGACCTGCCCATTGGCGGTGACCACAGTGGCCGGCTGACCCTCGTTGAGCTTGGTCATGGGCGTGCCTTCATACAGGCGCACGCCTAGAGCTAGGGCCACTCGGCGCAGGCCGCGTACCAGCTTACCGGGTTGCACACTGGCCGCCGCCGGCGAGAACCAACCTTCCAGGTGTTTATTGGATCCGGCCAAGCGCTGCACATCGGCCAGTGGGCGCCTGCTGAACGAGTTGATGCCGTTGCGCTCCAGCGCAGCGATAACTCCGTCGGTGGCGCCGACCTGAGCGAGGTTGGTCGCGGTATAGAGCGTGCCGTCGAGGCGGTAGTCAGCATCCACGCCGTACTTCTGGCAGAAATCACCGATGGCATAGATGCTCTGTTCCGAGGCTTTGACTAGGCGGATGGCTTCCTCCACCCCGAACAGACGCTCTAGGGTGAAGTACTTGGCCGACCAGGACAGCGCGCAGCCGCCGTTCCGGCCGCTGGCACCGGCCCCGCAAATGTCGGCCTCGATGATGACCACATCGAGTTCGGGGTTCTGCTCCTTGAGCATGATCGCCGTCCACAAGCCGGTATAACCGCCACCGACGATGCAGACATCGGCCTGGGTGTCCTGCTGCAGTGGTGCGCAAGGGGCAGAGGTGTCTTCTTGCAGTGCTCGGTCGAGCCAGTAGGGTCTCATCGCGAGGCCTCCGAATGGTTAGGTTGTAAGCGTGTCGTGAGCTTGATCAGCGCCCGGCAACCACGATCATTTCCACTCGCCAGTCCGGGTTGATCAGTTCGGCCAACGTGCAGGCGCGAGTCGGCGCATGGCCTTCTGGGAAGAAGCCGTCCCAGGCCCGGTTTAGTCCTGCATAGTCAGCCCTGTCAGCCAGCAGAATGCGTACCGAGAGCACCCGGCTGAGGTTGCTGCCGACACTGAGCAGCATCGCTTCGATAGTGCCGAGGATCTCGCGGGTCTGGGCTTCGATGTCACCCTGAGTGTTTGCGGCGACCTGACCCCCGATGTACAGGGTGTTGTCGTGCAGCACCATATCGGAGCGGCGCGCAGAGGTTTCAAAGCGTTCGATATTCATGATTTCTTCCAGTGCTGTCAGGTGGCCGGCGAGGCGTGAGGCGCGCAGTTATAGAAGCAAGTTGAAGCGAATAAGAAAAATCGATTTATCGTATTTCATAAATAAGCTGGGGTTGTTTATTGCAGCCTGGCAGGCTGCTGAGCTGACGTTTCTCGGAGGGCTGAAAAAGTCTTACGGAGTTCCGCCGATACCTGGCGAACGCAGCGTCCCTAGCAGCCCTCGAGCTCGCACCCGCTTGGTCTCTGAGCCTGGAGCACCTGCCCGGCAACACGCTGGACGACTCCACAGCTAATTAAATGAGAAACAAAAAGACCCCGCTCGCAAGTTGCTGGGCGGGGTCTGGTTGGCCCTAACGTCGGTCAGGCGACGTTCATGGTTCTGTGCGTATCAATCAAATGAATAACCACCTCTGGATCCGCCAAGGTGGAGATGTCCCCCAACCCGTCGTATTCCGCCGCGGCTATCTTGCGCAGGATGCGCCGCATGATTTTGCCCGAGCGGGTCTTCGGCAAGCCCGGTGCCCACTGGATAACATCTGGCGAGGCAATCGGCCCAATCTCTTTGCGTACCCAGTTTTTCAGTTCCAGGCGTAATTGCTCGCTCGGCGCCTCGCCACCAATCAGGGTGACGTAGACATAGATGCCCTGCCCTTTGATGTCATGCGGTACACCCACCACCGCCGCTTCGGCGACCTTCGGATGGGCCACCATTGCGTTTTCGATCTCGGCGGTGCCCATGCGGTGCCCAGACACGTTGAGCACGTCGTCGACACGCCCGGTAATCCAGTAATAGCCATCCTCGTCGCGGCGCGCACCGTCGCCGCTGAAGTACATGCCCTTGAAGGTTTTGAAGTAGGTGTCGACGAAGCGATCGTGATCGCGATAGAGAGTGCGCGCCTGGCCCGGCCAGGAGTCGATGATCACCAGGTTGCCTTCGGCGGCCCCTTCCAACAGGTTGCCCATGTTGTCCACTAGCGCGGGCTGCACGCCGAAAAACGGACGGGTTGCCGAGCCTGGCTTGAGCGCGGTCGCGCCCGGGAGTGGGCTGATCATGATGCCGCCGGTTTCGGTCTGCCACCAGGTGTCAACGATCGGGCAGCGGGATTGGCCGACGTTCTTGTAATACCAGTCCCAGGCTTGCGGGTTGATCGGTTCACCCACCGAACCCAACAGGCGCAGGCTGCTGCCGTCGGCACCATCAACGGCGGCGGTGCCCGACGCCATCATGGCGCGGATTGCCGTTGGGGCGGTGTAGAGGATGTTGACCTTGTGCTTGTCGACGACCTTGGCGACGCGGGTGATATCCGGGTAGTTGGGCACGCCCTCGAACAGCAACGTAGTCGCGCCGTTAGCCAGCGGGCCATAGACGATGTAACTGTGCCCCGTGACCCAGCCGACGTCAGCGGTGCACCAATACACCTCACCCGGCTGGTAGTCGAATACCCGCTCATGGGTTAGCGCGGCATACAGCAGGTAGCCGGCGCTGGTGTGCTGCACGCCTTTGGGCTTGCCGGTGGAGCCGGAGGTGTACAGGATGAACAGCGCTTCCTCGGCCCCCATCTCTTTCGGAGCGCAAACGCTACCGGCCACGTTCATCAAGTCCTCGTACCAAATGTCGCGATGCGGGTTCCACTTGATCTCACCACCGGTGCGCTGGCACACGATGACTTTCTGGACACTGCTGGTTTCCGGGTTGGTCAGTGCGCCATCGACGTTGGTTTTGAGCGGGATTTTCTTGCCCGCACGAATGCCCTCGTCGGCAGTGATCACCACTTTGGATTTGCAGTCGATAATTCGGCCCGCCAGAGCTTCCGGCGAGAAACCACCGAATACCACTGAGTGGATCGCGCCGATGCGGGCACAGGCGAGCATCGCCACTACCGCTTGCGGAATCATCGGCATGTAAATGGTCACTACGTCGCCACGGTGCACATCTTGGCCGCGCAGGGCATTGGCGAACTTACACACGTGCTCGTGCAGTTCGCGGTAGGTGATGTTCTGGTGCTCGGACGGATCATCACCTTCCCAGATGATCGCCAGCTGGTCGCCACGCGCTTCCAAGTGCCGATCCAGGCAGTTGTAGGAAACGTTCAACGTGCCGTCGGCGAACCACTTTATATCGACGTGGTGATCGTCAAATGAGGTCTGCTTGACCTTGGTGAAATGCTTGATCCAGTCGAGGCGCTGAGCCTGCTCACGCCAAAACCCATCAGGATTGACGATCGACTGCTGGTACATGGTTTTATACGTCGCCTCGTCAGTCAGCGTATTGAGCAAAACCTCGGGGCGAACGGAATACGGAGAAGTCGCACTCATCTTTAATACCTAGCTGGAATAATTGTTTTTGTATGCGCTGGACCAAACTGTCGTGGCGCTTAGGCAACCTGGCATTGTCAGAACCACCCCGTGCAAACCGCCGATAGCGGTGTTTGCAACGGCCAGTACGCAACAGCGAGGTCAACGCCTGAAATGGCCGAGAAAACACCTTACTGAGTGAGTGGCGGATGAGGTCCGCGAGGCAAAGCGCGTACCTCACCAGCACCCCAGACGATACCGCGACCTGACATACCCGCGCGCCGCTTCGAGAGCGACGCGGGTTCATGGCTGGCGGCAATCCAGAGAAGCCACTGACGCCGACGACGCCTGCCGTCGGGGCTGGTTCTTAGAAGAAGCCCAGCGGGTTGATGTCGTAGCTGACCAGCAGGTTTTTAGTTTGCTGATAATGGTCGAGCATCATCTTGTGGGTCTCACGACCAACACCGGACTTCTTGTAGCCACCGAAGGCGGCGTGCGCCGGGTACAGGTGGTAGCAGTTGGTCCACACCCGACCTGCCTTGATCGCCCGGCCCATGCGGTAGGCACGGTTGATGTCGCGGGTCCACAGGCCAGCACCAAGGCCGAACTCGGTGTCGTTAGCGATGGCCAGGGCTTCGGCTTCGTCCTTGAAGGTCGTCACGCTGACCACTGGGCCGAAGATCTCTTCCTGGAATACGCGCATTTTATTGTTGCCCTTGAGCAGGGTCGGCTGGATGTAATAACCACTGGCCAGGTCGCCCTCCAAGCGCTCCACGGCGCCGCCGGTGAGCAGCTCGGCGCCTTCCTGCTGGGCGATTTCTAGGTAGCTCAAGATTTTGTCGAACTGCTGCTCGGACGCCTGGGCGCCGACCATGGTTTCGGTGTCCAGTGGGTCGCCACGTTTGATCTGCTTGATCTTCTTCATGACCTCAGCCATGAACGCCGGGTAGATGGACTCCTGCACCAGCGCCCGCGACGGGCAGGTGCACACTTCACCTTGGTTGAAGAAGGCCAGGACCAAACCTTCGGCGGCCTTCTCGATGAACTGAGGCTCGGCGCTCATGATGTCTTCGAAGAAGATGTTCGGCGATTTACCGCCCAGCTCGACGGTGCTCGGGATGATGTTTTCGGCCGCGCATTTCAAGATGTGCGAACCCACCGGGGTGGAACCGGTGAACGCGATTTTGGCGATGCGCTTGCTGGTGGCCAGGGCTTCGCCGGCTTCGCGGCCATAACCCTGGACGATATTCAGTACGCCCGGTGGCAGCAGGTCACCAACTAATTCGGCGAACAAAGTAATCGACAGCGGCGTCTGCTCGGCCGGCTTGAGGATCACGCAGTTACCGGCGGCCAGGGCCGGGGCAAGTTTCCAGGCGGCCATCAGCAGTGGGAAGTTCCACGGAATGATCTGCCCAACCACGCCCAGCGGCTCGTGGAAGTGGTAAGCGGCGGTGTGCTCGTTGATTTCGGCGGCGCTGCCTTCTTGGGCGCGGATGCAACCGGCGTAATAGCGGAAGTGGTCAACGGCCAGCGGTACGTCGGCGTTCAGCGTCTCGCGCACAGCCTTACCGTTGTCCCAGGTTTCAGCGACGGCCAGCAGTTCAAGGTTAGCCTCGATGCGGTCGGCAATTTTCAACAATGCCAGCGAACGATCCTGCACCGAGGTCTTGCCCCAGGCATCGGCCGCGGCGTGGGCAGCGTCCAGCGCCAGCTCGATATCTTCAGCACTGGAGCGGGGGAATTCGCCGATCACCGAGGCATCCACCGGGCTGGTGTTGGTGAAGTACAGGCCATTGACTGGGGCGACAAACTCGCCACCTATAAAATTACCGTAGCGCGGCTTTAGGTTAATAAGTGCGCCTGGTGTACCGGGTTTGGGATAAATCATGGTGGACGACCTCTCGGAGTAATCGGGGGCGCTGGCCGGCCATTTTGATGGTCGCGACCGCGCTAGAGAAGATGTGCAAAACAGGCGGCGCGAGTGGCCTCTGCGGCTCCCGCGCGCCTGGGTTAGGCGCCCTGCGGAGTTTCACCGCGCTTGAGGCGAGCGTTGATGTCTTCAAGTACTGCCGGGAGATCATTGATGGTGTCGATCAGGTAATGCGGGCGTGAGGGCTCGAACATCTGGCAGATGCGGGCGCGCTCCTGTGCCAGTTTCTCTTCCGGTAGGGCGCGGAACTGTTCGTACGTGAGGCCAAGTGCGTTGCCGGAGCAGGTCAGGGCTACGGTCCACATGCCGGCGCTACGGCCTTCAAGAATGCCTGGCCAGGTGTCGTCGACCTTGACGCAAGCGGCGACGTCGCTGATGCCTAGGGCGATCACGTTAGCCAGGGCCTGAGCCGGGTGCGGACGGCCGTTGGGGACTTCATCGGTCGCGACAACGTGGTCGGCAACATAGCCATTACGCTCGGCCAACTGCACCACCTTCTCCATGACCACGGCCGGGTAGCCAGAGCAGGAGCCAACTTTCAGGCCTGTTTTACGCAGAGCAGTGATGGTCTCCAGGGCGCCGGGAATCAGAGCCGAATGCACGGCGATTTTCTCGATTTGCAGCGGCATAAAGCGCTCGTAGAGGGCTGTGACATCTTCGTCGGTAGGCAGTCGGCCGAAAGCGGCGCGGTAACGCTCGGCGATCTGCGGCTCATTGCACAGGGTGCGAATATGGTCCCACTTACCCATGCCCATCGGGCCGCGGGCTTCAGCCAGGCTGACCTCGACGCCGAATTCGGCGAAGGCCTCAACGAAAATCTGGGTCGGCGCGAAGGAACCGAAGTCGACGACCGTACCGGCCCAGTCGAGGATGATGGCTTGCAGTTGGTCGGGGGTTTGATAGTTCATGTGAGTAACTCCAATTAATTGCCGAAAGAGGGCGAGTGGTTAGTGGGTTCAGGCCTTGACCGGTGCGTTGCTAATGTCACGGCTGGGGATAAAGGGTTCGCTGTTTGGCTTGGCACTTGGTCGGCTGTTCCAGAACGGCAGCATGATTACGATGGCGACCACAGCGGAGGCGGTGAAGCAAAGGAATACCGTCTCGGTGTCGAAGTAGCCGGGCAGCAGGCCGCCGAGCACTGCGCCGATCGAGCCGCAACCGTTGACGAAGCCCGCGGCGGTACCGGAGGTTTCCTTGCCGAAGTCGATAGCAGCGGCGCCGCTGATCATCGAGTCCGGCCCATACAGGGTTAGGCCCATCATGAACAGCAAGGCAACCACTACCAGCACGCTGCCGGTGTTCATGGCCGGGACGAAGAGCACCAGACTCACGGTCAATGCCAGCAGACTGATTACGCAGGCAGGGAAGCGGCGGGCGCCAAACACCTTGTCTGAAATCACGCCGATCAGGATCGGCCCGGCCAGGCCTGCGACCTCGAAGGCGGTCGGCACCACGGCGGCAGCGATTTTGCCGATCTCCGGCATACGCTCGTAAACCATCACCGGGCCCCACAGCAGAATGGCGTAACGCGCCGGCTTGAGCATGAAGTAGGCCAGGCCAAGCACCAGCACCGTGCGGTTCTTGAGGATGGTTTTCAGGCAGGAAAGGAAGCTGGGATGCGCCGGGACAGTGCCGTCGGCCGTTTCGGCCAAAGGTTCGATTGGGGGCAGACCAACGTCCTGTGGTGTGTTGCGCTGGAAGATGAAAAACAATACGGCGACTGAGGCGACTACTGCGGCGGTGGCGATAAACGCCGCGCGCCAGTCACCATAGACCTCATAGGCCATCCAACCGGCGAAGGGCGAAGCCACGAGACCGCCGAAGGCATAGCAGGTGCACCACCAGCCAAGTACGCGACCGCGCTCCTCGGTGGAAAAGAAGCTGCCAATGTTTTTGCACAGCCCGGACCAACCCGTGGACTGGGCCAAGCCTTGAACCACCATCATGGTGGCGAAGATCGGCAGTGTGGCGAAGGTGCCCATGATCGCCGCGGCGGCGGCCGAAATCAGCAGGCCGCCGAGTACCACGACCCTTGGACCAAAGCGGTCGGCGAGAATGCCCCAGGTGAATTGACCGATGGCGTAGGCGCCCAAGTACAGGGCGTCTAGGTTGGCCATGACGGATTTTTCCATCATAAAATCCGGGTCATCGCCGATGCCCAGCTTGGCCACTGAGAAGGCCTTACGGGTGAAATAGAACGCGGCGTAAGCCAACCAGGTGATGGCAAATATCTGTAGTCGCCAGCGCTTAAGGCTGCCGAGGTTAAAGGGTGAGGGGCTTGTCGAATGATTCATGCTGCGGTCCTCTGAATTTAGTGTGCTTGCAGTTCGATGACATGCAATTTGTTGTTGTTAAAAGCACTTCTTTCGCCGTTCTCGCGAACGGGTATATCCAGATGAATCGGGACCAACGAATCACAGTTTCTTTCCTACGCTGCTGCGTGGCTTAGTGACACCGCTCGACGAAGTGCGGTGTCACTAAGCTGGATCGAACGCTGCGAGTCGGCTCCGTATTACAGGTACTCAAGGTGTATGGCGAGCGCGTTTCTCAGGCAGCGGGTTGGCACGTATCTACGCCCATAACCGCGAGGGCATCAGCGATGGCGCGCAGTAACTGAGCGACAATGCGTTCGTCGATCTGGCCAATACAGCCGATGCGAAAGCTCTCGGCGGTGGTCAACTTGCCGGGGTAGATCAGGAACTGGCGGACTTTGAGCTCGTCGTAAAAACGCTTGAACTCAAAGTTTGGGTGGGCCGGGCTGAAGAAGGTGGTGATGATCGGCGACAACCAGCGATCTTCCAGCAGGGTCTGGAAGCCGAGGTCGCGCATGCCACTGACCAGGACATTGCGATTGTTGGTGTAACGCATCTGCCGGCCGGTAACCCCACCTTCAGCCACGTGCTGTTCGAGCGCTTTGCGGAAGGCCACGACGCTATGGGTCGGTGGTGTGAAGCGCCACTGGCCGGTGCGCTCCATGTACTGCCACTGCTCTAGCAGGTCCAGGCTCAGCGAGTGGGCACGGCCCTTTGACTGCTCTAACAACGTACGGCGGATGATGACGAAGCCGAAGCCGGGGATGCCCTCGATGCATTTGTTGGCCGAGGACACCATGACGTCGAAGGGGATCTCATCGACGGTCAGCGGAACCGCGCCGAAGGAACTCATGGCGTCGACGATCAGCCCCTTACCATGCGCCTTGACCACGTCGGCGATCTCGCGCAGCGGGTTGAGAATGCCCGAGCTGGTTTCGCAGTGAACCAAGAACACGTCGGTGACGTCGGGGTTGGCAGCGAGTAATTCGGCAACTTCTTCCGGCTGCGGCGGCAGGTAGTCGCCCTTGTCCAGGGCAATATAGTCGCGGCCCAAATAGTCGAGAATTTGCGTGGCGCGTTTACCGTAGGCGCCGTTCATCAACACCAGAGCTTTGCCATCACGCGCGATTGCGGTGGCCAGCGCAGCTTCCACGGCGAAGGTGCCGCTGCCTTGCAGCGGCACGCAGGCGTAGCTGTCGTCATGCACACCGGCCATCGCGAGCAAGCCCTGGCGGATTTCAGCAGTGATGAGGTTGAAATCGGCGTCCCAAGAGCCCCAGTCACTTAGCATGGCTTGCTTGGTGGCCAGCGAGGTGGTCAGCGGACCTGGGGTGAGCAGGTACGGTTCGCCTAGGGCAGGTGCGTTAAGGGCAGGGCGGGCGATGGGGAATTCAGCTTTGCTCATGATCGTCTCCAGCGGGTATTGAGGCGGCGGTACGCCGTGCTGGAACAGATAAAAACAAGTTATAGCTAATAAATAAAATCGATTTATAGTATTTCTAAAATAAGCCAAAGCTATTAATGGAGTGTTTATGGCGGTATCACACGCGCAGCTAAGGGCCTTTCATGCGGTGGCCCAGCAAGGCAGCTTTACCCGTGCCGCAGAACGTCTTTTTCTCAGCCAGCCGGCAGTCTCCGACCAAGTGCGCAAGCTGGAAGAGCAGTTCGGTGTGTTGCTGTTCAACCGTACGAAGCGTTCAGTACAACTGACTGAACTGGGCGAGCAGTTGTTGGGCATTACCCAGCGCCTGTATGCCGTAGCGGCCGAGGCGCAAGAACTGCTGTCCAGCTCACAGGCCTTACAAACTGGCAGCCTGACCTTGGCGGTCGACTCGCCGGTGCATGTGCTGCCATTTATCGCCCGGTTCAACGAACGTTACCCGGGCATTCGCTTCAGCGTGGTGACCGGCAATACCGACGAGGCGTTGGCCCGGCTGTTCGAGTTCAAGGCCGACTTCGCCGTACTAGGCCGACCGATAGAAGACCCAAGCCTGTTGACCCAAGTACTCAGTACGGCACCGTTGGTGGCTTTTGTCGGCCCAGGGCATCCCTGGTCCGAGCGCGAATCTATCGTTCTGGCCGACCTCGACGACACACCGCTGGTGTTACGTGAACGTGGCTCAATGACCCGGCAAAGCATCGAAGACGAGATGCTGCGCGTCGGCGCAAGATTGCGCCCAGCCATCGAGGTAGAGGGGCGCGAGGCAGTGTTCGAGATGGTCGCCGCTGGATTGGGGGTAGGCATCGTCTCAGCTGCAGAGTTCGGCAGCAGCCGCAGCATGCGTGTTTTGCCAATTGATGATTGCCAGCGTTATATGACCGAAACATTGGTATGCCTGCGCACTCAAGGCGCGCGACGAATCATTGAGACCTTTATGGACATGGTCCGATCGAGCCTCACTGATTAAGGCGCCATCTTTGCACTTCGCCTCACGGGACGGCGAAGTGCACATAACTGACCAGCCCGGCCATCTATAGGTGCTGGCTATACAGACCCATGACCTGAAAATGGCGGCATTCGGGTAAAGCAGCCCTCCTACGCCTTATAAATTCTCCTAATTTTTCGCGACTCAAGGCCTTTACTGTCCGCCATGAGCGCAACCGAGTTGAGATCCAACCACAAACCTTCCGGCGCCAGGGCGATTTCAAGTCGTGCCGCCTGACGCTGAGTATGACCGTGCGAAAGTCCAGCGAGATGCTGAGCTAGTACTCCCCTACTGCGGCCAGTGGTGCAAGGTATAGAGTCGGAAGGGATGTACTGGCCATATTGACCCGCCGCGAGCGATCCAACAGAACTCGTCACTCACTGCGCAAAATGCGCCATGAGCCTATAGGCATGTTGCTTAACATCGTGGGGGAATATTCGTCGCAGTGCGCTAATTCTTCAGCCCAAGGCACTGGCAACTAATAAGCAAAACCAATAACAGAAAAAACTTTAATCGATTAGATTGATGCCTTCATGCTGGGCATGCTGGGC
>TARA_R110000868_G_scaffold125417_5_pt1 | contig 11526 bp, 12 predicted proteins | sample TARA_R110000868 | Tara Oceans TARA_R110000868 (sample SAMEA4397489) | marine metagenome | biome: Polar Biome; feature: [SRF] surface water layer (ENVO:00010504); material: water (ENVO:00002006), including particulate matter (ENVO:01000060) such as... | depth 5 m | reverse complement strand
CCATGACGCATGTTTATGCATTCCGGGGACTTTCCCTCCCCGTTTGACACCTGCCCTCCGCCCGCTATCTTGCCCGCCGAACACCCCCACTAGCCGGACAAGGAAGCCGCCCCCATGAGCACAGCGCAAATGAGCACCGCCCAGATGAAGACCGTGATCGAAGCCGCCTTTGAAGCGCGCGACAGCATCAGCACGGCCACCAAAGGCGAAGTGCGCGACGCGGTCGACGCGGCCCTTCTCGCGCTCGATGCAGGCGAGCTGCGTGTTGCCGAAAAATTCAAAGGCGAATGGGTCGTCAATCAGTGGCTCAAGAAAGCTGTGCTGCTCTCCTTCCGTTTGAACGACATGGGCCTCATCGAAGGCGCGCCGGGTCAGGCCAGCTGGTGGGACAAGGTGCCCTCCAAATTCCAGGGCTGGGGCGAAGCTGAATTCCGCAAGGCCGCCTTCCGCGCCGTGCCGGGCTCCATCGTCCGTCGCTCGGCCTATATCGCGCCAAATGTCGTTCTCATGCCCTCCTTCGTGAACCTCGGCGCATACGTGGACGAAGGCACGATGGTTGACACATGGGTGACCGTCGGCTCCTGCGCCCAGATCGGCAAGAACTGTCATTTGTCGGGCGGCGTCGGCATCGGCGGCGTGCTTGAGCCCTTGCAGGCCAATCCCGTTGTCATCGAAGACAATTGCTTCATCGGCGCGCGTTCCGAAGTCGTCGAAGGCGTCATCGTCGGCGAAGGCGCCGTGCTGTCGATGGGCGTCTTCATCTCGGCCTCCACCAAGATCATCGACCGGGCAACCGGCGAAGTGCACATCGGCAAGGTGCCGCCCTATTCGGTCGTCGTGCCGGGCTCGCTGCCGGGCAAAGCCAATCCCGATGGTTCGCAGAGCCCGAGCCTCTATTGCGCCGTCATCGTGAAAACGGTGGATGCCCAGACGCGTGCCAAGACAGCGATCAACGAATTGCTGCGGGACTAATTGACCGTTTTCGGGCGGCGCGGTACATCGGATGCATGACAATGCCCACGCCGCCCTATGACCCCATCGACATCGCCGTCGATCTGATCCGCTGCCCGTCCGTCACGCCTGCGGACGAAGGCGCGCTGGGGACGCTTGCCAATTACCTCGCGCCCTTAGGCTTCAACTGCGAACGCATGCATTTCAGCGAAGACGGCACGCCCGACGTTGATAATCTCTATGCGCGCCTCGGCTCCGGCTCGCCCCATTTCTGCTTTGCCGGTCACACGGATGTTGTGCCGGTCGGCGACGCCGACAAATGGACGGTCGATCCCTTTGGCGGCGAGATCAAGGGCGGCATGTTGTTCGGGCGCGGTGCGGCCGACATGAAAGGCTCGATCGCCAGTTTCGTTGCCGCCGCCTCGCGTCTCGTGCGCGAGGGCCAGCTTATTGACGGTCAGGGATCGATCAGCCTCCTCATCACCGGCGATGAAGAAGGTCCGAGCGTCAACGGCACGGTCAAAATGCTGCAAGCGCTGAAGGCACGCGGCGAGACATTCGACCATTGCCTCGTCGGCGAGCCGACCTGTGTGTCAAAGCTTGGCGACATGATGAAGATCGGTCGGCGTGGTTCGATCAATGGCTGGCTTACCGTTCACGGCATGGCCGGTCACGTCGCCTATCCGCATCAGGCCGACAATCCGCTGCCGCGTCTCATGGAAATGATCCGCCGTCTGAACGATCACACGCTCGACAATGGCAATTCGCATTTCCAGCCGTCGAATTATGAAGTCACGACCATCGACACAGGCAACACGGCCACCAACGTCATTCCCGGCACCGCGCGCGCCGTTATGAACATCCGTTTCAATGACGAGCATACGGGCGCAAGTCTCGACCAATGGATGCGCGGCGTGTTCGATCAGGTGACGCAGGAAATGGGCGGCGCTTACGAGTTCGAAACGAAAATCTCCGGCGAGAGTTTCATTACCCAGCCCGGCGAATTTTCGGCTCTCATCGCGGACGCCATCAAGCAAGTCACTGGCGAGACCGCCGAAATGTCAACGACGGGCGGCACGTCTGATGCCCGTTTCATCAGGTCTTACGCGCCTGTCGTCGAATTCGGGTTCCAGAACGCCACCATGCATAAGGTGGACGAGCATGTGCCCGTCGCCCATTTTGGCCAGCTCGCCGATATTTACGAAGCCCTACTGCGCAGCTATTTCAAAAAGGCACCCACATCTTGAGTGACAACCGGCCCATCGGCGTTTTCGACAGCGGCATCGGCGGCATTACGGTTCTCAAAGCGTTGCGCGCGCGGATGCCGCACGAAAACCTCGTCTATCTCGGTGACATGGCACGGCTGCCTTACGGCACCAAGAGTGCGGAGACCGTCACCGCCTATTCATTGCAGACGACGAAGCATCTGCTCACGCATGATGTGAAGATGATCGTCATCGCCTGCAACACGGCCTCGTCCGTCGCGCTCGCGCCGCTGCAAAAGGCGCTGGCCCCCCTCCCCGTCATCGGCGTGATCGAGCCAGGTGCGGAAGCTGCCGTCAAAGCCACAAAGACAAATCACATTGCCGTCATCGCCACCGAAGCCACAGTTCGCGTCGGCGCTTACGCCCGCGCCATTCATGCCCGCGCACCCGACGCCCATGTCGTGCAGGAGGCTTGCGGCTTGTTTGTCGCGCTCGCCGAAGAAGGGTGGGTGTCGGGCGATGTTGTCGAAGCCACCGCGCATCGCTATCTCGACCCGTTGTTCAAACGCAAGAACCCGCCCGACACTTTGGTGCTCGGCTGCACGCATTTTCCGGCGCTTGCCAAAACCATCCGCAAAGTCGCCGGGCGCGGCGTGAAGCTCGTCGATAGCGCCGAGACGACCGCGCGCGCCGTTGAGGACGCGCTCGACATTCAGGGACTGGCGACGAAGCGCAAGGGCAAAGGCAAGACGACATTTCTCGCGACCGACAGCGCCGAGCGCTTCGCCCGTGTCGGCGGCATTTTCTTCGGCGAGGTCATCCGCCCCAAAGACGTCGAGATCGTCGATCTGCAATTTGGCTGATTGTCTCACCACGCCTGCGGATTATTTTTTATTGTCTCATCCGGCGCGGGGATAAATTTATCCTGCAAGTCATGCCTTGCATGCCTGACCCTCGACATGGAAAGGCTCGAAAAGCGACAGGAATGACCTCGGATTTCGAGGTCATTTTCGAGGGATTAGTCGTAGTCCACCTTGAGCAAATAGAGCCCGTCAGGCGGCGCGACAGGCCCGCAAGCGGCCCGGTCTTTGGCTTTCAGCGCCTTCTCGACGTCGCGGCGCGACCATTTTCCTTCGCCCACCAACCGCAAAGTGCCGACAAGTGAGCGTACCTGATTGTGCAAAAAGCTCCGTGCACGTGCTGTTATTTCAATGTCCTCGCCATAGCGCGCGACGGCCAGTTCATCGAGCGTCTTCACCGGCGACTTCGCCTGACATTGCACCGAACGAAACGTCGTAAAGTCATGCGAGCCGACGAGGGCCTGCGCGGCATCATGCATCGCGTCAACATCGAGCGGCTTGTGTACGAGCCAAGCCTGACCGCGATCAAGTGTCAGTGGCGCACGGCGATTGACGATCCGATAGAGATAGTGCCGACGCTTTGCCGAGAAGCGTGCCTCAAAAGTGTCAGGCACTTCCTGCGCTTCGATGATCGACACAGGATGGGGACGCATATGCGCGTTCACCGCATCGCGCAAAACATCCGGGCGCACGGCGTGTTCAAGATCGACATGCGCGACTTGTCCAAGCGCATGAACGCCCGCATCCGTGCGGCCTGCCGCCTGCACGCGAACGCTTGTGCCGCAGTAACCTTTGATACCGGCTTCCAGCTCATCCTGCACAGCGCCGCCGCCTGTTTGGCTTTGCCAGCCGCAAAAGGGTGAGCCGTCATACTCAATGGTGAGTTTGTAGCGCGGCATCAGGCGAGCCTTTCGCCTTGCGTGAGATCGAAGCCCCGCAGGAAATCGTCCGCGCTCATCGGGCCCTTGCCTGCGCGCTGCAATTCGCTGATGCGCAATGCACCTTCGCCACATGCGATGGTGATGCCATCGGTGAGTGACAAGACCGTACCGCTCGCGCCTGTTTTTTCGACAGGCACGGCGCGCAAAATCTTGATGCGTGTTTTTGTGTCGCCGCGCGTCACTTCAAAAAAAGCGCCGGGGAACGGCGTGAGGCCGCGGATATGGCAATCGAGGTCGCGGGCGGGACGCGCCCAGTCCACACGGGCTTCTTCTTTTTTGATTTTCTTGGCGTAGGTGACGCCGACTTCTGTCTGCGGCACAGCAACAAGTGTGTCGCGCGACAAGGCGGCAAGGGCACGCACCATCAGCGATGCACCGACGCTGCTCAAATCATCATGCAGCGAGCCCGCCGTTGATGTCGGTGCAATCGGCACATGTTCGGCAAGGAGCACAGGGCCTGTGTCGAGCCCTTCATCCATCTGCATCACCATGACGCCGGTCTCATCGTCGCCCGCCATTATGGCGCGCTGTATAGGCGCGGCACCGCGCCAGCGTGGCAGGAGCGAAGCATGAAGATTGAGACAGCCTTTGCGCGGCGCATCAAGAATGGCTTTGGGCAGGATCAAACCGTAGGCGACGACGACCGCAACATCAATGTCGAGCGCGGCGAAAGCGGCTTGCTCGTCGGCACCTTTGAGCGACAGTGGCGTGCGCACAGTGAGACCCGCATCGGCTGCGAAGCGATGCACGGCTCCTGGTTGTTCGACAAGCCCGCGGCCCGCTTTGCGCGGCGGTTGGGAATAGACAGCGACCACTTCGTGGCCCGCGCCGAGAATTTCGGCCAGAACCGTCACGGAAAAATCCGGCGTGCCCATGAAGGCAATGCGCAAGCTCAAGCCGGTTCCTTTTCCATCAGCTTCTTCGCCTTGGTGAGCTTCTTCAGCATCATCGAGCGTTTGAGCTTGGAGAGGTGGTCGATGAACAACACGCCTTCGAGATGGTCCATCTCGTGCTGGAAGCAGGTCGCGAAAAGCTCGTCGCAATCTTCTTCGTGGCTCACGCCGTTGTAATCGAGATAGCGGATGCGGCAATGGGCGGGGCGCTCGACGTCTTCGTAGAAGTCCGGCACCGACAGGCAGCCTTCTTCATAGGTCGCGAGATCTTCGGAGACCGACAAGACTTCCGGGTTCACGAAAAAGCGTGGCGCGGGTTCCTCGTCCTCGCGGGCAAGGTCCATGACGATGACACGCTTGGGCTCGCCCACCTGAATGGCGGCCAAGCCGATGCCCGGCGCGTCATACATGGTTTCCAGCATGTCATCCATCAGCGCACGCAAAGCATCATCCACCTCGCTCACGGGGAGCGAGCGCTGCTTTAAGCGCGGATCGGGCGCGATGATGATCTCTCTGATGGCCATGAGCCTGAAATAAGCCCCTCAGCCGTTTTGGTCAAGATCAGGAGGCTATTGGTCGCAATTGGCGACGCAAACCTGATGTTCCACAATACCGCCGCCGCAGGAGCGATAGCAGGTGTTGTATTGGCCTGCACATTCAGACCCCAGACGGTCGCATTGATAATAGCTCGGGCTGGAGCGATAGGGCTCGCTTGGCTCTGGGAATTTGGTCGGGTCTTTGGCATAGAGCTTCAAGGCGACAATGTAATCGTTGCGGGCTTTTTGATAGGAATGCTCCGCATCGCGGTCCGCGTCCGCACGGCAATCAGACTTGGCGTCGCGCGCATGGGCCTGACACATGGACTGGTCGGCCTGACAGTTTTGAACGCATTGCATGCCAGCCTTGGAGGGCGGCGGCGTGAAGTCATAGCGTGTTTCCATGACCGGACCGCAGGCGACAAGCCCCAGCGCCAAAGCCATCGTCGCAATCAGTTTGCCCAACAGACGTTGCATCCTCATCCCCCAAAATAAAAATCGCAGTCCGATTTCAATATAAAATGGGTAAATAGAAGCTTTTATGATGGCAAGCTTCTTCACGCACAGAAGCCGTTGTTGGCGCGGGAATCGCGCTATAGTTCCCTGAATGTTCCATGCCTGCCATGTCTTCACCTTCGGAAAGCCGCAACCGCCCATGACCTCCACACTGACTGTCGCCCTTCTGGTTTTCGTTGCGCTTCTTCTGGGTGGCGGCATGGCTTTTCTGCTGACCCGCGGGCGGAGCAATAAGGCCGATGCGTTGGAACGCGGCTTTGCGCAGTTGGTCGCGCAGCAGACCGAGCTCACAGGTCGCTTGTCGGCGATGGCGGAGGCGCAGTCGCTGTCGCAAAGCGCGCTCACCACAACGCTTAACGAGCGGCTCGATCAGGTGAGCACCCGCATGGGTGTGAGCCTTGAAGAAAACGCGACAAAGACGGTTGAGTCCCTCAGCACACTTGCCGAACGTCTCGCGCTCATCGATCAGGCGCAGAAGAACATCACTGAACTTTCGACGCAGGTTGTGGGGCTGCAAGACATTCTCGCCAACAAGCAGGCGCGCGGGGCCTTTGGCGAAGTGCAGTTGCAGGACATTGTATCAAGCGCGCTGCCGCCATCGGCTTATGCGTTCCAAGCGACATTGGGCGGCGGCACACGTGCCGACTGTCTTGTGCATCTGCCGAACCCGCCGGGCTCGATTGCCATCGACGCCAAATTTCCGCTCGACGCCTATCATCTGTTGCGCAATGCCAGGGACGACGCAGAACGCACGCTGGCGCAGCGCCAGTTTCGCGGCGATCTCCTGAAACACGTCAAAGATATTTCCGATAAATATATCGTGCCGGGCGAAACCGCTGAATCAGCCTTGATGTTCTTGCCATCGGAAGCGGTTTACGCCGAACTTCACGCGAATTTTCCCGATGTTGTCACGAAGTCTTACGCAGCGCGTGTCTGGATCGTTTCGCCGACGACGCTCATGGCAACGCTCAACACGGTGCGGGCCGTGCTGAAAGATGTCGAGATGCGCAAACAGGCGGGTGAAATTCAGAAATACGTCGGGTTGATGCTACAGGACGTGACGCGGCTTGATACGCGCGTGGGCAATTTGGAAAAGCATTTCCAAATGGCTGAAAAAGACATTCGCGAAGTGCGCCTGTCCGCTGATGCGATTGCCAAACGCGGCGACAAGATTCAAGACGTGGAACTTGGCGAAGCGGATGCTGCCTTGCCACTTGCTGCCCCGCGCGTCGAACGCGATCTGCTGACATGACCTGCCACCTTCTCGCCATCTCCGGCAGCCTGCGCGCCGTCTCGTCAAACCGTGCTCTGCTGGAGGCGACCGTGGCGCTCGCACCGGCGGGCGTCGAGATTGTGATTTACGAAAGCATCGGCGCGCTGCCGCATTTCAATCCCGACATTGCCGACGACGCCCAGCCGCAAAGCGTCACAGAATTTCGTGCGGCACTGGCGTGTGCCGATGGCGTGATTTTCTCGACGCCTGAGTATGCGCATGGACTTCCCGGCGTTCTGAAAAACGCACTCGACTGGGTGGTCGGCACAAGCGAACTTGTCGAAAAACCTGTCACGCTCTTCAACGCCTCACCGCGTTCGACCTATGCAGTTGCCTCCTTGAGCGAAACATTGACCGTCATGTCGGCGCGGCTTTCGCAAACAGGCGGCCTGACCGTGCAGCTTGCCGGTCGCGCGATGCCCGAAGGCGGCTACGCAGTAGACAACGGAATCGCGCCGCTCATCAAAGCCGCTCTTTCGCGTTTTGTAGCTGACATCGGCAGCTAACCGCCATTTTTCCCGGCATTGTCTCAAGCGCGGAACGCTCTGTTGTGTGCCGCGCGGCTAATCATGCAACCACAATGGCCTATATCTCATGGCAACGGAGGCCGGCAATGGTCCGGTCCGAACAGGAGATGAAAGCCATGAAAAAAATCTTGGGCATTCTCACAAACCCCCACAAGCATTGGGTGGGCGACGGTTTTCCGGTGCGGTCTCTCTTTTCATACGGCGCGGACAGCGATCAGGTGAGCCCGTTCCTGCTGCTCGATCATGCGGGTCCGCATGTGTTTGAACCCGCCCCACGACTGCGCGGCGTCGGCACGCATCCCCATCGCGGCTTTGAAACCGTGACCATCGTCTATGATGGTGAAGTGGCGCATCGCGATAGCAAAGGCAATGGTGGCATCATCGGGCGCGGCGATGTGCAATGGATGACGGCAGCCGGTGGTATTCTGCATGAAGAATTCCATTCGCAAGGGTTCACCAAATCCGGCGGCCCCTTCCACATGGTGCAGCTCTGGGTGAACCTGCCTGCCAAAGACAAGATGAGCGAGCCGCGCTATCAGGCGATCACGGATGGTGACATTCCGGCCGTCGTCCTGAAAGACGATCAGGGAAGCCTGCGCGTCATTGCCGGTGAGTTTGACGGACACAAGGGTCCGGCAAAAACTTTCACGCCGATCAACGTCTGGGACACGAGGCTCAAGGCGGACGCCAGGGTGACTTTCGCCTTGCCGGAAGGCCACACGACTTTGCTCGTGGTGCTGCAAGGCCGTGTGAACGTCAATGGTGCGCAGGATGCCGGCGCTTCGGAAATCGTGTCACTGTCACGCGAAGGCGGTGAAGCGGTGATCAAAGCACTGGGAGATGCCACAGTGCTGATCCTTACCGGCGAACCGATTGATGAACCGGTGGTGGGCTACGGCCCCTTCGTGATGAACAGTGAAGCGCAAATCCATCAGGCGATTGCCGATTTCAACTCAGGCAAGTTCGGCACGATGGAGGAGACGGTTCACGCGTAACGTCTCACGACACGTCATTGCGAGCGAAGCAATCCAGAGCGGCAAGTTCTGGATTGCCGCGTCGCTTTGCTCCCGGCAATGACGACTTACTAGAACGGCCGACGCGATTTCATGGCCGCTGCAAGCGTGCCATCGTCGAGATAGTCGAGTTCGCCGCCGACGGGCACACCATGGGCAAGGCGCGAGACGGATACCGTCTGGCCTTCGAGGCGGTCGGTGATGTAATGCGCTGTCGTCTGACCGTCGACGGTGGCGTTCATCGCAAGGATCACTTCCTGGATGTCATTTTTCCCGATGCGTTCGATGAGCACACCGATATTGAGATCATCGGGACCGACGCCGTCGAGCGCCGAGAGTACGCCGCCCAATACATGATAGCGCCCCTTATGTGCACCGGCACGTTCGAGCGCCCAGAGGTCGCCGATGTCTTCCACAACACAAATTGTTGATGGGTCGCGCGCAGGATCGCGGCAGATTGTGCAGGGGTCCTGCGTGTCAGCATTGCCGCAAGTTGAACAGATGCAGGCTTTCTCGACCGCGTCCGACATAGCGATTGCGAGCGGCGTCAGCAGAGTTTCTTTTTTCTGAATAAGTTGCAGCACAGCGCGGCGCGCCGAGCGCGGACCGAGACCGGGAAGCTTCGCGAGCAACGCAATGAGGCGCTCGATTTCGGGACCTGTTATCGCCATGAACTTGCGGCCTGCGTCACAGGCTGAAACCGGGCGGCAGAGGCAGGCCGCCTGTCAGGCTTTTCATTTTTTCAGCGGCCACGCGTTCCGACTTTGATTTCGCATCTGCGGAGGCGGCCACAATCAAGTCTTCGAGAATTTCACGCTCGTCCGCTTTCATCAAATCGGGCGCAATGCTGACGCGTTTCACATGGCCCTTACCGCTCATGGTCACGCGCACCATGCCGCCGCCTGATGTGCCCTCAACCTCGATGGTTTCGAGTTCGGCCTGCATTGTCTCCATTTTCGATTGGAGCTCCTGTGCCTTCTTCATCATGTCGGCAAGGTTCTTCACGCGTCAAAATCCATTTCGTCGTCGTTTGGGAAATCATCATGGGCTGGCGGCAGATCGTCACCTGCCAGCGGATCGCGCACATCGACGATCCTGGCGCCAGGAAAAGCGGCCAATGCTGCCTGCACCAGTGGATCGGCCTCAACACTTGCCTTCAGCGCATCATCATTCGTCTGCTTTTGTTCTTTGAGCGTCGGCGCAGCATCTGCCCTTGCGGTCGCAATCGACACAACCCAACGCTGGCCCGTCGCCTTCATCAGCTTGTCGGACAGATCGCGCGCAATATCGCCGGGCGTATTGGCCAGCGGTTGAATTTCGATATGCCCGACTTCAAAGCGTACAAGGCGCACGCCGGCTTCGAGCGCGGTCTTCATGCGGATATCGCGCTGCGCGCCGAAATAGGCAACCACATCTTCAAATTTTGCAAATTGGGCGGTGGGTGATGCACTTACAGCGGGCACAGACACGGGCTGGAGATCCGCTTCGCTCGCACTTGATACCGTGCGCAATTGCGCGCGCGCGCCGCCACCGGAGCCCGATGGCGCACCCGACGGCGCAGATCGCGTGACGGCACCGCCACCCTTCAATTGTTCTACAAGCTCTTCCGGGCTCGGGCCATCGGACACATAGGCGATGCGCACCAGCACCATTTCGGCCGCCGCGATGGGACGCGAAGCGCCCTGCACCTCGACAATGCCCTTGAGCAACATTTGCCAGACACGCGAGAGAACACGGATCGGCAATTTGGCAGCCATGTCCTGACCGCGCAAGCGTTCGGTCTCCGACATGGCAAGGTCGTCAGCAGAGGCTTCAACGAGTTTCAGCCGTGTCAGCCAATGCGTGAGGTCGGCCATGTCAGACAAGACGACGACCGGATCAGCGCCAACCGCATATTGCGCGCGCAACTCGGTCATAGCGCCTGCGACATCGCCCTGCATCAGCAAGTGAAAAAGATCAAAAATGCGCGCACGGTCGGCAAGGCCCAGCATGTCGCGAATGGCTTCTTCGCGCACTTGCAGGTCCGTCACATCATCGGCATTGGCACTGTGCGAAATGGCGCGGTCAAGGAGCGACAGGCCATCGCGCGCCGAACCGTCAGCGGCACGCGCAAGCAACGTCAATGCCGCTTCATCAACGGCAACATTTTCCTTCTTCGACACGCTGCCGAGGAGACCCGACAATTCATCAACGCTCAGGCGACGCAGATCAAAACGCTGGCAGCGCGACAGAACCGTCACCGGCACCTTGCGGATTTCGGTCGTCGCGAAAATGAATTTCACATGCGCGGGCGGCTCCTCAAGTGTCTTTAGCAGCCCGTTGAAGGCCGCGTTCGACAGCATGTGAACTTCGTCGATGATGTAGACTTTGTAGCGCGCGGAGACCGGCAGGTAGCGCACACTCTCGATGATTTCGCGAATGTCGCCGATGCCTGTGCGCGAGGCGGCATCCATTTCGATCACATCGACGTGGCGACTTTCCATGATGGCGTCGCAATGGGCACCGACCGACTTCATATGGATCGTCGGGCCGGTGATGCCTTCGCCTTCATAGTTCAGGGCGCGCGCGAGGATGCGGGCAGTCGTCGTCTTGCCGACGCCGCGCACACCGGTGAGCATGAAGGCATGGGCAATGCGGCCTGATTCAAACGCATTGGAAAGCGTGCGGACCATCGCTTCCTGTCCCACGAGATCATCAAAACTCGATGGGCGGTATTTGCGGGCAAGAACCTGATAAGCGGAGGCCTGAGGGCGCGGAGTTGACTTTGCTTCGCCGCCGAACAGCGCAAAGCCCGGCTCTTCATCCGGGTTC
>TARA_R110000868_G_C10968384_1_pt1 | contig 11533 bp, 20 predicted proteins | sample TARA_R110000868 | Tara Oceans TARA_R110000868 (sample SAMEA4397489) | marine metagenome | biome: Polar Biome; feature: [SRF] surface water layer (ENVO:00010504); material: water (ENVO:00002006), including particulate matter (ENVO:01000060) such as... | depth 5 m | reverse complement strand
ATAATTAAATATATCTTTTAATCTTTTTACACCTTTAAAAAAACCTTATAACAAAATATTTTGGTTGCTGAATTGTAAAAATTTATTTGCGTTGCTTTTTTTGTCAAAGCGAATGCCGTAAAGGATTGTAAAGATTTTTCATTGTTTTTAATATTGCGATATTTGTATGCTTTTTTGTTGTCATCAAAAAAAATTGCCGTAAAATATTTGTTTATTTCCATTTTTTCTTATATTTGTGTTGAAAAAGGTTAAAATAGACACAAAAAAAATCATAAAATTAAAACTTTATGACTTTTTTTGTGCTTTTAATATTATAATATTTTGCTCAATAGCCCTTAAAATATTAATTAATTTTAATCGGATCCTTTCTTTTCTTTCCATCCTATTTTCTTTTTTATTTCCCTTACTTTTGCCGATAATTTTATTAAAATAAATAATATCTGCCACTTTTTTTTTTGCAAATTTGTCATAATTAAATTGTTTTTCTGTAATCAAAATACTCGTTTTGAGAATTTTTACTAATATAATTTTTTTCTTTTAAATATTTTAAATAAGATTTACTAAAATTAATACCTCGCTTCTCTATTTTTGAAATTTCAACTATTAAATTTTCATATTTAAAATACTTTGCATTTTCAAAAATAATATTTAATGTATTATTGTGATCCTGGTCATTGTAATTAGTAAAATGCTTTATTTTTTTGTCATCCTGAATAGTTGAATTTACTTGTACAAATTTGTTTTGATCAATGTCGTATTTTATTTCTATGGGTATAAACCCCCCTGACGATCGCAAAAATTTAGATTCTAATATAAAACTTCCGCTTTCCTCTTTTTTAACTGCCAATGTACTTTGAGCCCAACGGTCTGTATTGCTTCCCAAGTGCCCCAATGTTTTGCCTTCATTTTTACCTGTGTGCAAAATTCCAATTAATAATAAATTGTTTAAAGTTGTTATTTCTTTAATCCAATTTACGATCTTTCTGCATTCAATTTCATCATTATAATTCATAACAATATCTAACAAACCGTCTAAAATTATAACGCTGCAGTCCGGCGTATTTTCTAAATAAGCTTGAATCATTAATTTTATAGTTTCTGGCCCCTCTTTGCGCAAACAAAAAGAGTCAAAAAAAATAGGTATATTATCTTTGTTAGCTACGTTTTTAATACGGCTCATATGCTTATAATAATCATATTCGCTGCTTTCGGTGTCAATGTATAAAATACGGCTTCGACCTGGTAATGTCTGCAGCTTCATGCCAAAAATATCCCAGGTATTAAATGAACTTGCTACGATTGAAGTAGTAAATGTACTTTTTCCGGATTTCGGCAATCCTGAAATAATAACATAATTCTGCATAGATCCAATATTTTGCCCTTGAATAGACAACAAAATTTGTTCTTGTGGGGGCAAATAGTCCCGTTTATAAGCGTTTTTTAGCAGTTCGCTATACATTGGGTTACTTGACATCAAAAATCTATTATTGAGTCCATAAATAACGCCAATAAAATAAGTACAATTGTTATAACAATATCCCTGTTTGTTTGTGATAATTTCATAATGGTAAGTTTTTATTTAATTAGATATTCAATCCAAGCGTAAGCCGATTTTAAAGTTTTATACTCTTTAACAAACGGATAAATTGTGTAAACTTTTCTTTTTGGGCAATAGGTTATTGCATAGCCTTTGTAAGCGTAATAAGTCATAATAATAAATTTAAAGGTAAAAAAAAAGTGCCCTACTAGTTATCGCTAACATTCGGGCACTCGACTAGTTGAACGTCTAAAATATCACAATCAGCAATTTGCAAAAAATTAACTATATTAGTTAGTTCCGCAAATGCACTTACAAAAAAAAGGGAATTTAGCTCAATGGTATAAACGTATAATATACGTTGTTCATCAATGCCGTAAAAAAAACGGAGAGTTGCTTTGAAAATCATTGTCGAGATTTTTAAAAGTTATATAATATTCAAAGATTAAAAAATTAAATTGATAATTCCTAATTTATTTTAAATTTTTAACAAAAAAAAACAGAATATAAAAATATTCCGTTTAAACCATATGTGAAACTCAACAAAACTATGATAAAAATAATTTTTTTTCTGCTATTCGCCTATTAACTAGCCCTTGAACTTTTACACCATCATCATAAACCCAACGATCAAATTCATTTGCTACAGTTTTTTTATCAGCGCCTGAGTTTAATAATTTAAGCATAGTACTATTGCGAAAAGCACTTATACCCACGTTATAAACAAAACTTATTAAAGCATTTAATTCGTTTTTATTCAAATATGGCTTTACTATTTTTTTTATTTCGTTTGCATCCTGTGAAGTAGTCATTTCCAACCATTTTTGGGCTTGTGCCTGGGTTATTGTATCACCAGGTAAAACTTTTCTTTTCTTATCAAAATCAAAAGTTGATCCCCAACCAATAGTCCACACGCCGCCACTATCCTGGTAAGCTTTTAAATATAGTCCCCCTTCTTTAATTTTAATGAAATTAAGGGCGCTAGCATATAAACTACCGGCTTTACTTTTTAAAGATGCTATTATTATTCCTAACACAACTAAAACAATTATTTTGTTACTTTGTTTTTTCATACTTGCTTAGTATGATCCTTTGCAGCCCAACCAAGCAATAATAAGCCTAGCGCCTTTATTATTTGTTGTATTGTACTATTTACCGGTATAACGTCCGACGATGCCGCTAAAACGCCCCCAAGTGTTGTTTTCCAATTTTTTAACATATTATTATTGTTTGGTTAAATAATCTAATTTAGTTTCTATTCTTGCAAGTTTGTCAATTATTTCAAACTTATCATTTTTAACTTCTTTTAGATCTATTTCAATTTCAGCTAGTTTCTTTTTAGTGGCCCCGTACCAGGCACCAACAAAAGCAACACTACAAATAAGGCTAACAATATAAAAGACATTTTCTAAATTTAATTCCATTTTAAATAGTTGGCGTTACAATATCCCAGGGCGCTGCAGCCAATAAAGTATCAATTAATATTTGGTTGCTATCAGTCCATTCGGTTAAAATTTCCTGGCTAAATGTATAATTACCATATTGCAATATTTGATTGTCATCGGTTTGAATTGACCAATAACTAACTCCACTAGGGTAATTTAAGTAAAAAAATCCCTTTGTAGCTTGTACGTTAATAAAGGTCAACGACGGTATTAATTCAAAAGTAATTTCTAACATTATTTATTTTTTAAAAAGTTAAGTTCTGCCTTTAATTCAAAAATTTGTTCTTGTAGTTGTTGCAATGCTTTTATATATACGCCGTTTAATTGATCGTAATTAATACCCATTTTTCCGGTAGATGGCGTGGTAAATACGGCTTCTGGTATTACGTTATACATATCTTGAGCAATATTACCAATCTGCTTACCTTCGCCGTAATTTTTATAACCTTCTATAAATTGAAAGCTTACAGGATTCAACGCCATTATTTCGGCTATACCATAATTTAGCGGCTCAATGTTTTCTTTTACGCTTATATCGGAAACAGGGGCCGATAAAACGCCATTTGCATCAGCTAAAACGGCTCGGGATCCTGTACCGGCTAAATTAACTATTAAAACGGTTCCTGTATTAGAAATAGTTAATCTATCTATACTATCAGTTCTTATAAGTAATTGACCGGCTCCCGCACCTCTTGCATCAATTATTGAATTTCCTTCATTAGTTCCGTTGTTAGCTGTTGATATTGACATTCCTCTACCATCAACAACGCTAAAAACTGCTTGTAATCCGTTGTAAGATCCCGCTATTCTTAACCCCGCTCCTGTGTCTATAGTTGCCGTACCTACTGATAAAGCCGAAGATATAGTAGTATTACCCGTTACTTGCAATTTTGCGCCGCTCAAATTGTCAGTACTTGAATTTAATAAAACATTTCCCCCCTGTGCTATATAAATAGCTGAATTATTAATATTTAATTTATCCGATCCTGTTGAACTACCTGAACTAATATTAATTGTATTTGTACTTTCATCAGCAGACACAAAAAATCTTGGATTATTAGATCCTGTAAATACACCAGCCGTTATTGCGTTAACCGTTGAAGCTGACCTAACTAATAATTGACTAGAAGTAATAGAACTTGTAAAAACTGACGTACCGGTAACTTGCAATTTTGCCCCGCTTCCGTCATCAGTTGTACTATTAATTAACAAAGCACCACTACTAATTAAACGCATTTTTTCAGCGTTTGACGTAAAAAAACCAACGTTTGCCGATTGTGTTGTACCTAAATTTAAAGAATTTGCACCCCCGTTGTTGGTATTAGTTGTAGAATTTAAAAATATTCGTGCCTGGTTGTCGCCTGTGTTATTACCAAAAAAAATGGATGCAGTTGCCGAACTTCCGGCGTTTGTGTTTCTTATTCCAATACCCTGGGCGCTATTATTAGCGTTTGCGTGAACATCAAATTTATATGTAGGATTAGTTGTAAAAATACCAACATTACCCAAATACATTCGTAAAGTGTTTGCGGTTGCGCCGCTATTATCCGTTAGTAATATTTCTGCTATGCTTAAATTTGCAATATCTTTATTATTGGCATTATTTAAAACTTTAAAACTATCGCTATTAGCTTGAATAAATAAATCATCATCATCTATAGCTAATTTTGTTTTTGTGTGTAAATTAAAAATATCACCAATTTTGTAAGTGTTATCCACCATTTGAAAGCCTTGGGTATCGGAATTTACAAAGTTTCCCGCACCCAAAGAAAATTGTTTATTAGGTACGTCTACATAAATACCATCGGCACCCGTAAGCTTTAAAATATCGTTTGACGTTGCGCCGTTGTCTGTAACGTCTTGTAAAGTTACGTCCGTTCCTATACCATAACTACCAATTGGAACCCATATAGTTCCGTTTGCCTGGTAAATAGATGGTTCGGAAACACTAGCGCCGTCCCTAGCAATATATACGGCCCCTTTAATTGCAGCCGAATAATTTACTTTATTAGCATATGTATCCGAAACTATGTATGGCGTTTCTTTATAGTTACTTACTCCGTTAAAAAATCTCATATTAGAATACTTTTTTAACTACTATTAAATTATTGTTACCCGCACCACTAAAATTAATTTGAATTGTTGCTTCCATATATTCCATTTCGTTACCATCAATTGAAAACGATTGTGATGGCGCTATTGTAATATTTTCTACTATAGCCGTCGTAGTTCCCTGGTTAATAAATAATATACTATTGCAATTTGTAGGAATACTTTGAGCAATATCGTAATTAATAAAAAAAGGCGTGTACTTAATCATAATTAACAGATATAAAATTGTTTTATAATACTTTTGTTTTTAGACTTAAAATAAGCTAATTGGCTTGGACTTAATACTTCGCCTGGTGTAGGCTGAATTTGTTTTTTGTCCATATCCGTTGGCGTTACAATTGCAAATGGTGGTAAATTAATAACTTTTGAATTATTAAATAAATCATTTGTATTTATATTGTCGCCAGGTTGGGTATTTTTATATACTTTATACAAAAGATAAATTATTGCACCATAAATTAAATATTCGCTAGTTTTCATTATTTAAAAATTATATCGTTGTTTTCAATGTAACCTATTTTTAATAATCCGTTTGCTTCAAATTGTACTTTACTATAATTAGTTTGATCGTTAGTATCTAAAATACCTAATAAAATTTGATTTCTAAAAGTGTAAATAGGTGTAACTAAATCTTCCTTGTAAGCCGTTGCGTTAATTTTAGCGTATGGTTTCAATTTTAATGTATCATCTACTATAATACGGCTTTTAGGCTTTTTTGGCTTGGCAATTACATAAATACCTAATAATAATAAAGCTAATGTAATATATATTTTATTTTTTTTCATTTATAAATTGTTCAAAGTTCCGCCGTCAGGTATTGTATCTAAAATATATTGATCAACAATAATTCCAGGATCAAAACCCCTTAATTGCCATTGTTCAAAAGTTATTCCGTATTTTTTACCATCTTGTATAAGATACTGAGTATCAAAACCAACTGCTCGCATACCTTCATAAATTCCTTTGGGATAACTAAAAGTTTGTGGAATTTCTAACATATCAATTGGAAATAAATTATCTACAGGTGGCGGCGGAGGTAAAATAAGAACTGTTTTTTTCTTTTTTAAGAAAAAAAATGCTGCAATAATTACGGCACCTATAATTAAATAATTTGCATTTTTCATTAAAATCTATATTTAATATTTTTTTTAATGTAATCAGCGTTTATATCTAAAATTGAATAATTAGATAAATTTGAAAGCACAAATTGATTTAAACTTTTTAAACTTCCACTAGGAATAAAACTTATATATTCTTGTCGTTCACCAAAACTTTTAATTAAATATAAAATATCTAAATCATTTTTTACTTTTTTTAATTGAGTATTTACATCACCTTTATTATCAGTAATTGCAGTTCCTTTTAAATCTTCATAAATTTGATTTGCTATTATATCCCATTCAAAAGTACTTTTAGATAATTTAACGCCTAAATTTTCTAATCTTTTTTGTTCTATATCTCTATTTTTTAATTCTTCAGCAATTTTTTTCTTTTCTTCTGCAGTCTTTTTTAAACCTAAAAACTCTAATAATGGCTTAATTACTATAACATAAGAAGCTAAAGCAATACTAACAGTAACTAATAATTTTTTATTTTCCGGTGTTATTTTCATATATTATTATTTCATAAAACCCAAAAGCATATTATATGTATTATTGTCAATATTAGCCAAATAATACAAATGATCACCGTAATTTGCATCTTTATTGCTTAAAATTTCAATTGCTTGTAACGCTTTTTGTTTCTGTTCGTCTGGTATTCCAGCTATTCCCGTAATAGTTGATCCTTGCATTGGTCCAGGCCCTGAAAATTTATTAATTATTAAACCTAAAGCACCCATTGCCATATTCATAAATTGCTCATTTTGTAATAATCCGGTTATTGCGTGTGGTTTTTCTTCCTCCTCAAATTCATCTGCACTTAATTTTGAAATAATTAAATTTTGTCCTTCTATCATTTTTTCCAATAAACGGCTAAAATTTGGATCGGGTTGTGAATGTTGCTGCATTCCAGACATCATAGGTAAATATCTCTCTGGCTTATTTAATTGAAAAACTATAGAAGTAAGATTATCGTTTTCTTTACTTTTTGGGTTTTTCTTTTTTTGTATTAATTGTAAAAGATAGGGATTTGTATTTTCTACATTTTGCTGAATTGCTAATAATCCCTTTTGCAATTCTTCAATACCTAATTGTTTCTCATCATCTTCAAAAGAAAAACGGCAATACGAAAGCGTTGGGCTCGTTCCTGCATATATTTTATAGTGCGTTGCAGGGCTATTCTCATAATAATCTATAACGTCCTCCATCCGGTGTAATTCGGGCTTAAATACTGCCATTTTTCTATTAATTATAATTTGTAATAAACTCCAAAAGCATAAACGCAGTTTGTTGTACCTGGCGCGCTTGCTAGTGAAATAAAAGATTTTGTCCAACTTATAACCATATTGTTAATGTCCGGTAATCCGTTTAAATATGGATTTGGTGTTGCTGAACTTATAATGTTATTAAACGCTAATAAAGGCGCATTATATATTAATTGCAAATCACCGCTATACAAAGTTAAAAAGCTTTTTTTCAAATCTGCTTCGGTTACCATTGTACTACCTGAATTTGGCGAAGCACTTAAAACACCTGGCGTATAGCATTGTATTGCACTAATCATGGCATTTGACAAATTAGGCAAATTCGGAAAATAATATCTGGTGTTTGTGCTGCCGTTTGGAATTGCAACCTCTACGGCCTCAAACCTATTTATCGTTGGCATAATGTTTTTTTTTAAAAATTATTTAAAGGAGCCGGCGTATTGCACCCACCGGCTAAGGAGTCCCATTAATCTATGGGCTAATTTATTTTACGCTTGTAACGTTTTGGCAAAGAATAGTTCTAAAAATTGCAACAATACGGCTATTTGCTTGTACTGTCGCAAATGCAGCAGGCAAAATTATACTTGCAACAATATTGGCACCACCATTCAACAAAAGATTAGGCTCAATAGGATAAAAACCGTTTTCGCCTGCATCATTTTGATCAATTGGAAAAACTGTTTGGGCAGTAATTCCAACATTGCCCTGAGTTTGTGGTACAAAATAACTACGCAAAATATCGTAACGCGGCATTACGTTCAAATTATTAACCTGAACGGAAAGAAAACCATTATATAAAGTATTTGCTGCGTCTGCTGCTGCTGAAGTTGTAAACCCTCCTGCTGTTGTAGAAGGATAAGTTAATACCGGAAAAGCTGCATCGGTTGAACTTGTTGGACAAGCTAAACCAATAAATAAACTACTTACTACATGCACGTCTTGTAAATTTACGCGCGCTTCTGTGTTAAAAATTGTACTTGAATTATCCGTAACTACAATTGGTAAACGGTAATTTGTAACGCTAGCTGAAATTGCCACTTCGGATCTTACATAAGATTGGGTTAAAATTGCCTGGCTTACATCATATCCTTGAGATTGAACGAAATTTCTAGCATTTTCGAAGGTAAGGCGTGCGCCTATTTGATTAATCATTTTTTTTAATTTTAATTTTTTTTAAATTTTTAACTTATTGTTATATTAACATAAAACGGCCGCGCTTCTAACGTCCATTCCTTGGCTTATGTTATCCATTCCCGCAATAACTCCGCGTGGATTTCCGGTTGTAGGGGCTAAACCCATATAGCGCCTAGCTATTAAAGGCATACCTGACAAAACTCCTGTTGATTGTACTAAACTTAAACCGCCAACCGCAATCATACCGTTACCAATAGATTTACCAATGTCGGATTTAATAAATTTAGGTAGAAACAAACCGACTGCAATAGGGGCAGCGGCTGCAACATATCCTTTATAACTGTCGTCTAAAGTAGTTGCATTAATTGTATTAGATACAAATCTAGCAGCAACACCGCCAGCAATAGTAAATAAAGCCGAGGTGAGGCCTCCTTTCATTGAAACTGCGCCCATTCTTTTTGAACGTCTGCGAGTAACTCTTTTTTTAGATGTTTTTTTTCTGCGTGCCATTTTTATTTTTTTTATATTATTAATAAAGGTGAAAAAGTTTAAATTAATTTTTTTAGTTCTTTAAGATGGATTTTTAACTCTTTAATATGTTTTTTTACAGAAGTAATATCTCTATTTACTACAGGCTTAAAACTTTTTGTAGCTAACATTTTTTCTTTTTCCAAAGAATTTAAAATATTATTCCATCTCATTAAATCAATATTTCCCTGTTTATATTGATCTAGGCTAATATTACCAATTTTGCCAAACATATGTTTGTGTTGCGCCTCATCTAATTTATCTAATTTATTAAATAAATTTTTTGAAGTTGTTTTTGCTGCATGTACTTTTTTTAAAATTACCTTTTCAGTTGGTTTTTTTGCAATAGTTTTTTTTACTATTCTTTTTTTACCAATTGTTTTTTTAACTACTTTTTTAGTAATTTTCTTTTTTACTACTTTCTTTTTATTTATTGGTTTTTTTATACCTTTATTTTTAGAGGAATAATTTTTTGAAGCTTCTTTTACAAAATCAGTCCACTTTTTATATTTTTTTGGATTTTTAGCCCGTAAACTTTTAGCCTCCTTAATTATTATTTGTAGTGCTGTCATTATTTCTTTTTAAAAATTAAAAAAGCAATTAAAGCAGCAGCAGCAGCGCCACCAATTAACAAAGTAGTTGATATTCCATTGGTTGCACTTGGTGCGCCTGGTGCTCTTTGTTCGCCTGGTAAAATTGGATTATTTTGTGTGCTTCCACCTTTAAATAAATTACTTAAAAAACTACCGCTTCCACCTGGTGCGCCTGGTGCGCCTGGTGCGCCTGAACTTGTAATTCTTGCAGATGCTGGCAATAGTTTATTATCTACGGCTGCATTAATAATTGGTATAATATTTTGATCCTTTGTCTTATTGTAAATATCCAATAACATATCAATACGCCTTGTTGGTGGTATTTTTGTAGCTGTATCACTCCAAATACGCGAAAAATCAAATTGATTAATACTTATTCCTTTATTGTACCATGTAACGGCTTGCGCAATAACTAAATCTAATTTACCATTTACATAATTAGTATCGTAAAAATAATAGTCCGAATGTCCTGGAATAAGTCTAGACAATGTTTTTAATGCTTCTACAATTGTTCCGCCTCCAGGTACTAAACCGCCTGCAAGTTCTAAAACTCCATTCATTTGTGAGCGTTGATTAATTCCGCTTAGTGCCATTAGTGCCATGTTTGTTATTTTTTTATCTTTATAAAAATTGGGTTCTTTTTTTTCGTTAAAATAATCTAATACAGCGTCGCAATAAATTTCGTTTTTACTTCCTGGATTAATAACTACAAAAACATGTTCCGGTGTTTTACTTTTGTCATAAGATGCAAAACGATAACATAAATCAAATTTTTCACCGGTATTTCTTCTATATGAGTCTAAAATACCTGCTTGAAATAGACTGTAATGTTTGCAATCACCTTTTTTTGTTGCCAAAATTGCTGCAGGTGATTTTACCGTTTGCAATTGATCAGGCTCAATTTGATATTTTATATTATTTTTTAAAAAATTAAAAACTTTTTTTGCAGTATCGTAATAATTGCCGCAATCAAAAAAATAAAATAATTTATCGTAATCTTTTTCGCTTTTATTATGTTGTTTTACAATTGCATTTATAATGTCGTTCGTAGATTGATCAAAATTTATTATTTTTTGATTATTTTTAAAACTATCTAACTGTGACAATAAATTCATTAAGGTAGTTTAAATTCGTAATTAAAGGGAATACTAAAAAAATCTACTAAAACATTCCCTTTTAATTCTAAAGTTTGATTTTTAAATTTATTTGAAATTAAAATTATTGCGGCATTTTCTAAATTTAATCTAACATTAAAATTTATTATTGTTTTTTGATTAGCTAAAATTTTTTGATTTATATCCTGGTAAACAACGCCAACAATTTTATTTTGTAATAAAATATCAGCAGAAATTTTTTGTATGTCTGCAGTTGTATCGGTAGGGTTTTCAATTTGCAATTTTACGTTTATCACAGGTGATAAAAAATTCCCTCCCGAAAATCCAAAATCTTTTACAGTGATTAATATTTTTTTTGCTAAAATAATTTTTTTGTAGGCAATCCATCCCAGGGCAATTAAACCAACAATAAAAAAATTATTTTTAAACATTGAAAAAATTTAAAATTTGTAAAACTTGAAAAAGGTTTATGCAAATTACGATTTATTTTTATTCCAACAAATTTATTTTTTTTTCTAACGGGGTGTGTGGAACGGGCGAAATGTAACGGGCCCCCCTTTAGGGGGGGGCCCGTTCCGCCGTTCCGTCCCCCGTTCCGTTCAAAATATAGGGCAAAAATAGACACAAAAAAACCCTAAAAAATAGGGTTAAATTAACAAATAATTAAATATATCTTTTAATCTTTTTACACCTTTAAAAAAACC
>TARA_R110000868_G_scaffold877_10_pt1 | contig 11544 bp, 11 predicted proteins | sample TARA_R110000868 | Tara Oceans TARA_R110000868 (sample SAMEA4397489) | marine metagenome | biome: Polar Biome; feature: [SRF] surface water layer (ENVO:00010504); material: water (ENVO:00002006), including particulate matter (ENVO:01000060) such as... | depth 5 m | reverse complement strand
CCCGCCGTTTTTCCACAAGGCATTCAGCCCGCGCGGAATGCCAAGCGGTGTGTCGGGACCGACAGTCCGGTTATACATCTCGCCATAGTTGCCGACCGCCTTGATCACATCAGCCGCCCAACTGTTGCTGAGGCCTAGGGCTTCGCCATAGGCGCCCTCTGTGCCGAGCAGACGTTTGATGTCGGGGCTGTCGCTCACCTTCATCATCTCGACATTGCTCTGCCTGACACCGAGATCTTCGGCATTGATCAGCGCGAATAAGGTCCAGCGCACAATATCAGCCCATTGTGCATCGCCTTGCCGCACGAGCGGACCCAGCGGCTCTTTGGAAATGACTTCCGGCAATACGAGATGGGCGTCAGGATCTTTCATGATCAAGCGTTGCGCGAACAGGCCGGAAGCGTCGGTCGTATAGGCGTCGCAGCGGCCTTCGTCATAGGCACTCAAAGATTCTTCGTTCTTTTCGAAGGCAAGCACTTTGTAGTCCATGCCGTGACCACGAAAATAATCTGCCATGTTGAGTTCGGTCGTCGTACCTGTCTGAGTGCAGATTGTCGCACCGTCGAGTTGAGCGGCACTTGTGATGCCTGACGCCTTTTTGACGATGAACCCCTGCCCGTCATAATAAATCACACCGGCAAAATCGAAGCCGAGCGATGTATCGCGCGACATGGTCCATGTGGTGTTGCGCGACAGAAGATCGATTTCGCCCGATTGCAACGCGGTGAAGCGGTCTTTGGCGCTCAGCGGGCGGTATTTGACTTTATTGGCGTCGCCAAACACGGCCGCCGCGACGGCTTTACAGAAGTCTACGTCGATGCCGCTCCATTCGCCCTTGTCATTGGGGTTGGAAAATCCCGCCAACCCCTGGCTCACGCCGCACTGCAAAAAGCCGCGCTTGCGCACGAGGTCGAGCGTCGCGGCGGCGGCAGCGGTCGGACCAGCCTTCTTGGCGGCGGGATCGGTCGCGGCGGCGGGCTGTCCGGCTGTCAGATGGGTCTCGGGGCCGGGCAAGAAGAAATAGATCGCAAAGGCACCGATGACGATACCAACCAGAAGGGCGACAAGCCGATTGTTCATTTGGGTCTCTTATTCAGACAGGGACTGTTCAGACTGGGTCTTGCGTTGCTATGCGTCCTTCTTACACTGAACCGGCGGGCAGGGCCAAACGCTGATGCCCGCGAAAAGGCCCCGAAGGGGACATGATGAGTGAATGCGAGGGGCGATGACCAAAAAGACCGATCAACAGCCCGATACGCTTGTTGTCACCGCCGGCCGCGATCCGCATGCCAATTTCGGCATGATCAATCCGCCCGTTTATCATGCGTCCACCATCCTGCATCCGACGGTTGAAATCCTCAAATCCAAGGGTCAGCCCTATACTTATGGCCGTCACGGCAGTCCGACGGCGACCGCGCTGCGCGAGGCGATCAGCGCATTGGAAGGCGGCCACAACACTTTGCTCGCGGCCTCAGGCGTCGCCGCTGTCACCACGGCACTCATGGCGCATCTGCAATCGGGCGATCATCTGCTGATGGTGGATACCGTCTACGGGCCGACGCGCGGCTTTTGCGACAAGATGCTGCCGCGCATGGGAGTTGACGTCACCTATTACGATCCGCATGTCGGCTCAGGCGTCGCTGCACTGATGCAGCCCAACACAAAAGTCGTCTATGTCGAGACGCCGGGCTCCAACACGTTTGAAATTCAGGACCTTCCCGCCATCGCCGCAGCTGCGCATGCGGGCGGTGCCATCGTCATGGCCGACAACACCTATGGGTCCGGATTTTATTTCAAGCCGCTTGCGCATGGCGCGGATATTTCCATTCAGGCGGTCACAAAATATCTCTGCGGCCATTCCGACGTGATGATGGGTTCCATCACGACCAATGAGGCAACTTGGCCGCAAACCTCTTTCATTTACACGAAACTCGGCCAGAGCGTCGCGCCCGACGACATCTATCTTGTGCTGCGTGGCTTGCGCACCTTGTCGGTGCGGCTTGAGCGTCACATGAAGACGAGCATGGCGCTTGCCCGCTGGCTCGAAACGCGTCCCGAAGTCGCGCGCGTCATTCATCCCGCGCTCGAAAGCCACCCCGATCACGCGCTCTGGAAACGTGATTTCACCGGTGCTTGCGGTCTCTTTTCCTTTGTCCTGAAGCCCTGCAGCGACAAAGCACTCGCGGCCATGCTTGACGGTATGGAACTCATGGGTATGGGCTATTCATGGGGCGGGTTTGAAAGCCTCATCGTGCCTCAAGACCTGAAGAACAATCGCACCGTCACGAGCGATGATCTCGGGGGTCAGCTCATTCGCATCCACGCAGGGCTGGAGGATGTCGAAGACCTGAAGGAAGACCTCGCCGCCGGTTTCGCCCGCCTCAATGCCGCCGGTGCCTGAGGCATGTCCGGCACGTTGTTCGGTATCAGTCTCTCCCCCGCCGAGGCGCAGGCCCTCTGGCTGTCGCTAAAGACAGGCCTAGTGGGGACCGGCCTGTCGCTTCCCTTCGGCATTGCGGTCGCATGGGCACTGGCACGGCATGATTTTCGCGGCAAGGTCATCGCCGATGGTCTGGTGCATCTGCCGCTTGTGCTGCCGCCTGTCGTCACGGGCTATGTGCTGCTGCTTTTGTTCGGTCACAATGGACCCATCGGCCATTGGCTCGAAAGCTGGTTCGGCTTTTCCTTTGCTTTCAACTGGAAGGGCGCGGCGCTCGCATCAGCCATCATGGGTTTTCCGCTCATGGTGCGGGCGATCCGTTTAAGTTTTGAGGCCGTCGATCCGAGGCTCGAAGCCGTTGCCCGCACACTTGGCGCAAGCAAAAGGGATACTTTCGTCTCAATCACCCTACCGCTCATCCTTCCGGGCATCATCGCGGGGTCGCTTCTCGGCTTTGCCCGCGCGCTCGGCGAGTTCGGCGCGACGATCACCTTTGTCGCCAATATTCCGGGCGAGACGCAAACGCTGCCCATCGCGCTTTATTCAGCGCTGCAATTGCCCGATGGCGAAATCAACGCGCTGCGTTTCGTCATACTCTCGCTCATCCTCGCCGCCGGTGCACTTCTAGCGTCGGAATATCTCGCCCGTGCCGCGCAACGGCGCATCAGGGGGCGCGCATGAGCGGTCTGAGTCTTTCGCTTCAGCATCGTGTCGATGCATTTTCGTTCGACGTCGCGCTCAACGCGCCAGCGGGCGTCACAGGCATTATCGGCCCGTCAGGTGCGGGCAAAAGCATGTTACTGCAGATGATTGCAGGTCTTGCTCATCCAGATCAGGGGAAAGTGACCTTTGACGGCGAGACACTCAGCGACACGGCAACACGCAGCTTCCTTGCGCCCGAACAGCGCCGCATCGGCTATGTGTTTCAGGATGCCCTACTCTTTCCGCATATGAGCGTCGCGCAGAACCTTGACTATGGCGCATCGCGTCACGCAAAGGGTCCAAGCGTATCGCGTGATGAAGTCATCGACCTTCTTGGCCTCGGGGCCCTGCTTGACCGCCGTCCGCATCATTTGTCGGGCGGCGAGGCACAACGCGTCTCGATCGGTCGTGCGCTTCTCTCCGCGCCGCGCCTTCTGCTGATGGATGAACCTTTGTCGAGCCTTGATCCGCGCCGTCGCGCTGACATCATGCCCTTCATCGACGCACTGCATCGCCGCCTCGAATTGCCGATCCTCTATGTCAGCCACAATATTGATGAGATCACCCGCCTCGCCGATCGTGTTGTGGTGCTGCATGACGGTCATGTCGCCGCTTCGGGCGAAGTCGCCGATGTCCTCAACCAAGCGGACATTCAAGCCCTCATTCTAGGCGAGGGCGGCGATAGTGACCCCGCCGCCATTGTCGAGGCAACTGTCGCCGCGCATGATGCGGAACATCACGTCACCAGATTGTCGGTGGGCAATGCGCAGATCAGTCTGCCGCTTCTGCCGCTCAATGTCGGCGCGAAGGCGCGGCTTCGCATCCACGCCCGTGATGTCGCCATCGCCACCGAGCCGCCGCACCATATCAGCATCCAGAACATCATCGAGGCTGAGATCAGCAGCATCACACCCGCCAGCAACGGCCAATGCGACATAACACTTTCGCTCGGCGACACTCACATGCTGAAATCCCGCATTACGACTAGGGCGCAGGCGACACTGGGGCTGCGTGCCGGTATGAAGGTCTGGGCCCTTGTTAAATCCGTAGCACTCGCCAGCGGCACCTGAAATCCGAGGAAGACGACATGGCACGCATCGAAGTCAAAAGCGAAATTGCAGGCAAGGTCTGGAAGGTGGAAGCACCTGTCGGCACCGAACTTGACGAGGATGATGCCATCGTCATTCTGGAATCCATGAAAATGGAGATCCCGGTCGCCGCGCCCGCGCGCTGTCGCGTGGTGGAGTTACGCGTGGTGGAAGAAGACGCTGTTGCCGAAGATCAGGTCGTCGCTGTCGTTGAAACTCTCTAGGCCGCAATCAACGTCGCAACTCACGTTCCTTCATCGCTTTCAGCAAAGCCCCGCCCTGACGATTATTGGCACTCGGGCCAAGCCCCAGTTTGTCGAACAGGAGCGGCGATAAGGTATCAATGACCTCAGGCTTCAGCAGCACATTCCAATTCACCTGCGGTCTGATGAAATCCTGCGTGTAATAGCCAAACAGCAAGGCACGTTCTTTGTCCTTCGTCACATTGGCACCGGAGGTGTGCCATGTCCGTCCGTCCATGACCACGATGGACCCTGCGGGTGCTTCAAAGGCCTGCGTCAGCGACATCGGATCATCCGGCAAATCGTCCAGATTTTTCCAGAGATGACTTCCGGCAATATAGCGCGTGGCGCCATTGGCCTCGTCGGCGTCGTCGAGGCACCAGATGATATTGATCGCCCAGGGCTCAAGCCAGGGCGAAGGCGCGACCAATGCCTGATCGGCATGAAGCGCCATCGACGCACTGCCTGGACGTGCGATATTTGCCGTGAAATTTGAAATCATATAGCCGTCGCCTAGTAATCCGGTGACCAGCGCCAACGCCGTCGGATGCAAAATCAGATCACGGAAATCTGCGTGCAAGCCGATCAGATTGAAGACGCGGATGTTGCGATCATTAGGATCGAGATAAGGCAGAAAAGTCTCGCCGCCATTTTGCCGGTAGAGTTCTGCCGCCTCGGTCAGCGAGCGCCGCATGTCAGCGGCTTGCGCCCTGCTCAGCACACTCGGTACGACGCAAACACCGTCTTTTGCCAGCATCGCGCGACAGGCAGTCAACTCGATGTCAGTGACAGTCATGCTCACACCACGCCGAAGACGTCTTTCAGATGCGCATTGAGCAAACGCCCTTCAGGATCGAGCTTGCGGCGCAGGGCACAAAAATCATCCCAACGCGGGTACATGGTCGCAAAGTCTGCGGCCTTCTGCGTATGCAGCTTGCCCCAATGTGGCCGCCCCTGATAGCGGCGGAAGATCGCCTCGACGCCCGCAAATAAATCGGCATAGGGCTGGCGGTGATATTGATGGACCGAGATGGTCACGCTGTCGCGCTGATAGAAGGGGCTCAGCCAAATGTCGTCGGCGGCGACGTAGCGGTATTCCAGCGGAAACAGAAAGTTGATGCCGCATTTGCGCATATGGGCGGCCACTTCGCGCGCGCAGTCGGGGCCGACTTCGGCGGGCACCGCATATTCCATCTCGTTGAACTTGTTGTTGCGGTCGCTCGGAAAAGCATCATGCGACCAGCGCACGCGACCCGGCGCATCTGCGTCGAGAGAGTATCGCCCGCTCGCGGAGGTCAGGTATTTCTGAATCGGACCGCGCAGGAACGGCAGATAGATCGACACATCGCAGGCGAGGCGGAACATTTTGTCGTCGCGTGTTTCCGCGCCATCGTCGCGTCGGTGGCGCGGTTTGGCCTCCACATCTGTCTCGCTCAGAAATTTGACGATGGCCTCGTCGGAAAAGGGAAACCAGAAAAATTCAAAATGCCGGTGCCCGTCGCGCAATTCATCGACACGATCGAGAACACTCTCGACCGGCATCCTTCCGCCCGTTTCTTCCAGCGCATAGGCGGGCAAAGCCTGCATGGTGATTTCGCTCATCACGCCGAGGCTGCCCATCGACACGCGACCGGCATTGAAGAGGTCAGTGTTTTCCGTGGCGCTTGCGTTCATCACCTCGCCCGATGCGGTGACGAGACGAAAGCCGGTGACGGCCGCCGAGATTGAGCCAAGCGCGGTACCTGTGCCGTGCGTGCCGGTGCCGACGGCACCCGCCAGCGCCTGCCGGTCAATGTCGCCCTGATTGGCCAGCCCCATGCCACGATCAAACAGCATCGGCCCGAGGTCACGGATCGTCGTGCCCGCTTTGATGCGTGCTGTGTGTTTCTCGCTGTCATGGTCGAGTAGGCCGGACATTTTATTGAGCGAGATGATCGTGCCGCCGCTTTCGACCAGTGCGGTGAATGAGTGACCGCTGCCCGCCACGCGCACGGGTGCCTCCGCGCTCCGCATAGCGCTCACCAGCTCTTCCTCGCTTGCCGGTTCGATGATTGCCTTGGGCCAGGATTTCACCCAGCCCGACCAGTTCGACCAGACATTCGTCATGCCGCGCTCCCTCACATCTTTGTTGTCAGATCATAAGGCAAGTCAGCGCGTTGCAAAGCGAAAGAGCCGCAGAATTGTCCTGCGGCTCTCTGTTTCGGTTCGCTTGAACTGGGTCAGCGGGCAGGCACACCGTTCGGCACAGTGGTGACGACCGGTGCGAAATCGCGAGCCAGCAATGTCGCCTGCTTAATGTCTTCCGTTTTCATCTCAGACGACAGGTTTTCAAGTTCCTTGGCGGCGAATTGCGGGAAACCGTTTTTAACCGCCAGCAGATAATACATATAGGCTTTCACATCATTCTTCGCGACGCCTTCGCCTGCCTGATACATGGTGGCCACATTGTATTGGGCTTCGGCCATGCCTTGCACAGCGGCCGCTTCAAACCATTTGGCGGCTTTGGCCGCATCGCGCGACACGCCCCAGCCTTTGTCATACATGCTGCCCATGTCCATCTGCGCGCGCGCGTCGCCGCCTTCCGCACCCATTTCGTAATATTTGATGGCGGTCGGCACATCGCGTTCAACGACTTTGGCGTCGAAATATTCCTCGCCCAAACGGAATGCCGCGCCGGCGCTATGCTCGACTTCAGCGGCCTTCTTCCATTCGGCCAGAGCTTCGGGATAGTAGCCGCGACGGTAGAATTCCTGCCCGCTGGCCTCACTGGGTTTTGATGAACTGGCGGCTGCGCCTTCGGCCTGTGCCGAAGCGTCGGGCAAAAACATCAACGCCGTCAGAGCGCCGCCGCTCAATGCCAGTGCCATCATCAGATGGCGCATCACGTTCATGAATGAATACATCATAATTATTCTCTCTTCTTCCCCTGCCCCGGAATGCCGGTGCGCCGGTTCCCTCCGGCTTTGCCCTATCATGGGCCGGTCACCGGCAAAAGTGAACCGGGCGAAGGCTTCATTACGACCGCATGAACGATCTTTAATCTCCCGAGGGTCATAAAATTGCCCCATTCGGGAAAATTATTTTCCGAGGCGTAATCGCCCCTCAATTACGCAGCGAAACATTCATCTCAAAATGTCTCTTTTCGTGTCGCGCGGCGACACTTGGATTTTCTGTCGACGCCCGGCTTTTTTGAAAATTTTATTCACTTGTAGCCTTTTTGCCGTTCAGCATTACCCTAATATTTTCCTCAAATTGCGGAGTTCTGCTTAGGGAAGTTTTAGAACGCGCGCCGTATTCTGAAATCACAAACAGCCATAGGGGGGCTCTCCCGACCGGTCGGTTTCATCGCAAATGGGGCGTGACTCCCTGACAGCAGCAAGGATTAAGACAATGGGCAAATTTCTGAAGACATTCGCCGCCAACGACAGCGGTGCCACAGCTATCGAATACGGCCTCATCGCCGCCGGCATCGCGGTTGCCATCTCGGCCATCGTCGGCACGCTCGGCACCAGCCTGACGACCAAGTTCACCTCGGTGAACACAGCGATCCAGTAATTTCTGCTGATCGGCGGAGACAATTGAAGGGCCCGGCGACGGGTCCTTTTTTGATTCCGACTGACCTCGTCGACAGTCCGTCAAAAGCTGAATTGCGCGCCGAGCCCGACATGGCCAGAGGTCTTGACGGTGTCGCCAGACATGCCGGTCGCATAGACGTTGAACGTCACAGCGTCCGATGCCTTCCAGCCCATGCGAACGCCACCTTCGAGCCAAGGCTTGCGATCAATCGAGGATTGCGCTGCACCAAAGCCCGTCACAGCGACACGGAGCCCGCTGGTGCCTTCCACAATTTCGCCGACTGCGGCGCGCAAGGTGACGTCGAATTTGGACGTGAAGTTATGTGTCAACGCGGCGGACAGTTTGGCGACCGTCTGACGATCCGTACCAGCCTCGACGACGGCGGGGAACGGATTGCCGACAAGGCTCTCTGCATAAGCGTCGGTGGAGAGCCAGCGTTCACCAATCTCTGCTGCGAATGCCAGTTGATCATTTTCACCCAGCGTCGAGGTCACTCCTGCGCGGGCAAAGAGCAAGTAGCTGCGGCCCGAGGTGGACCCTACGCCTGTTGCCGTGCCGCCACCATTGGCATAGGTACGCCTGAAGGTCAGATCGCTCAGTTGGACAAAGGCGCCGCCGATTTGCGCGAAGGGTTTGAGGCCGGGAGCGACTTCGGCAAAGTCATAACGCAGCGCCATCGACATCATCACGCCTTTGTAGTCGAGCGCATCGTAGTCGCCTCTGCCGCCGAGGATGCCGCCCGATAGCACCATGTTGTCAGCGACTTTGAACTGACCGGCTATGCCGCCTGCCACCGAGCCGTAAAGGCCGAAGGCACCGACTTCCGAATTTTGAGTGTTGGGGCTCAGATCACCGATCATCATGCCGGTGAACGCATCCTGCTGCACACCGAGCGACTGGCGCGTCTCGCCAAGTTCATCAACCGAGGCCTGCTGGGCAGAGGAGGTGGAGACGCCGCCTGTCGCGCCGTCATAATAGACGAGGTAATGATCAATCGAAGTATTGGTCTCGGCCAAAATATAATTGCCATCCGCCGATACGGCGAGTGCAGTTTGAAAAACAATACCTGTCATATCAACGCCTGTTTCGCTCAACAAAGTGTTGATGTCAGACATTGTTCCGTCGGCATACCGGAAAGCACGCGCTGACGCATCGCTTGCGGTCGTTGCACCCACGATAATCGAACCGTCCGCACTCACTGCATTCGCGACAGCAATTCCGCCGCCCAGCGAGCCCAAATCCGTTTCCGTTGCGTAGTCCACGCCAGTCCAGGAAAACGCGTGCGCTACGCCGCCGCCTATATAGTTGACGCCGACAATGGTCGAGCCATCCGAGCTGATGGCTGTAGCTGATCCGACGTAATTCGCGCCGGGGGACAGTTCGTGCATACCGCCACCGGCTGTCCAGTAGATGGGTCGCGTAACGGCATTATTGGATTCGCTATCACCCACGACGATTGTGCCGTCACCACTGACGCCTCGGGCGGCAGAGGGAAAGCCCGCCCCCCTCAAAGAGCCAATGCTTGTTTCTGTATTCCAGTTCACGCCGGACCAGACGACGCCATAGGTATTCATGCCGTCGGATTGCACACCGACGATCACTGAACCATCCGAATTCACGCCAAAGGCGGCCGCGATCGTTGTCGCGCCTCCGAAAATTGTCATGGGAAGGACGGTATATGAGCCAGCAAATTCATACGCCCAGGCACTGACATTGGCCATCCCGATGGTGGTATAGCCCACGGCATATGTGCCATCAGGGCTAATCGCGGCGGCTATCGAACTATCCCCGAAGGCAATTCCAATATCATGCGCTACCCCGTCGCTGGTCCAATAGACGGCCTTGTCGTTGGAGGAGCCAACGACAATCGAACCATCGCCGTTGATGTCCAGGGCTATGGTGGGCTGGCCGGGCGTAAGGGGATCTAGAAAAGTTATGGAGGAGGCAGCCAGCGCGGGTGAAGCGAGCGTGAGGAGGCTCGTGCTCACCATTAAATGTCGGGTGATGGACCGGTATGAAATTTTGTGCATGGCTGAGGGCTCCCACTAGAAGAAATGAAGCCGGGATAAGCCAACAAGCGTCAGATCGTGCTGATTGCCACCTATGTCTTCGCCGCCCCCGTCCGAACACCCGCGATAAATGCAAGCGCCGTGTTTCAAGAAATGCGACGGAAGAAGGATTGCGTACAACGGCCGATCACGCCCCATGCGGGCAAATCGACCTGAATATATCGATTACTTAAAATCGTAATTTCGATCGGGGAGGAATATTTACGACATGAATAGATTCAATTTTCCGCGCGAATGGTGCGCCCGCTGTGACTTCACGAAAGAAGTGCATTGAATCACATTGTCATCGGCGTGTTGAATTGGTGATCCCGACAGGATTCGAACCTGTGACCGTCGGATTAGAAATCCGATGCTCTATCCAGCTGAGCTACGGGACCGGCAGGTCGTTCAGTGCGTCCATTGATCGGAGCGGTCGGCCTTAAAATTATCGGCGTAAGCCTTGAGCAGCGGGCGCGGGGTCTTGGGTTCCGAGACCTGATAGTCGATGCCATTCTTCTCGGCATAGGCGATGGCGGCTTCTTTACTCTCAAAGCGCAGGTTGAGCTGCGTCTTGGTGTCGGGCGAACTCGTCCAGCCCATCAACGGCTCGACCTTGCGCGCGCTCGAGGGTTCGAATTCCAGCACCCAGAGTTTGGTCTTGGCCCGACCCGATTGCATCGCATTCTTCGCCGGTTTGTAGATACGCGCTCGCGCCATAATGTCTGCTCCGTTTGTCGCTCTTCGTCCGTTACGCAAAGTTTAGAAGAACGTCGCAAATTCATACTCTTATGGCCCCAATTCAGCCGGATTTGCAAGCCACAAGGGGGGCGTCCGGTCGGGACTGCCAAGTTTCACCAAAGCTTTGCACAAGCCACATGTCCGCGACATCTGCGAGGGCGAATGTCCGCCCGCCAAGGCATCCCCCCATGCCAATCCGGCATCACCTGTCCGAAGCCGGAACCGACTGCGTAAGGAGCCCACCTATGACGACATATCTCGATTTTGTCTCCGCGACCCGCATTCTGGCCGCTCAGGGTTTCAACAAACACGACATCGCCTGTGTGCTCGACCTCACAGGCCCGCAAATGCGCAACGACCGTCCGGTCTGGCAAGCCGAACGGATCGAGCGTCTTGCGGCCCGCGCCTATTGGCTCGGTGAAAATGAAGTCGCCAAAGCCCTGCCTGCCGCGGCCTGATTCGTACCCCGGATCAGCCCGGCACTGCCTTCGTAGCCAAAGCAACCGACCCCCTCAGTTCTATCGCGGACTGAGAAGGCCGGTTGCGAGCCGCCAAGGACCGGTGTATTGGGAGGGCCAGTCGGGGCATAGCGCAGCCTGGTAGCGCATCTGGTTTGGGACCAGAGGGTCGGGAGTTCGAATCTCTCTGCCCCGACCATTCATCAAAAATCGCAGGTTTCTGCCGTTCCGCGTCCTTACGAGACGCTGGGC
>TARA_R110000868_G_scaffold410694_1_pt1 | contig 11552 bp, 6 predicted proteins | sample TARA_R110000868 | Tara Oceans TARA_R110000868 (sample SAMEA4397489) | marine metagenome | biome: Polar Biome; feature: [SRF] surface water layer (ENVO:00010504); material: water (ENVO:00002006), including particulate matter (ENVO:01000060) such as... | depth 5 m | reverse complement strand
AGCCCAACTAATATCGTGTCTTCTAATCTTTAATCAAACCACAACACATAATTATTCATGTAAAACTCAGCCTCAATATCGTGTCTTCTAATCTTTAATCAAACCACAACACTTTAATATTCCATCTTGAGAATCATGTCAATATCGTGTCTTCTAATCTTTAATCAAACCACAACTTTCCATTCTCAATCAATTTTTTATCTACAAATATCGTGTCTTCTAATCTTTAATCAAACCACAACCATGCGTGAATTTAAAAAAGGAATGATCCAATATCGTGTCTTCTAATCTTTAATCAAACCACAACCCCTTGTCTTATTTTGGTGCTATGGTAAAAAATATCGTGTCTTCTAATCTTTAATCAAACCACAACAATTAGCCTCCACAGCCGTTCGCTACATAAAATATCGTGTCTTCTAATCTTTAATCAAACCACAACATCACAGTAAAAAGTATAATGAACTTATATAATATCGTGTCTTCTAATCTTTAATCAAACCACAACCGAATGTTTTATTAATGTATTAAAATTAAGAATATCGTGTCTTCTAATCTTTAATCAAACCACAACACCGTTAGGCAGGGTCAAAATTGCTATGTAAATATCGTGTCTTCTAATCTTTAATCAAACCACAACCGTCATCTATTCCAAAATCAAGCGGATCAAAATATCGTGTCTTCTAATCTTTAATCAAACCACAACTGTGGGTTTTACTCTATATTCAACTACTACAATATCGTGTCTTCTAATCTTTAATCAAACCACAACCTTCGACTCGTAATATCTGTATTGCTTCTTAATATCGTGTCTTCTAATCTTTAATCAAACCACAACTAGTAAATCTGAACCATTTAACACAGAAGAATATCGTGTCTTCTAATCTTTAATCAAACCACAACTGAGCGGCAATAGTAGCTGCTGATATTTTAAATATCGTGTCTTCTAATCTTTAATCAAACCACAACTAGAGATTATTTTAAATTAGCTTTCAATAAAATATCGTGTCTTCTAATCTTTAATCAAACCACAACTCTCCAGTTTTACCAACAGCCTTAGGATAGAATATCGTGTCTTCTAATCTTTAATCAAACCACAACTAAATTGTCATTTTCATCAAACAATTCCGAAATATCGTGTCTTCTAATCTTTAATCAAACCACAACCATTAAAGCGGCTAGAATTTATTTAGAGCGAATATCGTGTCTTCTAATCTTTAATCAAACCACAACCCTAAATAAGTTTGTCCTATTGGTAGAAGTAATATCGTGTCTTCTAATCTTTAATCAAACCACAACATGGAATATAGAAATGAAGATGTACGTATAATATCGTGTCTTCTAATCTTTAATCAAACCACAACTGGAAATCCGTTAACTGAAAAATTGGAAGATTTTCCGTTGTGGGTTGGCCGTTTAATAAAATGAAAAATATGTCAATGAACTTTTCATAAATGTTTCAACCAAACAATTGGATTAAAACTTTTGAACCAAAATTTAAGCAAGTTAAACATGTAATAATGAATGAAATTTATTTAAATATTACCCGTCCAGAAGGTGTAATTTCAAAATCCTTACCTTCATAAATTGCCTTTATATTACTCAAACTAATTCGCAGTTTTTGCGCTGATTTTTCAAAATCTAATGATGATTCCTTTTTTAAATCTTTATCTGCTCCACCTTGCGAATGATGACGAAATTGAATTCTTCCATCGCTTTCAAATTGTGTTATCTTAAATAAGCGTTTGCTTAGATTTTCTTTAGAAATTGTTTTCAACTCTTTTGGGTTCCTTTTAAAGAAAATAGCCATTTGATTGACTTTTAAAACCCTTGTTAATGGGAGTAAAATTTCACTTTTCTTACCTTTATTTTTAATAATATTTTCCTCAACTGGCATTTCTAATTTAGCATTTCCTTGGTTGTGTTTTGCTAAATCAAAAGCCGAAATAGTTTTAAAAGTTTGTTCAATTTTGCCTTTATCATTGACTGTCTCATAAATTGCCATTGCAAAAATATTTTCCAAAGTTGAGTAATAACTTTCTTTGTATTCTTTTCTTTTTCCTTGTGTTACGTGACTTTGCGATTTAATTTTTGGCAAATCAGTATTTCTAGTTTTTACACGAATTTTTTTAATCAACATTTCTTTTATTTCTTTTCCTTGAGTATCTAATTCACTTGGCAATAAAATCCAACCTTCTTCGGTTTTAATGTTTTTTAATCCGTGTTTTATTATCCTGCTTTTAATCCCATCATCAACTATAGCATTTACTTCGGTATCAGAAAAAGCACTTGTAACAGGTTTACGTATTACAAACCAAATTTCTTTTTCATTTTTTTCATTTTCCCTTTCAATCGCACCATAAAAAGTATCTTTATGTAATGACGCCCTTATTCCTTGCCCTTTTTCGAAGATGTATTCTTTTTTATGAACTATTTCATTTTTATTATTTCTTACAAACTCATAGAAATTAATATGGTTATCTTTTTCAACTTTGAAATAATCAATCCCTTCTTTTTTATCTATAATTTCGAGTTCTGAAACTTTATTTCCCTCTTGTGGAATCAAATTACCCTTTTCATCTTTTTGATAATAATATTTTTCAATTATTTTTTTACCTTTTTTGTCCAAAACATAACGTCCATCTTGATTTTTTTTATAATCTACTTTTGGTTGTAATAAGTTTCTATTTCGTAATTTTTTTACCGTTTGCTTATCAATGTTATTTTTATGATTATGAACGACAATAATATTATTCTTTAATTGATTTACATCCTCTGTAAAAGTATTCCAAGGTTTTTTGATTTTGAATTTATCGCTGTATCGATTCTCTTCTGACTCTTTAAAGGCTTCTGCTAAACTATCCCGAATGCTTTTATCCATACAAGAAAGTACTACAGCATCAATTGCATGATGATAATGATAGTTTCTATCTTTTGCATCTAATCCCCAAGATTTTCTAACATCTGCAACCATTGAGCCTTTGGCTGGGAAAACTCTTTGAAATAATGATTTTAAAAATAATTCAGAGTATTTTGTAATAATTCCTGTATCTACTAACTGACTGTTTTTAAAGTTAGGTTTAATTTCAGTCGCTGTAAATCGATATAATTTTTGCTTCCAATAATCTAACTCTAATTTGTAATAATGCCTTTTTTGAATCGCTTCATTTTTCTTTTTTATATCTCCCGAAAATAAACTTGAAAAATATTTTTGTTGTTCAATTTTCTCTTCTAAACCTTCAATGTTTTCTTGCCAATGTTTAGTGTTATTAATAAAATTCAATTTGTATTTATTATCTAAATCTTGTGGAATTTGATTTCCTTTTATTTGATTGAATTTTTTATCAGCCAAAGTTTTATTGACTAATGAATTATCAAATGATTTACTTCTTGGAAAAGTATGTTCAATGTCAAATTGAGGATTAGAACCTAATAACTTTTCACAATTAATAGTTTCATTGGTATACAAACACTTATTATTCTGTTCTTGACATAATCTGTATTTAATAACATCTGTTTCAGTTACTTTTGAATTGGTGTCTTTTGCAAATTCTTCTAGTTTCTCTCTGAATTTTTTATTTTCATTTTCTCTTTCACGTTGCCATCTTTCAATCGCCAATCGCTTGTTTTTATCATTTAATTCCCTGGCTAACTCTATAATGATTTCTGTATCTGGAGCAATTTTATTTTCCTTTAATAATGTATTAACCAATTTTCTCAAATAAAACAGCGTTCTCATTGCCATTGGATTTTTAATTGAATCCGTAAAAGGCAATCCTAAAAAACCATCTTGACTTTGTGGATAAGCATCCATTGCCGAAGGATGGTACAATTTATCGGCTTGTTCTTTTGTAACCTTAAATTCCTGAACTAAAAAATCTTTAATAACTTCATCAATTCTTGGTTTAGACAAATAATATCCTCCAACTCTTCTTTTTTGCAATTGTACTTGAAAATCTTTCTCAATTTCTTTTTGTAATATTCCTTTTTCATCATCAGTCATTTTATTAAAAAAATATTTTCCATAAAAAACTTTGATTTTTTCTAAAACATTTTTTTTATCGGTGTCATCTAGAATATAATCGTAATTAGAATTATCGTACTCTTTAATAAAATCGCCAACTAAACCATTTACTATATCAATTTTGAGCGTTTTATCTTTATAGCTTGAAATTATATCAATTATAGTATCTTGAATTAATTGCTTGTTTTCATTCCATTTTTTTTTACCAACTACCACATCAACATTGGCAAAGAAAACTGCATAAGGGTAAATATTTTTTTCCTCCAAGAAAGGTAAAATCTTCCCGATTGCTTTTTTACTTAATGACGAATAGCCTTGCTTTAAATTAATACTTTCATAATAATTTACTTTCTCTTCGGTAATAGAAAACCTATCGCTTATAAAAGTTTTTACTTTTTCAGATGTTTTATCATTAACGAAATCGCAAGCAAAAAATAAAGTATGCCAAAGCTCATCTATCAAATCATTAGTTGATTTAGCATCTTGTTTTTTATATTTTGATCTAATAATCGATTTGCAATTCTTCCAATTTTCTGCATCAAAAACTTCAATAAATTGACTAATTGTAGGACTACCAACAATGGGATATTTATCGTTGTAATTAAATTCAAAAAATAGGTTATTCTTCTTAGCATTTATATTGATGCTTTTAGAAATATCTAGAAACTTGAAGTTTTTAACTTTTCTATAAAATTTATCTTCTGCAATTTTATAATACTCTGGTAATTCAGACAGAAATACAAATTTATCATCATTTCGTTCTTTAACTTTAATAGAATTTAAGTATTGAAACATTCTAAACTCCTCAAATAAAGGATGACTGACTGCCAAACGTGACTTTGTTTTTTCTAAAGTACATTTACCAACCGAACCTTTTTGAGATTTTAATGGTCTTTGAAAAAATATCGCATCAAAAAAATTATCAGCCAACTCTTTTTTAATGTTTTGGCTTTTCATTAAAAAGTTAAATTCCTCAGCATAACTTATTCTTGAAGAATTTACTTCTTGGTCATCAGCATTGAATTTAGTTTTTCTAACTTTTTGATTCTTTTGCAATAAATCATAATAATATTCTCCTAATGTTTGAAAGCCATTTTCGGATAAAGTAATTTGTTCTTTTTTAAATTGAATTAAATCTTTTCCTGCATCAGCATCTTTTCGACCACTTTTGAAACCTCTCCTTTGACACATATGATACAACGCTCGCCCCAATTGTAATTTTGATACAGGAGCATTTACAGCTTTGGCTCTAATTTCATAAGGATTAATTTTTAACCATTCTGAAAATTCATAATTTTCAGTTGGGTATTTCATTTCTTGTCCCTTTTTATAAACAGACCAAATCATCAATTCATCAGTAGTTAATGGGCAAAAACCATTATCAATTAAAAGATTCAATAAGTCTGTTTTTCTCTTTTTCCTCCTTTTGTATAATTTTCTTGAAGCTCTGTGTTTGGTTCTTTCAGAAGCCAAAGAAAATTCAACGCCTTTTTCCTCTCCAACACCTTGTGGGAAAACAATAACATTGGTATCAACAATTTGATTGCCATCTTTATTTGTATCTCTGATCGCCCAACCAATACTATTAGTCCCTAAATCTAATCCTAAAATTTTTGCCACTTTACCCTACACATTATGAAATATAAACTTATAAATAAATTGTTGTAGTCCTTTACACAAAAGCGTAATATATTTTAAAAGTATTTAACTATCTTCGTTAATAGATTAAAATCTTTAATCTTATCACAATAAGGCTATATGCCGTAGGTGAAAACCTTTAGTCCTGCTTCGGTGGGACTTTTTTTTGCCAATCATTCAATAGAAAACCTCAAATAAACAGGTAAATGGTCCGATAGCTTTCTAGCTTTATCAAGATTTTCACAAACTCTTACAAAATCTATAACTTTACCCGCTAGTTTAGTTATCGTTTGAGAATAAAAAATATTATCAATAGCATGGTTTAGATACTCACTCTGGCCGCAAGTTCTCTTTAGAGTTGTTTTCTTGTTAGATACCGCAGCTTTAAAGCCACTTTTTTTTAAGTCGCTAAAAACAGCTTTACTTTGATCTACATTAAAATCTCCAGCAATTAGTATAGGCGAATTTGATGTATTTGTAACATATTTGGTTAGTGCTTTTATTTCACTTTCAGGGTCTTTATCAAAAGGCCTTGAATGAAAATTTAGTATGGTAAATTTCTTTTTTCCCATATAGAAATCTAACAAAAAAGGTTCTCTATCTATAAAAGTATCTAATTCTTGTACTAAACTACCTCTATTCTTTATTTTTATATGTTTGGTTTTCCAGATAAAAGCATATCGCTCCGTTACATACTTTGAACTATTAGTAGGGTTACTAATCACATAATCCCACTTACTACCCTTTCTGTTAAGTATATCTGTCAATTTAGCAACTGCTTGTGCACCACCATAACCCGCAACAACTTCTTGTATTGCAATAATATCTACATCACGAAGAATCTCAGCAATTTCATCTAATTCTTCGCTACTTTTTGTTTGCCCAAAATCTTTAATATTCCATGACACCAAACTAATCCTATCATCTTGTGAGTATCCTTTAAAGGCACTGAAAATAAGAAGTATAAGGAGTATTTTTTTTAGCATTCTATTTTATTTAAGCCTTAAAAATAAATAAAAAGAAGTCATGAACATTACGTAAATCTATAATACAAGAATAACTTTATATGCTCGAAAAAAGCTTTTTAATCAATTTGAGCTGAATAAAATATTTAATTAGCTCAATTAAATTGTATATTTGAGCCGAATAAGACACTTAATCGGCTCATGAAGTATAATTGGCAACAAAAAGATTGGAGAAAATTTCAATATGAAACTACGTCTATAGAAGGCTTACTCTTTGAATTTGCAGAACGTACTGGACGTATAAGTGGTATACTAGAAGGACTCCCAGAAGCCATGCAAACAGAAACTATGATTAATTTGATGGTTTCAGAAGCCATTAAAACATCTGAAATCGAGGGGGAATATTTAAGCCGCAAAGATGTAATGTCTTCCATCAAAAGAAATTTAGGATTACAAACCGAATTACCACAATCAAAAGATAAAAAAGCAGAAGGCATTTCTGAACTTATGATTGCTGTTCGAAATAGCTTTATGGAACCAATTAATTCCCAAACTTTATTTTCATGGCATTCGATGCTTATGACGGGATCAAAAAATATTGCTATTGGAATATGGCGAAATCATGAAGAACCCATGCAAATTGTTTCTGGTGCATTAGGAAGAGAGCTTGTACATTTTGAAGCTCCACCCTCGAAAAAAGTAGCTGATGAAATGAATGCATTTATAACCTGGTTTAATGATACATCATTAGAAGGTAAAAATGCCATTAAAAAACCAATTATTAGAGCCGCAATTGCACACCTCTATTTTGAGTCTATCCATCCCTTTGAAGATGGCAATGGAAGAATTGGTAGGGCAATTTCTGAAAAAGCATTATCTCAAAGCATCCAAAGACCCATTTTGTTAAGTTTATCAAGAACTATTGAACAAGATAAAAAAGCGTATTATAAAGCATTGCAATCGGCGCAGCGTTCTAATGAAATTACACCTTGGATCATCTATTTTGCTAAAACGGTTTTAAAGGCTCAAATTCAAACGGAGAAAGAAATTGAATTCACCTTAAAAAAAGCCAAATTTTTTGACCAGTTTGAGACGTCTCTTAATGAACGTCAATTAAAAGTGCTCCGAAGAATTTTTGAAGAAGGTCCTGATGGTTTTGAAGGCGGAATGAATGCAACAAAATACATAGGCATAACAGGAACATCCAAAGCGACTGCAACAAGAGATTTACAAAACTTAGTTGAACAAAATATTTTTATTCCTATTGGTGGTGGAAGAAGTTCACGCTATCAAATTTTGATTTAGAAAACCTCTTTTTGACTTACATTCACTAAATCAAGCTTTTAGCAAATTTTTATCAATCTGCATTTCAATAGCCTGTTTGAACGACTTCTTTGAATGCATTCCCTTTTTTATAGGAAAAGAACAAGAACAGTATTTAAAATTAGCAGGTGTATAAAACAGAGGATCCTTCCCTCCTATTTTCCTAATTTCAAATCCAGAAAGATAGTCATATAAAAAAAGAATGCTATTGGCTCTGAAAGAAGTAAATGAAGTACAGTAGGAAATCCTATTTCATTTAATCTTGTATCGTGTTTCTAGTAAGCTTAAAAAAAAGTAAAAGTTCATAAAATACTTACCAAAACCAATACTATGAAGTGCGAGGTAATTTTATCGCATGGAACCCGTCAAAGATTTGAGATCAGGATTGCCATGAGGTAGTGCGGATTTTGTGCAGATGAAAAAGAAAAGAATGCCTAGTACAAACTATTTAGTTCCTTTAGGTATGTATAGAATAGTGCCATTGCCAATCATGAACTAGTCCTACTTATGGCCATGCTCCCCCCTTCTAGGTCAGGTATGTTTATAGCAGCCCCTATTCCTTCATGCTATCCTTAATCTAGGCTTATTAAAAAATGGACTTGTCCCAAAATCGAACATCTTGACCCCACTGCCCTTATACGGGTTATGGGATGGTGTGTATAAAATATAGCCCCAGTGGCTCAGTTCCCTGATGTAACGATGGTAGGTGCTTTTTGAACCGATTTTAGAAAAGGACACCACATCGTCCCGATTGATATAAAATTCCCTTTAAAAAAATTGATGCTCCAAAACTGGAATAGGGCCACATATAGGCTGATATGCGCAGGGTTCAATCTACTGTCCTTTGAGAATTGCAAAAACACCCCATTGAGGTATTTAATGTAATTGATGTCTTCCAAATCTCAAGTTTAGAACTTATTGTGAACCCTGTTTTTTTCAAGAACCTGCATAATTTCACTATAGTCATAATACAGAACCCCTCCTACCTTGGTGTATGGTAACGTTCCGTTAATGCGCAGGTTCTGCAAGGTGCCAGGGGAAATGCCCAATAACTCCCTAACTTCTGGCGACTTTAACCATTTTTTGGAGACTTGTCCTGAACGGTTGTTGAGTAATTTTTTGATGTCGTCAAGTAATTCCATTTTGAATTCCGAAGATCTTCAGTGGTAATAATAGTTGCTCCCATTTGTAACTGTTTTTTTAGTTAAAGCAAAGCCACCAATAATTGAAATAATCATTAAGCGACTTTGTCTTGATTTGACTTTCGTTTTACAAATCTGGGAAACGACTCTTTTGGCTTTCCATCAATAGGCAGTCCCAAGGTGGGACATTTTTATTGATATTCATTTTCATGGATTTTGTTTCGATTTGGAATGGCCATCATGGCATTTCAAGTTTAGTTCGCAACAAATTTTATGTTGCCCAAATGAAATACTATCACCCCAACTTGGAGTCAACTGGGGATTATCCATCGAATTCCTCAAATCGTCTATTCAAGGCCTCTATCAATTTATCCAAGAATTTTGTTTTACTGCATTTTCTTGCCCTTATTTCAATGAATGTATGGTAGTAACACAAGGAACTATTTAAAGGTCATACTCAATCTTTCGCCTAGTTAAGATAACGGTTTTACCAATAGTCTTTCTTGCGCCGATTCCTTCGTAAATCCGCCCAATTCTACTTATTCGGGAGCCGCTGAAATATCAGATTTAGGCCTTCAATGGTTATTACCAATTCATCAAAACCTGTTATATAGGTGGAAAAGTCCATCAACCTATACCCTATTGTAATAAAATTAAACCTAAGCATACGCTGCGAAGCTCAATTTTACTACACTACTTGGGACTTTTTGGAGACAAAACCGTTCTGAACCCCAAATGCTCCATACCTGAATCAGGGCTGGTGGCCATCCGTGCAGAAATCCTATAGCTTGCACAATAAGAGGCACTGCACAAAAAAGACCCTCCCTTTATCACCCTTTCTTTGGCATAGGGATTCCTGGCATTGAAGGCATTTTTTGCACCTTTGGGATTACTGGCAACCTTACCGGTCGAGGCCAATTCTTTGTAATAATCGGTGTTGTACCAGTCATTGGTCCATTCCCAAACATTGCCCGCCATATCGTACAGACCAAGATCGTTTGGGAGATAGCTCATGATCGGTGCCCGACGTTCAAATCCGTCTTCCTTGGTATTGACCACGGGAAACTCCCCTTCCCAAGAATTGGCATGGGAGCTCAGTTGATCCATGTCATTGCCCCAAAAGAACTTACTGTCCGCCTTCCCGGCACGTGCAGCAAACTCCCACTCGGCCTCCGTGGGCAACCTTCGCCCCGCCCATTTGCAATACGCCAGTGCATCCTCGTAGGCGATATGCACCACCGGGTGGTCTTCCTTGCCCTTGATATCGCTGCCCGGGCCATTCGGATGTTTCCAACCAGCACCTATTCTCCATTCCCACCATTGGGAATAATCATAGAGATTGGGAACACTCGATTTCGTTTTTTTAAAGACCAATGATCCTGGTTGAAGTATGGAATCATTGGGTTTTTCGGTACCCTCAGGCAACTGCTTCTTCATTTGCTCCCAATCTATCTCCCGTTCTGCAACTGTTTTATAGCCCGTCTCTTCCACGAACTTAGCGAACTGGTCGTTGGTGACTTCATGGACGTCCATGAAGAAACCATCCACATGGACCGGGTGCGCCGGTTTTTCATGGTACATGGCCATATTGTCGTTGGGCACTGCACCCTGGGTAAATGCACCACCCGGTATCCAGACCATTCCCTCCGGCGCTTTTTTACCAAGGTTGCCCAATAAAATATATTGACCATCTTTCTCGATCTCAGTGGACGATTTTGCATCAGGCTTTTTTTCCAGTCTACAACTTACAAGGGTAAGCAGTACGAGTATATTCCCAATTTTATGTAACATCCATCAAAAATAAAATGTGCAATCCCACAACCCTATGAACAAACACTATTTGGAATACATGAACAGTTCTTAAATACGGTCATTCCCATTAAAATCCAAAGCCATATCTCAGTTTAAGTCCAAAGGCCAGTATTTTGACCTTTTCTATATAATCTGACGATGTGTCCTGATCTTTGGAATAGACCAAGCTATTGGTGACCATATCTTCAGGGGCCCCGGAATTGTAGGAAAGCAGCTCCGTGCCCTGTCGGTCCTCTTTTAGATCGGTAAGGCCATAATCCAAATACAGACCTATATAAATAGCATGGGTGGTATAACTGTAACTGTAACGATTGTTCAGGATCAGCTTGAAGCCTGCCTCTATGTTGGCCATCAGGCTGCCCCTTAGATCCAACTCTTTCCTTGTTCCGGAATAGCCCCCAAAATCACCAAAGCCCATAAACTTGGGGCCGTTCAATTCCACATTGTACTGTTCATAAAATCCACTGGTGGACAGGGAAGCCGCCTTACTTTCGGTATCCGCATTCAATACCAGTCCCATTTTGAGCCCACCTGCCGCATAAAAGCGCGTCTTGCCTTCCGTCTCGTACTGCACCTTTAACGGAATGCTGATGAGATCAGCCTTGATGTTTTCCCGATAATAGGAAAAACGATATCTAAAAACGAAGTTTT
>TARA_R110000868_G_scaffold16913_7_pt1 | contig 11553 bp, 14 predicted proteins | sample TARA_R110000868 | Tara Oceans TARA_R110000868 (sample SAMEA4397489) | marine metagenome | biome: Polar Biome; feature: [SRF] surface water layer (ENVO:00010504); material: water (ENVO:00002006), including particulate matter (ENVO:01000060) such as... | depth 5 m | reverse complement strand
ACACGGGGATCAATTATAATTTTGGCTCAATCATCGCTGTCTTTAGTGGGAGCCGAAAGATTGATATGCAGTCTACTACCTTTGGATTGCTGGACGATACACAATTAGTCCAGATGGGTTCTGGTGGTGATACTGGATTTGAGCGTATCTCAGCTGGCATTGTTACATTTAATAATGGTTCGCGTGGTGGAGCAGGAGCTGTTGGTATTGGAGCCACCGCATTTGCATCATTAGGCACTCCGGCTAACGGAACATTTAAGTTCTGTAACGATTGCACTATTGCAAACCCATGTGCTGCTGCCGGAACTGGAGCATTTGCTAAGCGACTTAACGGCGTTTGGGTATGTAACTAAGGATACTATGCCGCTTAAATGGGAACCAACTATTACTCTTGGGAATGTAGTAGAGCTTACTGTATTCCTTAGTGTTGTATTAAAGTCTTATGGTAACTGGCGCATCCTAAACTACAGGATCGGTATTATGTGGGCTGATTATTGTCGGCGTCAGAAAATGCACCCAGAACAAGACTCTAATCACTTCTAGAGCAAGCTCTGACAAGGAGTCATTAATGGGTAGGCGCAGGCGTAAAGTTGAACCCCAGACAGTTGAAGCCAAACCTGCATACTGGAATCCTGTTACGATTAGTCTGACGGTTAGGAATGAATCGACTAAGGCGCCTATTAATGATGCTAGCGTTTCGCTTCATGTAGATAGCGATCGGGGTATCTTTACTGGTGAGCTAGTTAACCAGAACGGCTACTATTCGATTAATCTTCCTCCTGAACTGCCAAAGCCTTATGGTGCTGATATCATGGCAGCGGCTGAGGGTTATATCGTTAAGATCGCTAGGGTCACTATTCCCGAGAGTGGTCAGATTAACGTTGACCCTGTTGAGCTTGATACTGATTTCTTGTTCCCTAAAGAGACTGGCCCAATTACGGTTAGTGGGACTCAGTTCTGGAATCAGTATGAGCCGTGGTATATGCGTGGCGTAACAATGTTCATGCTCTTTGCGCGTTATCAGCGTGGAGAGAACATTATGCCACAAATCAACTGGATGCGTAAGTGGGGGTTTAATGTAGCCCGTGTACTTGGCCCTGTTGATTGGTCTGATTGGCCTGATTATCGAACTGTAGATTGGGGTAAGTTCCGTGAATTCCTTGCCGTGGCTCGTGATAATGGCATTAGGATCATGTGGGTCCCCATTACAACTAGAGAGAATTCTAAAGACCATCAGTCCCTCGTGGACAACAGCATTGTAGTCTGCAATGACTATAACAATACCCTCCTTCAAGTTTGCAATGAACCGCTGAAGGACGGCAAGTGTGATCCTGTAGAGTTGATTAAGCGTTCGCCATTTGAGTTCAATGGTATGCTTGATTACGGTATCTACTGGGCTGATGATTGGCCATCTGTTTGGCCGCTTGAAGATTTTGGTAGTGTTCATTTAACCCGCGAATATCCTAAGTTTGCGAGGAAGAGCAAAGATCTTCTTGAGCTTAGGATGAAATTTGGCAAGCCTTTTATTCATGACGAACCTATTGGGGTTGACGAGATTGACCAGCCAGGAAGAAGGACTACAGATATCGACGCGCTCGTGGATGATGCTGCTGTTGCTCTTCTCTGTGGTAATGGTTACGTCTATCATTTTCAGTATGGTCTTCAAGGGCTGAATCCTCCTGAAGGTTCTATTCAGGATAAGGTAGCTGAGAGGTTATCTGCTCTCTATCAGTTCATTCCGGATTTTGTTAGCACTGGTGCTTACGCTGCGCCACATATTGCTGGATTCCCGATGGAATGGAAGGAATCTGATTCAGAAGTCATCCATGCTTATGGTGGGGTTCTGGGCAATACGGCTTATGTGGTTAATATCCTTCCTACTGTTGGGTGGGAACCTAAGGGAATTAACGGTTGGACTGTAGCAAGCAGCCTTGGCTCTTCAATCTTTAGGTTGGTGCGATAAGCATGCAGATTAACTACAAATCGTTATGGGTATTTGCTGGAGTTCTGGCAGTCGTAATCAGCACCCACGCTGAACTACTTGTTCGCTTACCGGAACCCCTTAAGGATATCGTTACTCTTGCTTCATTAGCTATTATCGCTATGAACAATAAGGTGATTGAGAAGAGCAATGAATAAAGCGCTTAAGAATATCCTTCGCGCTGGGGCTATCATTGGTAAAGAACTTGCCGATGAGTTTCCTGGTGGGGGATTAGTCGTCTCTGGCATTGAAGCTCTTGTGGATAAAGATAACAAGGGTAACATCAAGGCTGTATCTGACATTGGGACTGGCGTTGTGCTTGCTCTCAATGCGATTAAGAACGATGAAGTAGTTAATGCTCAGCTGTTTACGGCTGGTATTAATGAACTCGAAGATGCCTTGATGAAGATCAAGATGTCCCTCAAATCTTAGACTGAACCTCTGAGTTAATGATAGGAAGAAGAGATGGACAAGAATAATGTAACCCTTGTTAGGGTTGAGGATGAAGTTCTTGATATCACTCTTCTTCCTATTCTTAAGTTGGTTCCTGCAAATAACGGTAAGATCATCGTGAAGAGCCTACCACATATGCCAGCATCGGACTGTGCTAAGGATGGCTGTGATGATTACGCATCAAGATTAATGCAATTCGTGGGTGATGACGAAACATACTTGCACATGTTTGTCTGCGAGAAGCATGAATATCATGTTATCGATACCCTTGAGTTTGAGATCGTGCAGCCTAGGTTAACTTAATGGAAATCAGTAATCCAGTTTCTGTTATCGAGAAACACTGGAAGCCTAATGCACGAGGCCAAGAAGAAGTATTAAAGGCTCCAGATTCTATCTTTGAGATTCTTGGAGGCGGAGCGGCTGGTGGGGGTAAGACTGACTTAGGTTTAATTCTACCAATCATCAGACAGTTTACGGAGCATCCTAAGTTCAAAGCTTTGGTGATGCGTCGGACGTTTGCTGACTTAGAAAAGGAAATCGTACCACGTCAACATGAATGGTATGCTCCTAGTGGTGGAACTTATAACGAAACTAAGAAGGTTTGGAAGTGGCCTAGTGGTGCTAGGATTCAAAATGGTCACGCTGAAAAAGAATCAGACGTCAGAAAGTATGACTCGGCTGAATACAACTACATCGACTGGGACGAATCAACTCACTTCACTAAGTTTCAATATCTTTATCTGTCTCTTAGTCGATGCCGGTCTAGCTCTCCTGACTTACCTGCTATTGTAAGGGCATTCACTAACCCTGGTAATATTGGTCATCAGTTCTTTAAGCAGAGGTTTGTTGATCCTAATCCCCGTGGACGTAAGATTCTAAGGGATAAGGTTACTGGCGAAAAGAGGATGTATATTCCCTTCTTGGGTGTAGACAATCCTCATCTTAGCGTCAACGATCCTGGGTACCTTAAACGTCTCGAAGGCATGCCTGAAGCTGAAAAGCGGGCTAAGCTTTATGGAGATTGGGATGCATACGAAGGGCAGGTATTTAGTGAATATCGTATCATGCATATCCCTGGTGAACCAGAGAATGCAGTTCACGTAATTCCTCCTTTCATTATTCCTGAGTGGTGGCCTCGAATTCTAGCGATTGACTGGGGTCATAGAGCAATGACCTTTGCTATCTGGGCTGCGATTAGTCCTGAAGGCAGAGTTTATATCTACAGAACGTATCACTGCAAAGAGACATTCATTAAGGTCTGGTCGCGAGAGATCGCTAACCTAAATGGACGAGATGAACTTGCTGACACAACTATTTGCCACTCAGCAAACCAAAACCGGGGCGAAGATCTTACAATTCAACAGCAAGTCATCGAAGCCTTTGACGGTAAATACGACTTTAGGCTTGCCCCGAAGGATCGGGTTGGTGGCAAGAATCTTGTACATGAATACCTCAGATGGCAACAGCGACCAAGATTTAGACCCAACGAACTCAAATACGATTCTACTTTAGCCAATCAGATTTTGCGGCTGCATGGCGAGGATAAGTATGAAGAGTATGTTAGTTTCTTTAAGGAAGAGCCACCTGAGCTTAACCTACCTAAGTTGCAGATTCTGAGTCATACTCCTGAGGGTGAGAGCAATAACGTTCTGATTGATGTTATTCCTTCTTGTATCCCTAGTGAGCAGAACCCAGAAGATGTTGCTGAGTTTGATGGTGACGATCCTTATGACGCGCTAAGAATGATTCTTAAAGCAGCTCATCTTTACTTAGATGAAGCTACTGATAAGCAGAAGGAAATACAGCGAACGGCTCAATTATATGCACAGCTCCAATCGACTAACAATCAGACAGCATTTTATCGTCAGATGGAAAAGATGGAAGCTGACGGTATTACGGCTACTGGCACTGGCAATGGGGTTCGTTCGAGGCGCAGGGTCGGCAATCACAGGTTTAATCGTTAATCCAGTTTGCCCTACCTGTGAAGTGTATAAAGAGTGGCTGGCTCAAGAACAGAATCGTAGTGCTTATTACGAGCAACTGTATCTTGGCTCAATTCGTAATCAGGTTACTCAAGTTAGGGCTGAAGAAAAAGAGTTTGACTTATCCGAGTTCTCTAGCCTTTCTAGGATGACTACTCTTAGTTCTCTTAGGCACAAGGCTGAACGGCACAGTCGGACCATGAGTAATCAGCCTGCGGCTGGGTTAGCTTCCGATTTAGAAAAGACTGACGCTGAGAAACTATTTGAGGATGCATTAAATGGCAAAGAAGTTTAATTTCGGTTCGGCTAAAGCTAAGCTCGCTCCATTTGGGAACTTTAAGCCAGGCATGAAAACTGCTGGCAAGCCTAACGGTAAGGGCGCAGTATCTCTTCTGAAGAAGTACGGTAAGTAAAATGGATGAAATCACTCCTGATCTTTCAGTTCTTCAGGAAGAACAAACTGAGCCTGTAGATAATCTCGAGGAAGATCAGGCTGAGGATGAAGCTCCAGACGAAGAAGAACTCAAAGAAGAACTCGATCGTGCATTCAAGCAGCTTATTGAATTAGCCGAGCGCGAAGATGAAGATCTTAGGTTTCCTCTCCTCAGAGGTTGGAAGCGTAATGATCTTTACATGAATAACATCCAGACGATCTTCTTTGATGAAATCGCTAGGGATTACCGAACGTTAGACTCCATCATGAATGAGATGGATGGTAATGGTAACTCAAGCGATATCAAGACGGTCAATTACTATAAGGCATACGCTGAGAGTATTATTGCTGCATTAAGTGTGCAGGCTCCTAATACCCAGTTCATGCCTGATGACGCTGAAGATCCTGAAGATGTGGAGACATCTAAGGCATACAGCAAGATTGAAGAGTTAGTCTCCAAGCATAACAATGCTGGACTGATGCTGATTAAGGCATTGACTCTTCTCTATAACTGTGGCGTTATTTTCGCCCATAACTATTATCGCGAAGATCCTAATTACGGTACGACACGAGAGCCTAAGACTACGGCTCAGGTTCCTAAGAGTTACGCAGACCTTAGATGTAAGCAGTGTGGTGTTGTTGTTGACTCCGGTGTTCCAATGGAGACTCAACCAGAAGCTTCAACTATTGACTGCCCTGAGTGCGGATATCAAGGTCCTCCTGATCTTATCGTTAGGATTGAGCATGAAGATGAAGTTACTGAATGGGCCGATACTCCTAAGGGCCGCAGTCACTTTGATATCTATGGTCCTACTTATGTCAAGGCTCCATTGTACGCCCGTAATCAAGGCAACATGGGGTATCTTATTCTTCGTTTAGAGGAACACATCGCTAAGCTTAGAACCATTTACCCTGAAGAAGAGCTTACGCAGGGTGGCGGAGATAACGTAAGGTATGAACGGTGGTCACGCTTACCTATTCAGTATAAGGGAACGGCTCCTAAAGAGCTAACGACTATTCGGTATTGCTGGTTTAGGCCATGGTATTATGCTAACCTTGAGGAAGATCTTATCCAGTTAGTCAGTAATAAGTATCCCAAGGGCGTGATGGTTGCGATTGTTGGCGATCAGATTGTTGAAGCTCGTCATGCTAATATTGATGATGAGTGGACTGCAAGCTTTGATCCTAAGGCTAACTTCCTACATGCTGAACCGGCTGGCAATGCTGTAATTCCAATCCAGGATGCTAAGAACGATCTGTTTAACCTGGGCTTGCAGTCAATTGAATATGGCATTCCTGAAACGTTTGTTCATCCTAAGACGCTTAACTTAGATAACTATGCTAAGTCTGGTGCTACTCCTGGGATGATGACTCAGGCTTTACCTCCTGGGCCGGACAAGACACTTAGTGATGGCTTCTATACCGTAAAGGCTGCTACCCTTAGTAACGAATACACTACATTTGATCGTAATCTAGATCAGACTGGACAGTTCGTATCTGGTGCAATGCCTTCTATTTGGGGTGGTGCTACTAAGGTTAGTGGAGATAGCACAGCATCGGAAGCTGCTCAGAGTAGGTCACAGTCGTTACAGCGGCTACAGCTGATTTGGGAGTCAGTATCAGTTTTCTGGTCTAGCATGATGTTCAAGTGTGTAAAGGATTACGCACAGCATCTTAGATCAGATGACAAGTTTACTAAGTCTGAGAACGGAACCTTTATTAATGTTTGGATTAATAAGAGTTCACTTCAGGGCAAAGTTGGTCATGTTGAACCAGAACTGACAGGTAGCTTACCACAGTCTTGGGCACAGAAGAAAGACTTTGTGATGAAGCTTATTGAGATGCAGAACCCTGAAGTTGGGGCTATCTTGCTGCATCCTAATAACTCAGAACTGGTTAAGCGAGCTACTGGGATGAACGATCTTTATGTCCCAGGAGAGAATGATCGCAATAAGCAGTATCAAGAATACTACCTGTTAAGCAAGTCTCAGCCTGTTAGCGAGACTGAAGGAAGTATTCCAATTGATATTGACGTTGATGATCATATGGTGCATATGCAGGTTCTGAAGAATATTCTGGTGTCAGCTCAGGGAATTGCGCTGTACATCGAAAACCCATCTGGTTATCAGAATTGTATTCTTCATTATCGTCAGCACCAAATGGCAACGCAAGCTATGACAATGGCTCCTAATAGTGGGACTGGTGTTAATGAACCACCTCCCTCCGCAACTGACACTAATCAAGGATAGAGGCAATCATGTTTCGTAGTTACCTGCACGGATTTGGAATTCAGCTCCCTTCGTTCTCTCCCGACGACGATCTCTCTATTGGTGCTAGTCCTGATGATGCTGATGTGTTAGATGATAACACAGAGGAGGAAAAGGAAGAGAAGCCAGAAGAGGAACCTGAGGATGATCCTGAAGAAGAGGATGAACCTAAGGACGATGAAGAGGAAGAGAAGGATGAAGAAGAGAAGGATGAAGAGCCTGAAGAGGAAGAAGAACCTGAAGATGAGAAGCTAGAGGTTCCTCCTTCTGTCAAGGAAATCAAGGCTAAGTATCCTACATTCTTCAAGGAATTCCCTGAAGTCCGTGCGGCTATCTTTCGTGAACAGAGATTCACTGAACTGTTCGCTAGTCCAGATGAAGCAGAGAATAGCGTAAAGAAGGCAAGCCTCCTTGATGAGATTGAAGCTGATCTCCTCGATAAGGCTGACCCAACTAATCTCTTTGACGGCATTAAGAAGAGCAATGCTAAGTCATTTGAGAAGTTGGCCCTTGCTTTACTGCCGACTATTCAGCAGCAAGATAAGGATCTCTACACTCGTGTAGCCGCAACTCCTATTAAGCAGTTACTTCGTTCTGCTCTTAAGGAAGGCCGCGGCACAGATGGTAAGCTTACTGATCTTGGCAAGTCTGCTCTTTGGATTCATCAATATTTCTTTGGCAAGGACGCTAAGCCAGAAGATCCCGTTGAAGGCGAAGTAAAGCCTAGCACTGAGAAGTCTGAATCTGAGAAGCGCCTTGAAGCTAAGCTCGAACAGATTAATCAGCGGGAATACACCGAGTTCAAGGGTTCGGTAGATACATCATACGTTACAAAGATGACATCTGAATTCAAGGCTACCCTTGATAAGGATGAACGCCTTACGGACTTTGTAAAGCGGACGATTATTAAAGATGGTCTGGTTGAAATCAGGCAGGCGCTTGAGAAAGACCCTCGTTATACTCGTCAAATGTCCGCCCTTTGGAACCAGGCGGTCAAAGCAGGATACTCTAGTGACTTAAAGTCCAGAATTGTTTCCACGGCACTGGCCCGTGCTAAGTCATTAGTCCCCTCTATTAGACAGAAACTTGTCTCAGAGGCTCTCGGCACAAAGTCTAAGGCAGAGAAGAAAGAAGTAAAGGTTGAAAAGAGAGAAGAACGCAAGGTTGTTAAGCGAAGCAATTCAGGCAACAACTCGCGGCCCTCTAAGCCTTTAAGCGACATGGATATTTTGAGAGGTTAAGTAAACACTATGGGTATGACAGAAACTCAGACAGTTGGTATTCAGATCGAAAAGGTTAATAAGAAGCTTCCGCAGCTTATGGACCTTGAGGATACGTTCTATTCTCAGCTCGAAAAGAGTGCCTCAGCACAGCCGGTGTCGAATCGTTCGATGCGTATTCCACTCAAGCTTCGGCCTGGTGGTCGCTTTGGACATTTCAATCCGGACAATGGTGATCTTGGTCTTGGTGATGGCCCGACTTACGATAAGGCAGTGATTACTGTTGCCCATCTTAAGTATGCTATTCAGTGGACTAAGCTCACGGAATGGTCTACCGACTCGGATTCTAAGGCTGTTGTTAATGCCTACAATGATCTGATCGCTGGTGCCATGCCTGAATTCCGTCGCTCCATTAATGCACTGTGCATGACTGGTGGTAACGGTGTTCTTGGTACTGTGAGTGGTGTTACCACTGCATCTGGTGTTGACACTATCACGTTGAATACTGATGGTTTCGGTGCAAAGCTTCTGCGCTTTGGTCAGCCGATTAACATCTATGATTCGACTCTTGCTACTAACCGCACGGCTAGTGGTGAAGTTCAGATCACCTTCTTTGATCTTCCGAATAAGGTCATTAAGGCTCCGGCTACGACTGGTATTACTACTGGTGACTTGATTGTTGCTAGTGGTCTTAGCGGTGCGTCACCGACTTCGCTGCTTGGTATTCCGTATCACAACACTAGCGCATCGACTGGTACGTGGCTTGGTTTTGACCGTTCCACTACTCCTGAGATTCGTGCTAATCGTGTTGCTGCTGGTGGTGCTCTTGCTCTTCCGTTCCCCCGTCTTGCTATTAACAAGATTGGTGATCGTGTTGGTAAGTCTACTACGGTTGGTAGCGTTAAGGCTTTCATGCATCCTTGCCAGAAGCAGGCATATGAAGGTCTTGGTCAGCTTGTTTCCATCATTCAGAAGACTGCCAAGGACGAGAACCTTGATCTGTACTTCGGTGATGGAATGCAGATGGCTGGTGCATCTATTGATGCTCAGTTCATGTGGGATAAGTCGCGTATTGACTTCCTTCCCATGAGCCAGTGGGGCCGTGCAGAAATGCATAAGGCTGCATTCTATGATGTGGGTGGTCGTAAGGTGTTTGAGGTTCGTGGCGCTTCTGGTGGTGTTCAGACCTCGCAGGTCCAGTATATCACTGTTAGCTTCAACATCTTCAATCAGAACCCGGCTGCAATGAGCTACATCGATACGCTCACTGTTCCGTCTGGTTACTAATAGAAAGGAACGAAATAGATTATGGCAGCTCCTACTTTTGATATCGCTAAGCTGACTCCTGTTGGCACTCCTGTCAACGGTAACATCGGTCTTGTCTCTGCTGCTAGTGCGGCTACTCTGGCTAACGTAGTTACTACCTTTACTACGCCACTGAGCGGTGCTGCTGCTGTTACTGGATTCCGTCTTCCTCGTGGATTCCGCGGTTTGTTTTGTGTCATCCCGTCTGGTCTTATCACTGGTGTCACTGGTGGTACTCTGGCATATAATGACACGCTGGATACTGAGGACATTCCGATTGCTCTGGCATTTGCTTGTGCAGTCAATAAGGCGGCTCTGTTTGTTTCGACTGGTAAGCTTGTCTACCCGGTCGTTCTGACTGCCGCTGGTTAATAGCTAGTGCTATTGGGGAAGGGTGGGTTCATAGCCTGCCCTTCTCATTTCAAAGGATTATATGTCTGATTCGATTTATGATATCAACCATCGGCTCATCGAGAAGTATGGTAGGGATATCGCCACTAACGAGCCTAGATTCAGGGTGGTCTGGACTAGCACGCAATTAGAGAAACGCTACGGGGAATTCGAAGTTTTCTCTGAGGGTGGCATCTTCTTGAGGGAAGAGAAGGGTGTTCGAGAAGAACCCAAGTATCTTCCTGAGTATCCTGATATGTGGGTATTAGAGCAGTTAGTTGAGACTGCCGGTAACCCTTATCTTGAGATGGTGGTTAAGTGGTCATATGAACCGCTTTGGATTTTTGGTGCGGCTAATAGCGATCGAACTCCTATTTGGCGTGCTGTAGACTTATTGGTTAGGAATAGACTGCACGGTGATCCTAACTTAGTTCATCTGTCACCCTCTGATCTAATTAGGGCAGAAGAAGCTAAGATGGCTAAAGAGAAACAGAATATCAAAGATATGCTCAGTGATGAGACAACTGATATTTCGTTTGCTTTGAAGCATGGCACTGCTGTAACAGTTGGAGGAAATAATGGCAAAGACGTTTGAAGAGATTAAAGGCGTGACTGACGCTGAAGTAGAAGAAGCGCAGACTAAATATGGTTGCACCGTGGTGAGCTTGCTTCCATATTCACTTCTGGAAACTAAGCCCCACATGATTCCGTTTACGTTTATGATTCCGGCTGCTGATCCTAACTACGGCTTTAGCGTGCTGCATGTTGAAGAGGGACTGCACTTCATCCCTAATCCATTTGACGAGAAGATGAACTATCGTCAGGTTACATCTCCACATGAAATGGCTCGTAGCATCGTTGAAGATTATTCCGGCGCATTGATTGCTCTTGGAGAAGGTGCTGGGCCTGGCTTGTTCTGGGTTGAAGGTAAGCATACGCTTGAGAGCATTAAGAAGCGCTATGCTAAAAAGCTTGCTGAAGCTCAAGTTAAGCAAGAACGATGGTTTATGAATCTTGTCAACATGGCCGATGCTGACTGGGAAAAGAATCATAACATCCTTACCGTTAGTGATGTTCAGCGCCATGCGGCTAGGTATCTGAATATCAAGAAAGCTTGGGTTGACCCGATTCCAACTGAAGCTAATACTTGCCCCTACTGTAAGTCTGTGGTTGATCCGACTAGCATTAAGTGCTTCAATTGCAAAGAGATCATTAACGTGGAAGCCTATAAGGCAATGCAAGCTAAGATGGGTGTGTAACATATGTTAGCATCAGAAGTGATGGATCAGTCTGCCGCCCTTCTGAATGATACTGCACTGTCACTCTATACTTACGTCATCCAACTGCCTTACCTCAAGAAAGCTACTGAGGCATTGCAGCAAAGATTAGCAGTATTCGGGATTCAGGTTGAGCGAGTTGTTTCATCCTCCATCTCAGTATCCGCTAATGCTACGTCCGTAACTCTACCCTCTGATTTCTTACTTCCTATTAAGCTTGAAGAACGAGCGGTAGGACAGAATGA
>TARA_R110000868_G_scaffold11751_15_pt1 | contig 11555 bp, 12 predicted proteins | sample TARA_R110000868 | Tara Oceans TARA_R110000868 (sample SAMEA4397489) | marine metagenome | biome: Polar Biome; feature: [SRF] surface water layer (ENVO:00010504); material: water (ENVO:00002006), including particulate matter (ENVO:01000060) such as... | depth 5 m | reverse complement strand
GCGATTCTTTTTGGCCCGAAAACCCTATAGCCCGCCCGGATATTCAGGTTTGCGCCCCTCAATGTGCCCGTGATAGCCTTTCGAAGATACCAAACGGACAGGGAAAACCCTGCCAACCCAACAGGGAAAATGCTTCAACTCAGGAGAGACTTCATGAAACGTCTATTACTTGCTTCCGCTGCAATAGCGGCGGGCGCCGCGTTCGCCATTGCCCCGGCACAGGCGCAGAAAACCTACAACATGAAAATCGGCATGGTGACGATCAACGATTCGAACCATTTCTCGGCCAACTGGCAGAAAAAATATATCGAGGAACAATCCGGCGGCCGCATGAAGGTCGGCGTTTTCCCGGCAGCGCAGCTCGGAAAAATTCCGCGCCAGATCGAAGGCATCCAGCTCGGCACCCAGGAAGCGTTCAATATTCCGCCGGGATTCTTCATCGGCATCGACAAACGCTTCATGGTCACCGACGCCCCCGGTATGTTCGATGACGAAAACCATGCAACCCGGGCCATCAACGTGCCCGAGTTCCACGATAAATTCACCACGATGGGTGAGAAAAAAGGGTTTGTAATAATCTCGCTTTGGGGCTGCGGCGCAACCTCGATCGCGACCCTGAAGCCGTTCAAGACAATCGACGAGCTCAAGGGCCGCAAGATCAGGGTTCTGGCCACGCCGTTGGAGCGCGAAGTTATCGCATCGCTGGGTGCTACGGGAATTCCGATTCCGTATTCGGAAGTCCTGCCGGGTCTCCAGCGCAAAACCATCGACGGCGTCCGCAGCTCGATCGGCGTCATGCACCCGTCCAAGTTCTGGACGGTCGCCAAGCACATCACGCTGACAGGAATGGCCCAGATCACTTGCGGCCAGTTCGTAAGCACGGCTTGGCTCAACAAGCTCCCCGCGGATCTTAAAAAGATCGTTCTGGATTCCGGGAAAAAAGTCACCCCGATGGCGGGTAAATGGGGCCATGACCTGACCCGCCAGGCGGAGAAAAACTGGGCAGCGGAAAAAGGCGCGTTCGTGCATCGCCTCTCCGACGCTGACAAAGCCGACCTCATCAAAAGGGTAACGCCGATTGCCGACAGAATCCTCGGCGAAGATCCGGAAACGAAGGAAATCTACGCCTTGCTGAAGAAAGTGACGGCTGCAACCCGTCAGTAAGAATACGGATACACGATCGGACACCCCCGGCTTAAGGTCGGGGGTGTTTTTCGTTCTGCAACGCTGTAGACAAACAGCTGCCCAAAGGGAGTACGCAATATGTCCAACCGGCCTTCTCCTGCCTGGATGGAAAAGTATCGGGAGACGGTCAATGCCGATCCCGAGATGTCCGTCATCGGCGACTGGTTCACGGAAAATTTCAAGATCTCCTTCGAAGGCACCGATTTCCTGATTTCGGTCCGCGAAGGCAAAATTACCGATATAGAGGAAAATCCACGTTTCGACCGCCCCGCGGCCTTCACGCTGCGGGCGCCGATGTCGGTATGGAACAGGTTCATCAGCCCCAACCCGCCGCCGCTTTATCACGATTTTTTCGCCATGCTGATGCGCGTCGACGAGTTCCAGCTCGACGGCAATACGCTGACGACCATGCAGAACGCCCGCGCCCTGCACCGCATGATGAATATCCTCAAACAGATGGAGCCGCTCGATGCCGCAGCTTAATCCGGGGCACGAAGACATTGTCGGCCGCTATATCAACATCACCAGCGGCGGGCTCGATTACCGTATCTTCTACGAAGAAGCGGGCGAGGGCGTGCCGCTGATCTGCCTGCATACCGCCGGCACCGACAGCCGCCAGTTCCGTCACGTCCTGAACGATCCGGACGTAACGTCGAAATGCCGGGTCATCGCCTTCGACATGCCCTATCATGGCCGGTCGAACCCGCCGGCCGACTGGTGGCTGAAAAAATACCGGCTGACGACCGATACCTATCTCAACCTGATCCACGATTTCTGGCTGGCGATCGGCGTCGAACGCCCCATCGTGATGGGCTGCTCGATGGGCGGCGCGGTCACCCTGGGGGTCGCCGCACGGTACCAGGAGGAAATAACCGGCATCATCGGGCTTGAAAGCGCGGCCTTCGCCGAAGGCCGCGATAACGACTTCCTGCACCACCCCGCCATCCATGGCGGCGAACTGGCCGCAAGCTATACGTATGGCTTGAACGCGCCGTCATCGCCGGAAGCGGGCTGCCGCGAAAACTGGTGGTATTACAGTCAGGGCGGCCCCGGCGTATACAAGGGCGACGTCTATTTCTACTGCGAAGACTGGGACGCCCGCGAAGAGATCAAATCCATCGACACCAACCGGTGCAAGGTGTCGCTGCTGACCGGAGAGTACGACTATTCGGCGACGCCGGAAATGTCACGGGCAGCGCATGACGCCATCACCGGATCCCGGTTCACAGTGATGGAAGATATCGGGCACTTCCCGATGATCGAGAATTACGACCGTTTCCGCCCCTATCTTCTGACCGAACTGGAACAGATGGTGTAGGATCGCTTTTCGGATCCACGGGAGCAACCTTGTCAGACGTTCGATCCGAAAGACGAATGGCAGCAATTCGTTTTAAAGTACGAATACCGGAAGTGTTCGAGCGGTTGACCGCGGGCTTCGAAAAGGCCGAAATCTCCGACTAAGCGCCGGTTTCAGGCATCCCGGCGGCGGTTTGCACCGATCCGGTTTCTGTTTCCGCTCATTGTAGCATTCCCGCCGCTGTCGACCGCCCTAGGCGCTTGCCTCTTTCCGCGATTCCTTCTTGCGGTCGTGCGGGCTGAGCAGGCGCTTGCGCAACCGGACATGCAGCGGCGTTACCTCGACCAGTTCGTCGTCGTCGATATAGGCGATCGCCTCTTCCAGGCGAAGGGTGCGCGGCGTGGTCAGGCGCACGGCTTCGTCGGTGCCGGACGCGCGGACATTGGTCAGCTTCTTGGTCTTGAGCGGATTGACCTCGAGATCGTTGCCCCGGCTGTGTTCGCCGATCACCATGCCCTCGTAGACGGCCGTGCCGGCGCCGATGAACAATTCGCCGCGCTCTTCCAGGTTCCACAGGGCGAAGGGCACGGATTTGCCCGTGCTGTTCGCGATCAGGACGCCGTTGCGGCGGCCCGGAATCGGGCCCTTGTGGTTGTCATAGGAATGATACAGGCGGCTCATAACGCCGGTGCCGCGGGTCTCGTTCAGGAACTGGCCGTGATAGCCGATCAGCCCACGCGACGGCGCCAGGAATGTCAGCCGCGTCTTGCCGCCGCCCGACGGGCGCATGTCTGTCATCTCGCCGCGGCGCACGCCCAGCGCTTCGACGACGGCGCCGACATAGGCTTCGTCGACATCGATCACGACTTCCTCGATCGGCTCTTCGCGCGCGCCGGTTTCCGGGTTTTCCCGGTACAGAACGCGCGGCCGCGAGACCGACAGTTCGAACCCTTCGCGGCGCAGCGTTTCGATCAGCACGCCGAGCTGAAGTTCGCCCCGGCCTTTTACTTCGAAAACGTTTTCATCGTTGGTGCGCTCGATACCGATGGCGACATTGCCTTCGGCTTCGCGCATCAGGCGCGCGGCAAGCAGCCGCGACGTCACCTTGTCGCCGTCATCGCCGGCAAACGGCGAATCGTTGATCGAAAAGCTCATCGACAGGGTCGGCGGATCGACCGGAATCGCCTGGACGGCGGTGCCGGAATCCTGGTCGGCGATGGTATCGGCAACGGTGGCCTGCTTGAGCCCGGCGATCGCGACGATATCGCCGGCGCGCGCTTCGTCGACCGGCACGCGCTCGATACCGCGGAACGCCAGCAGCTTGGTCAGGCGGCCGGTTTCAAGCCGGGTGCCGTCGGCCGAAAGGGCGGCGACAGGCGCATTGACCTTTGCAATGCCGCGCTCGACGCGGCCGGTAAGGACGCGGCCGAGATAGTTGTCGTATTCCAGGATCGTCGCCAGCATGGCGAAGGGCGCATCGGTTTCCGCCTTGGGCGGATCGAAATGGGACGCGATCAGTTCGAACAACGGCTGCAGCGATTCCCGCGGCGCTTCGAGGTCCGCTGCCGCCCAGCCTTCCTTGGCCGACGCGTAGAGCGTCGGGAAATCGAGCTGTTCGTCGGATGCATCGAGCGCTGCGAACAGGTCGAATACTTCTTCCTGGACTTCATAGGCGCGCTGGTCGGGGCGGTCCGCCTTGTTGACGACGACAATGGGTTTCAGCCCCAGCGCCAGCGCCTTCATGGTGACGAACTTGGTTTGCGGCATCGGGCCTTCGGCGGCATCGACCAGCACCAGGGCGCCGTCGACCATCGACAGGATACGTTCGACCTCGCCGCCGAAATCGGCATGGCCGGGGGTGTCGACGATATTGAAGCGGTAATTCTTCCATTCGACGGAGGCGCATTTCGCGAGAATCGTGATGCCGCGCTCGCGCTCCTGGTCGTTGGAATCCATCACGCGTTCCGCGACCCGCTGGTTTTCCCGGAAACTTCCCGATTGCCGCAGAAGCTGGTCGACCAGGGTCGTTTTGCCGTGATCGACATGCGCGATGATCGCGATATTACGTAATTCTGTCACTGTCGGTTTTCCAAAAATAACCGGGCGGGTCACCTGACCCGCCCTTTAATTTGCGTTTCGCCCGCGCTGTATACAACCAAACGGGAAAATTATCCCATCTTTTCCTTCACGAGGGCTGAAAGAGACGTTTCCGGGCGTGCGCCGTAATGGCTGATGACCTCGGCGGCGCAGATCGAGCCTATCCGGCCGGCCACACCGAACTCGAATCCCTGGGTGAGCCCGAAAAGCACGCCGGCGGCGTAAAGATCGCCGGCGCCCGTGGTATCGACGACCTTGCCGACCGGCTCGGCGGCGATTTCGACCACCTCGTCCGCGGTCACGATCACCGACCCTTCGGCACCGCGCGTCACCGCCGCCAGCTCGATCTTGCCGACAAGCTGGCCGACGGCATCGTCGAAAGAATCCGTTTCGTAGAGCGACGTAATTTCGTCGGAATTGGCAAACAGGATGTCGACGTGGCCTTCGACCAGATGCCTGAACGACGCCCGGTGACGGTCGACACAGAACGGATCGGACAGCGACAGCGCAACCTTGCGCCCGGCCGCATGGGCCAGTTCCGCTGCCTTAACGAAGGCTTCCTTGGCTTCGTCGCGGTCGAACAGATATCCCTCGAGATAGGTAATCTTGGCATCGCCGATGGCTTCGGGATCGATATCCTCCGGGCCGAGCATTACGCTGACGCCAAGAAACGTCTGCATCGTACGGTCGGCGTCAGGGGTCACGAAAATCAGGCAACGGGCCGTTGTCGGGCCTTCGGTCGCGGCGCGCAGACGGTAATCGACGCCGGCGGCCTGAATATCGTGGCTGAACACGCCGCCGAGCTGGTCATCGCGCACCTTGCCGATATAGGCGCCCTTGCCGCCGAGCGACGCAATGCCTGCAAGGGTGTTTGCCGCCGAGCCGCCCGAGGTCTCTATACCGGCGCCCATTTCGCTATAGAGCCATTCGGCCTGATCGGCGTCGATCAGGGTCATCGTGCCCTTGTTGAGGTCGAGCCGCTTGATCAGCGCTTCGTCGGCCTGGGAAATAACATCGACGATCGCATTGCCAACGCCGACAACGTCAAACTGGGCGTCTGCCATAATTTGCTCCTGAATATTGGGGTATGTTCGGATTCCGGGGATTTCGGCGCGCAGTATAACGGCGGTGCGCGTCACTGCAAACGAAACTCGCGGGGCCGGGTTCGGCCCCGGTTTTCGCAAAACCGACTCTTGCGCCCGACCGGCCGGTACGGTTAAACAGGCCGCTCGGAACTACGAATGAAAGTCTGCAAAGACCATGTTTTCTGGACTTTTCCTGGCCGTCGAACAGCTTGGCGATCCGCGCATCCGCGGCGTGATTATCCGTGCCGTCGTCATCAGCGCGATCATTTTCGTGCTGCTGATGGTCGCCGCCGGGTGGCTGCTGAGCGGATTGACCGTGTTCGGTATCGGCTGGCTCGACCGGTCGGTGTCGTTTCTCGGCAGCAGCGCCGCCTTCGTGGTCGGGCTTTTCCTGTTCCCGGCTTTTGCCGGGATCATCATATCCTTCATGCTGGAAGAGATCGCAAGCGCCGTCGAGGCGCGGCATTACCCCGACCTGCCGCCGGCACGCGAAGAACCGGTTGTCGAAATGGTCGGCAATGCGGTCCGGTTTACCGCCGTGACCGTGTTCCTGAACCTTCTGGTCTTCATCCTGATCGTGCCGATCATGCTGATCACGATCGTCCTGATACCCTTCATTCCCTTTGTCTTCTACGCGCTCAACGGGTATCTTCTGGGGCGCGAGTATTTTGAATTTGCGGCTGTCCGGCGACTCGACCCGAAAAACGGTCGGACGCTGCGCCGACGGTACAGGATTCGCGTTTTCGTCTGCGGAATCGCGATCGCAGTACTGATGACCATCCCGTTTGTGAACTGGCTGATGCCGGTCGTCGCGGCGGCTTATATGGTCCATGTATTCGAAGGCGTCCGCACCCGTCCGGGGGCCGCATAAACCGAGCGCACCCGGGCTGAACGGCGACTTGACGGGACCACGGACAAAACGGCCGGAGCGGAGAAAACGGCCAGAGCAATTGAAATCTGCTGAAAACCGCCGCTTTGCGGCATATATCGGAAAGACAGTATTATGGCGGACCAGGACGAAACCACGAAGACCGAAGCCCCCGCGGCGTTGCCGTTGAAGGCCGACAATCCCGGCGCCCCGCCGGCTGCGCTGCGCCCCGCAGGGGTTTCGCGCCCCGCGCATGACCTACAGGCCGTGTCCCGCCCGTCGAACCTGAGCAGCCCCGAAGGCAAGAAACTGATCGTCGGGCGCGAGATCGAACTGAACGGCAATATCAGTTCCTGCGACAAGCTTGTCGTCGAAGGCCGGGTCGAAGCCGAGCTTAAGGACTGCCGCCAGATCGAAATCGCCTCGACGGGCACGTTCAAGGGATCGGCGGCTATCGATATGGCTGAAATCAGCGGTAACTTCGAAGGCACGCTGACCGCGCGGGATATCCTGATCGTCCGCTCGACGGGCCGGATCAACGGTACGGTGCGGTTCGGCAAGCTTGAAATCGAGCGCGGCGGCGAGGTTGTCGGCGATATCGGCCTGTATGAAAAGACGGGCGACGCCTGAATCGTCTGCCGCCCGCGCCGAAACCGATTGCTGTCTCACCCGTGAACCGGACAACCCAGATGCGGAACAGCCTGATTGCCGCCCGGAACGGCCTGGTGGCCTGCGTGGCCTGTGCCGTCCTTGCCGCCTGCGCCGGTCAACCGACGGGCCGTACGGTCGCAACGGCCCCGGCACCCCCGGGCAGCCACGCCGACCGGTCGATGGCGTCCCCGCCGGGCGACACTGCGCCCTCGCCCGCCGCAACACCCGCGGTTCCGCCGCCGGCGCCGAAACTGGCGGCCATCGATCCGGCCAGGCTTGTCGGCATGACCGGCACCCGTATTTCGTCGCTGTTTGGCACCCCGGTCTTCGTCCGCCGCGATCCGCCGGGCGAATTCTGGCGCTATCGCGGCGAATCCTGCGTGCTGGAGCTGTTCTTCTATCTCAGGGACGGCGCGCAACGCGTCGACCATATCGAAACCCGGGCCGGCAGCGGCGCGCCGCTTGACCAGGCCGACTGCATCGCGTCGCTGCGCAAGCGCCCGGCGAAGGGCTGACGGGACCGACCACAGGCGTCAGGAGCGGTCTCCGGGCTCTATCCGGTCGCGCGGCGGATCGACTTCTTCGAAATCGCCGTCGATCACCGGCCCTCCCCCGGGCCCTGTCGGATTTCGGGGATTGCTGCCGGAAGAACCGCCGGCGCTGCCGAATCCCCCCGCCGAGACCGAAATATTGCCGTTGCGGACCATCCAGCGCCAGATCGCGGCCCCTGCAAAACGCCTGAAAACAGGCACGAACAGCAGGAATCCCAGCGCATCGGTGAAAAACCCGGGGGTAAGCAACATGACACCGGCCACCAGCAGGCACAGCCCGTCGAAGACTTCCTGGACGGGCAATTCGTTGCGGGCGGCGCTTTCCTGAACCCGGCGGAGAACGGCAAGACCCTGCAGGCGCAGAAGCGTCGTGCCCGCAAAGGCGGTCACGATCACGATAGCGATCGTCGGCCACAGCCCGATCCAGCCGCCGATCTCTATAAAAAGGGCGATTTCTATGACTGGAACGGCAATAAAGATTGCCAGCAAAAGGATTGCCATGCTTGCGATTTCCCGGTGGACGTCCTATGTACACAAGGGTACGGGACGTGCGCGACGGCCTGAAATTATGTTGGTCCCGCCGACGCGACACGATAACGAACAATGTGGTAATGCACAGGATATAATCAACGTAGGCGCATGCGTCCATCCGCCCCGCCCTGGATGGACCCGATCAGACGCCGAACAGCCTCCCCCGCCGGGGAAAAACAGAGCGCCCCGGGACGGGCGCCGGAAAGCAAATCGATGGGTGACGGGTTTCAGTTTCTCGACATTATACTTTTCGCAATGGTCGCGGCGTTCCTTGTGCTGCGTCTGCGCAGCGTGCTCGGTAAGAAAACCGGCCACCAGGAACCCCGCCAGGACCCGGTTTCGCGGCGCGGAAAAGATGCGGAAAATGACGGAAACGTTGTCGAACTGCCGCGCAACCAGGACGCTGCGGATGCCCGTGCGGCCGAAGCCGATCCGTTCGAATCCCTTGACCCCAACGATCCGCTGGCGGCCGGCATCACCCAGATCCGTATTGCGGATAACAGTTTCAATCCCGGCGAATTCGCCGGCGGCGCGCGCGGCGCGTTTGAGATGATCGTCCAGGCGTTCGCCGCCGGCGATGCCGACACGCTGAAGAATCTTCTGGCCGACGATGTTTTCGAAAACTTCAACGACGCCATCGAAGCACGCAAGAAAGCGGACGAAACCCTTGAAACGACGATCATCGGCATCAAATCCGCCGATATCATCGAAGCCGGGATGGACGGCACGAATGCCGCCGTCACCGTGAAATTCGTCACCGAACAGGTGAACGTAACCCGCGATTCCGAAAACCGCGTCGTCGACGGCGACCCGAACCAGGTCACGACCATTACGGATATCTGGACGTTTTCGCGCGACACGAAATCGCGCGACCCGAACTGGTTCCTTGTCGAGACCCGGAGCCAGAACTAACCCCCATTCCGCGGCCTGACCGAATGACCCTCCGCCCGTCCCCGCTGAAGACCCTGTTCCGGCCTTCGGCGAGACTGTTTGCGGCGGTCTGTGCGCTCGCTGCCGCTGCCTGCACCCAGGGCGGCCCCGACGGGCCGGGAGAGGCCGAAGACCGGCCGGTTTTCCGCAATGTCCCCTATTCGGACCTGCCGGGCTGGCAATCCGACGACCATGCGGCGGCGCTCGGCGTGCTGCTGCGGTCCTGCCCGCCGCTGGAAAAGCGCGGCATCGCCGGCTTCGGGTCGGCCGCAATCTGGCGGCCCGTCTGCGCCGAGGCCCGCGCCGTGCAGCCCGGCGACCGCATCGCCGCCCGGGCGTTTTTCGAACGCAATTTCCGACCGGCCGCGGTATCGGGGCGCGACGGTGCCGAGGGGCTGATCACCGGGTATTTCGAACCGGAACTGCGCGGCGCGCGCCAACGCGACGGCAGGTTCGCAGTACCGCTGCATGTCCGCCCGCCGGACCTCGTATCGGTTGATCTCGCCCGGTTCGGCGACGAATACAAGGGCAAGCGGATCGCGGGGCGGGTGGTTCAGGGGCGGCTGATCCCCTATCACAACCGCCATCAGATCGAACGCGGCGCGCTGCGCGGCAGGAAGCTCGAACTGGTCTGGGTCGACAGCGCCGCCGACGCGTTTTTCCTGCACATCCAGGGGTCCGGGCGCATACGCCTGCGCGACGGATCGGTGCTGCGGGTCGGCTATGCCGGAACCAACGGCCACCCCTACACGGCGATCGGCCGCGACCTGATCGCGCGCGGCGCAATTCTCCGCGAAAAGATGTCGATGCAGGCCATCCGAGACTGGATGAGCGCCAACCCCGCCGAGGGCGCAGCGCTGATGCGGACCAATAAATCCTACATCTTTTTCCGCGAACTGACCGGGCCGGGACCGCTTGGCGCACAGGGCGTCGCCCTGACGCCGGAACGGAGCATCGCCGTCGACCGGTCCGCGCTGCCCCTCGGTCTGCCGGTATGGCTCGACACCACCCTGCCGGACGGCGCGGCGACGCCTTACCGCCGCCTGATGGTCGCCCAGGATACCGGCGGCGCGATAAAGGGAGCCGTCCGCGCCGACGTGTTCTGGGGGCCGGGCGCGCGCGCCGCCCGCATGGCCGGCGCCATGAAATCGCCGGGCCGATACTGGTTTCTGATCCCCCGTCTCGCCAAAACACCTGTTCCCCCGGGCAGCTAGGCCCGCCGATGAAAGTCATCGCCGCCGTCCTGTTCTGTCTGATCCTGCCGGGACGCCTGGCGGCGGACGAAATTCCGGTCCGCGCCTTCGGCGTGATCCTGTCCCATGACGAACCGGATCTGGAAGACGTGGGCCGCCTGCGCTTTCGCGGCGGGCTCGACCTGCGATCCGGCGCTTCCCGTTTCGGCGGCCTGTCGGGGCTCGATATTTCCGCAGACGGCACCCGGCTGACGGCCATCGGCGACCGCGCGGTCTGGTTCAGCGCCCGCCTCGGCTACGACGACGACGGCCGCCTCGCCGGTATTTCCGACACAAGGCTGTTGCCGGTTCGGGGGCCGGATGGCCGGCCGCTGGCCGGCAGAAAACTGACGGATTCGGAATCAATCGCACGCCTGACCGACGGCTCGATGGTGGTCGGATTCGAGCAATTCCACCGCCTGCGCCGTTTCACGGGAATCGGCGCGCCGGCACAACGCCTGGGCGCACCCCCGGCGCTGGGCGCATCGCCGCGCAATGGCGGCGCAGAGTCGGTAACGCGGCTTTGGGGAAACCAGTTGCTGGTATTGTCGGAACGGCTGGAGACGCAGCCCGGCATCGCCGCCGGCTGGATCGGCGCGGGCCAGGACTGGCGGCCCGTCGGCTTTCGCCGGCAGGGGATATTCCGCCCCGTCGGCGCAGCAACCCGAGACGATGACGGCGCCGTATTCATCCTGGAGCGCCGCTTCACCGCGATCGGCGGCATCGCCAGCCGGATCAGTTTCCTGCCGGGCGGAAAAATTTTCCCCGGCGGGGTTTTCGAGGGCACGGAACTGGGCGAACTGTCGGCGCCGCTGGTCGCCGATAATTTCGAAGGCATCGCGGTGCGCCGGGCAAAATCCGGCGAAACGCTGATCTATATCGTCTCGGACGACAATTTCCACGACCTTCAACGCACGCTGCTGCTGATGTTCTCCCTTGCGGAGTAAGGAGGCACGGGCCATTTTGGCCCGATGAAGACAGCCGGACATGCTCCATGACGGATACGACCGCCGCCGCCCCCAGGGTCGGCCTGTTCGCCACCTGTCTGGTCGATCTGTACCGCCCCTCGGTCGGATTCGCGACCGCGAAACTGCTCGAAGCGTCGGGCTGCGTCGTCGACGTGCCGCC
>TARA_R110000868_G_scaffold9795_1_pt1 | contig 11556 bp, 20 predicted proteins | sample TARA_R110000868 | Tara Oceans TARA_R110000868 (sample SAMEA4397489) | marine metagenome | biome: Polar Biome; feature: [SRF] surface water layer (ENVO:00010504); material: water (ENVO:00002006), including particulate matter (ENVO:01000060) such as... | depth 5 m | reverse complement strand
AAACCTAATTTAATTTAATCCAATTATGACAAGAGTATTAGTAATTACCACAGACAACGAAGTTTACGCAACGTATGTAGAAACGATTTGCTTTAAAGAGCAATTCACTAACGAACAAGAGAGAGACGAAGCAATTCAAAGAGCGAAATCAACTGCCTTTAGTTACGCTTTAGGCTTTGGACACGTTTATGTAAATCAAATCTACCTCCAAGGCATTTCAACAGACCAAGAAATTTTCAATTATTTAGCAACAAATTAAATAAATCACAATGAACATCTACAGAATCAACACCACGGCGTTCGAGGAAGAGGACTTCTTCCTTATGACCACACTCACAGAGAAACAAATTGCAAAAGTTATCAACCCCATCGTAATGGCTGAGCGAAGCGGAGGCGAGGACTACGACAACGACACCCTTGTCACGGCACTCGAGCGAGTCTATCCTTTATGTTTGGTAAATATGCATAACGAATTTGACACCATCACAATATGAGCAATCAACCTCAGACCTCAGCCTCGCACTTAATCGGTGCGGGGATTTGGTGGTAAAGGGCAATAACGCCTATAGAACTTAATCAAATAAATAAAAACAATGGAACACAAAATCGTAAACGGACTGCATTGTATCATTAATGCCAAAGGCTTAGTATCTGTATACACAGAGAGCGAATATAAAAATTACCTTGACAGTTTGTCTTGGTGGGAGAAAGTAAAAATCAATTTTAATTTAAAATCAATTTAATTATGAACGAAGTACAAAAATTAGTTTATGGAATGCTTACAGAAAACACGGGTAAGCATATGTGTGATAGCGGATTCTCTGAGGGTAGAGGATGGCAAAAAAATCAAAAGAAAACCATTGATGACTTCCGCAATGAAGATGAAGAAATTTATGAGTTTGATTATGAGAGAGGCGAGGTGTACAGAACAGTATCTGTGTTTCACTACCTAACAAATAACTTAGAGTTAGATAATATTTGCGATGAATTCAATGAGATACAAGAGGAGTCTGATGATTGGAATTCTAACTGTGATGCGTATGGAGTTAGCAGAAACGCATACGACCATATCTCATCTTTTTGGGAGGTGGAGATACAAAGAAATTGGAACACTTATAATGGCGAGAGTGATTTGTCTCAGATATTGCAAGGTTCAAATCTTACAATTGATGATGAGGAGTATGTCTTAATTCAAATTCACAATGGTGCAGATGCAAGAGGCGGTTACACGGATGCAAAGCTATTCAAGTGCGAGGAGGGAAGGATACACGAATACTTAAGTGAGTGGAAAGGCAGTAGTGAGATTGATGAAGATATTGAAGAGGAATATATTGATACTTTTTCTGATTGGCACGAAGGAACTGCTAAGACTTACACCGTTAAAGAAGTAAAGATGAGGATTGCTGAGATTGGTTAACTGATGAGTCTGTAAGGACGAAACGCCGTGAGGCGTCTTAACTTAAAAATATAAACACAATGGAAAATTTAGGAATTATTTTATTATTAGGATTTTGGGGTGTATGTCTAACTTTATTCTGTGGTACATTTCTTTGGATGTTATTCGGAGTAATTAAAGAGGGAGTAGTTAAACCATTAATCAAAAAGATAAATTAATATGGAACAGACAAACAAATTAATCGCAGAATTTATGGGGATGACTTATGGTGACCCAAACGACAATTCAGTAATGATACAAATGACACATCAAGGTAATGAGGTTGTGCCTATTGAATCAATGGAGTACCACAAATCTTGGGATTGGCTTATGCCCGTAGCAAACGAGATTATAAAATCAAGAGATGAGCAAAATGCTGATTGGGACTTGACTGACTTAAAGTATGCTTTATGTACTACTAACATTGATTGGGTATACAATGCAGTAGTAGAATTTATTAAACAATTAAACAGATAAATAAAATGGAACAGACACAAAACTACAAGGTAAGGTATTCGGGTAAGTTAATCCGCATCGTTACCGCCCATTCAAAGTGGGAAGCAATCGACAGAGTTTACAATGAGTTTATCGGGCAGTATGCTTGGATAGAACGCAGATTATTAACCGCAGTATTAAACAGATAGAAATTATGAAAACAACATTTAAAATTTTCGGACTTAAAGAAGAACAAATTATTAGAAGTTCTTGGCTAACAAGTGATGGTATTGAAAACGAAACAGAACTTGTAGTTACAAGACATCATCAAATTGATTTTGATAATGAGTTTGAAGCTATGGAATTTATTTCAAAAACTGATTGTGAATTTGAACACGGATTTGAAATTATTAAAACATTTAAAAAATAAATAAAATGCAGAAAAGACAAATGTCTAAAATAGAAGAGGAACACGGTACAACATTTACCTTACCAAAGGTAACAAGAGTTGAAGTTATACAACATTCACCTCCTCACAATGGAAGAGCATATACAAATTATAATGCTAAAGATGTTGAGATACAATTTCAAGATGATGGTAAAACCCTTAAAATATTTTTAAAATGATTTGGTAGTCTAAATTATTAGACTTAAATTGCACTAAGTTTAATCGCAATACCTAACCCGACCTTGAGAGAGTGGTCGGGTTTTGGTGGTGAAGGGTAATAATACCCATAACTAAAAAAAATTATAATGAAAGCAACAATTCAATTTGAAACAGGAAAGCCTCACTACGGAAGAGGGAAATCTATTTGGACAATAAACAAAGAGTTTAATGGTCAGAGGCATATGGATAACTTTATTAATTATATAACGAAGAGTAAAGGTTATTTTTTAGATGAGGTCTTTATACAAGAAGGCTTTCCGTTTAGTGAAGGAGATGACTATTGGACTATAGAGGGCAATGATGTTGTTTGGTCTTGTTGGGATGCTGAGTCTGAAAATTTATACAGTAAAAACACAATGTATTTTACAAGAAAAAAAGATGCAGATGATTATTTGAATAAACCATAAGCAAAGTTTAAAACTAAACAAAATGAAAAAAGAAAACTTAAATATACAAACTAATAGTTTGCGTATTTGATTTTAAATAAACCATAAGCAAAGTTTAAAAACAAGCACGATTTTATACCCCAAGTATAAATTTAATTATGAAAAAAAAAGAAATTATAATCGCATTAGCTATTGTCGTGTTGGGAGTAACACAATACAATACCAACTTAAAATTAGAAGCTATCACTTTACAAATCAATAAAGAATTGACAACTACCAAGCCCGTTGATGAAGACGGTATAACTTGGAACGACTTTGTTGAGGCGGTCATTTTTATTGAGAGCAAGGGGGATGACTCTGCATACAATGAAAAAGAAAAAGCGGTGGGTTGTTTACAAATCAGACCAATAATGGTGAGAGAATTAAATAGACAGTTAACCATATCTGACGCTGACTTTAGATACACGTTAAAAGACAGATGGAACAGAAGAAAATCTGTAGAGATGTTCGAGGTAATGGCTGAGCAAGTTCAATGTTGTGAAGGCTTAACTCAAATGGAGTTTTTTGAAATTGTTGCACGCAGATGGAACGGCGGTGGAAGAGGAGAAGAAAAAACTGCAACCCTTGTTTATTGGAACAAAATAAAATCAATATTAATATGAAAGCAATAATAGAATTTGAATTACCCGAAGACCAAGTAGAGTTTGAAATTGCAACTCAAGGTTCAGCAATGCACTCTGTTCTTTGGGATATGGACCAATGGTTAAGAGGTCAAACAAAATATGCATCTGATGATATAAGTGAAGATACCTATAACGCATTTAAACTATGTAGAGAGCACCTGAGAAGTTTAATAAATGAAAATAACATAAACGTATAAATCAAATGGAAAAAATAATCAAATTTAAAGACGGGTTTTCGTGGTTGGTACTTACACCCGAACAAGCCCTTAAGAGTTTAAGCAACAACTGTTTTTCTTTGTATGCAATCTTCGATGATGAGACAGAAAGTCTTATTGAGTCATTGGACGAATTAGCAGAGGCAATGGAACAAGGCACACCCGTAGGTATTGAACTTGGATTTTTAGAAAAAACTAAAGCAGAGCCTTGGTTCTACAAAGCAGACAAGATACTAAAAGGTGGGTATTGGTACGCCAAAATAAGTGATATTAAATTTGGTAGTGTCTAAAAAAAACATTAATTTCGTATAAATAAATAAATCAAATCAAATTATGAAGAACCTAATCAGAGAGGATATTCTTTTAACTAAACTTAAAGACCCTCAAAACTTTAAACACATTCAACTTTTGCAAAATATAGTAGACCTTGAAAGTATAAGTCTATCAACTTTCCTAAAAGCAAGACAAAAGTTCAATGTTGAGGATTTTGTAAATAGATATGCAAGTATTGATTTGCATAAAAAATGTACAGATGTTTTTTACTATTTAGGAGGTCATTACCTTCAAGTATTGAGTGATGGCAAATACCTTTTACAATATAGTAAAGACAATAGAGGGAAGCGTTCTGCCGACCTAAATCAAATGGAAGAATTAATATATAAAATAGTATCTAATGTTTAGTAGTCAGGAAAAAATCAAACAAGTTACGGACAAGGTTTGTAATATGTTACAAGAAAAAAATATTGCTTATGGGGATTCAGCACTTGAGCCTATAAATATTTTCAGTAAAGGGAATGCAATAAATTCTTTACAAGCAAGGATAGACGATAAGCTATCGAGAATAAAAAACGTAGGAATAAATGATGCTACCGAGGATACCTTGTTTGACTTGTGTGGATACCTTGTTCTACTAATTATAGCAGAAGAGAATTCAGTTAGCACGCCACCAAAAATAACTGCCGTGCCTTGGGTAACAACAACAACTAAGTAAAAAAATGGGAAAATCAAATCAAATGTTTACGGAAATGTGTGAACAAGAAGCGACTGAATTACTTGATGCTGACTATCAATTTCAAGAGTATATGTCAAGAGAAAGAAAATCTGTTAAGGAGGACACAATTAAACTAACGGCCTCAATGGAAATAATGAGTGAACTATTCAAATCTTTCGGAGAAATCTTCGGAGATTATAAATCTAAAAAAACAATTTAATGAAGGCGGTAATTTTTAACGACTACGTAAAACAAGTATGTGACATCTTTAGTATAGATGAAACATCTTTGTTTACAAAATCAAAAAGAAGAGATATAGTAGATGCAAGGCATCTGTTGTACTATATATGTTACACAAGACCAATGAGAATAGTATATATACAAGAGTATATGGCTGAGAATGGATACAATATTAATCATTCATCGATTATTCACGGTATTGGTATTGTAAAAGAAAAATTACAATTAGATGCTGACTATAAGGATGTTGTAAATAACATTACAGAATGCAGTATAATCTAAATGAAATATTTCAGCAGGCTTTAAAGGATGACTATGCGGCATCGTTAAATGGTAATGGATATCATTCAATGCTTGTGTATGGTATTAAGATAGTTAAAGACACCGAGAAGGGAACTGTTGAGATATTAAACACAATGGCTAATGGAAATTACTATAAGCCCGTGTCAACAGAGGAACTTGAATTATTTTTAAAAAAAGGTTGGAGATATGCCGTATATATTATATCTTTGTCTAACTATCGTACAAAACTTGATAAGATAGAGTTACGAATTAAGGATGAAATAAGCGGGAAGAACAGTCTTAAGTTAATTCAACATTTAAAATCTCAGAGAGAAAACGTCCTTGAGAAATACATTAAAATCAATTATAAATTAAATCAAATTAAAAATGGAGAAATCAAATCAAACGACATTTGAAAAATTGTCAGCTATCAATGTCAATGGCAAGGTAGAAAAGAAAAACAACCTAACCTACTTATCTTGGGCTTGGGCTTGGAGTGAGGTTAAAAAGGCTTGTCCCGATGCAACTTACAAAATGGGTGAGACAGAATATGATGAGGCCCTTGGGTTTATGTGTCACACATCTGTGTGTATTGAAGGAGAAACTTTAGAAATGTGGTTACCCGTAATGGATGGTGCTAACAAATCTATGAAGAAAGTAGGATACACTTATGCCACTCGCTATGGAGACAAGTCTGTAGAATCAGCAACAACTTTCGACATCAATAAAACAATGATGAGATGTTTAGTAAAGAACTTAGCGATGTTCGGATTAGGTATTTATATTTATGCGGGAGAAGACCTACCTGAAACTGAGTTGGTAGCACCTGTTGTGATTGCTAAGCCTGTTACCTTATTAGATAACAAAACCGCTTTGAAAATAGGCGATGCAAATTGGGCTAAGGTATCTAAGTACGTATCTGAGAACAAAGATATGGGTGTGAAAAAAATCACAGACCAACTTACCCGTAAGTACACTTTGTCAACATCAGTTAAAACAGAAATTTCTAAAATAATAAATCAAACTCCAAAGTAATATGGAAGCAATAGAAAAATTAAGAGACGACTCTAATTATTATGGAGCGTATGGGAAGCAGTATCTTTCCAACTCAGATATAGGTTCACTCCTAACAAATCCAAGGGAATACGGGGTAAGCACACCTGACAACGCAAACTTTGCTAAGGGTAGATTGTTCCACCAATTAATACTTGAGCCTGAAAAGGCAGAGTCTTGGGTTTTTGTAGATGTATCTTCACGAAACACTAAAGCGTATAAAGATTTTGTTGAAGCAAGTGGAGAAGATTTCGCTTTACTTACTAAAGAGGCTGACGAAATCAAGAGTCTTGTAACTGTTATGATGGGGAATATGGATTTTTATGATGAAATCAGACACGAGGGAAATGAGTATGAACTTCCTGCAGTTGGGGAAATAGAAGGGTTAATGTGGAAGGGCAAGGCAGATATTGTACATCCTAATATGTTGATTGATATCAAGACAACAAGCAACATTGGGGACTTTAAATGGTCTGCTCGAAAATATAATTACGATAGTCAAGCATACATTTATCAGCAACTTTTTGGTAAACCCTTAGTGTTTTTTGTTATCGATAAAACAAGCGGAATGCTTGGAATCTTTAGACCAACAGAAGAATTTATAAAAGGTGGACACGAAAAAGTAAAGCGTGCGGTAGCAGTATACCATAGGTTTTTTGGGGATAATCCATCAGAAGAAATACAATACTACTATGTTAACGAATTTCTTTAATAGATTTGTGTCCAAAGAGACACCAAAGAAAAAACGTTTTTTGCAGTTCGAAGTTCCGATAGACTGTAAGACACGTGAGGAAAAAGATAATATCATCCTCGACACAATAGATATATTGGAACGTAAAATTAAAATTAAAAAGTAATGCAACAACAAGAAAAAATCTTTGCAGACGGGTTCTCTTTTAAGAGACGAGATGGTGCTCCTGAATTTGTAGTAGGGCGTATGTCAGTTAAAGTAGAAGACGCAGTCTTATGGCTAAAATCTAATTCAAAAAACGGATGGGTTAATATGGACATCAAACAAGCGAAGGGTGGTAACTACTATTGTGAGTTAGACACTTGGGAGGCTAAGCCACAAAACTCTGAACCAAGTCAAATTCCTCCACCACAAATGGATGAAGGTGATAATGACTTGTTTTAATCCCAATTAAAAATAGGCAAAGAGGGGAGTAATCGCTCCCCTTTTTTCTGCCTTTAAGCGTGTCGTAAAAACCAAAATATATATTTACTAATAGAGAGAGAGAGAATTTATAATATTTTTATTTATTCTTGTATGTATAGAAAATAATTGACATTATCGACAGAGGCTCTAATAGTCAGGCAGTTAACAAAATCAAATCAACAATAAATCAACACTAAGATGGCAATAAACGTCACAATATTTAAAAACATTAAGGAGACCGAGACTCCTTTCCATAGAGACATACAGGTTGTGCTCTTAAGGATTAAAGAAGGAGCAACAAAGGATTTAGTAAAACGTATTAGGTTAGAGACCAATAAAACAGAGCGTCAAGAACTAAAGAAAAGATTACCTGCTATTTGTTTTAGTGGTGTGTTTGTAAAAAGAAACGACTCATCTATTACGGGGCATAGTGGAATTATTTGTTTAGATTTTGATGGGTACACAAAGAAAAAAGAACTTCTTGAAGATAAGGAGGGGCTAACTAAAGACAAGTTTGTGTATTCAGTATTTATTTCCCCATCAGGAAATGGATTAAAAGTATTGGTAAAGATTCCTGCTGACGTAGATAACCACGTGAACTTCTTCAACTCATTAGAGAAGCACTTTGCATCACAGTACTTTGATAAAACCTGTAAGAATCTAAGTCGTGTTTGTTACGAATCTTATGACCCATTAATTTTTATAAATGAGAACTCTTCTTTATGGGATAAGATAGACGAACCTGAATATCAAGAGATAGTATTACATAGAGATGCCCCAACTATTCCAATCACCGATGAAAACAAGGTAGTTGATATACTTGTGAAGTGGTGGGTCAAAAAATACCCTATGGATGAGGGGCAAAGAAACCATCACGCATTTGTATTGGCTATGGCGTTTAACGATTATGGAATAAATAAAGCACTTGCAAGTTATATATTAAACCAATATGCAACCTCAGGCTTTTCTATTTCAGAAATTTCGAGAACGATTGATTCAGCTTATGCTAACACGGGGAACTTTGGCACTAAGTATTATGAGGATGAGGAAAGGGTAAACCAAATAAAAAACAAACTAAGAAGAGGGGTATCAAGAAAGGAGGTTCGCCACCAATTAGAGGAGTCAGGATTGGAAGGTAGCACTATTGATTCCGTAATAGACCGAGTAGAAAAAGAAGATTCCACATTAATGTTTTGGACCAAGACAGATAAGGGAATTATAAAAATAGTCCACGTACTATTTAAACAGTTCCTTGAAGATAATGGGTTTTATAAGTACTGTCCTGAGGGAGGTAAGAACTATGTGTTTGTTAAGGTAACTAACAATCTTATTGACCACACCTCAGAGAAAGAAATAAAAGATTTTATATTAAATCACTTAATTGAATTAGACGACCTAAGTATTTACAATTATTTTGCTGACTGCGTAAGGTACTTTAGAGAGGAATTCCTGACACTTCTAAGTACGGTGGACATCTACTTCATTGAAGACACTAAAGACTCTTCATACCTTTACTATAACAACTGTGCCGTTAAGATTACCAAGGGGAAAGTTGAGCCTATAGATTATTTGGACTTAGGAGGATATGTTTGGAAGGACCACGTTATAGATAGAAAGTTTACCATATGTGATAAAGAAGGAGACTATAAGAATTTTATATCACGCATATGTGGTGATGATAATGCAAGGGTAAAAACAATGGAGAGTACTATTGGTTTCTTAATGCACGGATATAAGAACCTAAGCTACTGTCCTGCAGTAATACTTAATGATGAGGTTATAAGTGATAATCCTGAAGGGGGAACAGGTAAAGGACTTTTTATGAATGCGTTATCCCAAATGAAAAAACTTGTAGTGATTGATGGGAAGGCGTTTGCTTTTGAGCGTTCTTTCCCATATCAAACAGTATCGGTAGACACTCAGATACTTTGCTTTGATGATGTAAAAAAACACTTTGACTTTGAAAGATTATTTTCTGTAGTAACGGAGGGTCTTACATTAGAAAAAAAGAATAAAGATGCCATTAAGATACCCTTTAGTAAGTCTCCAAAGATTGCTATCACAACGAACTATGCTATCAAAGGGAGTGGTAATTCATTTGCTCGAAGAAAATGGGAAGTAGAATTACATCAACACTATAATAAAAACTATACACCTCTTGATGAATTTGGGAAACACTTCTTTGCGGATTGGGATGATGATGATTGGTGTGTGTTTGATAACTATATGATATTTTGTTTACAGAACTTTTTAGAAACAGGTTTAGTTAAAAGTCAATTTGTAAATCTAAAAATTCGTCAGCTATCAGCAGAAACTGCACACGATTTTATTGAATGGTGTGGATTAGTAGATGGACACCAAGCAAATTCAATTCTTGATATAGGTAGTAAATTAATGAAGCAGGACCTGTACTTAGAATTTGTTAGCGAGTACCCTGACTATGGGCCAAAAGCGAAGATGACTATATCAAGAACTCGTTTCTACAAATGGTTAGTGTCTTATGCTTTATACCTTACCGGGGTACAACCTGAGGAAGGAAGAGACCCTATAGGTAGGTGGTTGAGAATAAAACCTGCAATAATTATTGCACCACAGTCAACTTTAAATTTATAATGGAACAACAGTTGTGCGGAACTACAGAAAGCAATAGACAACTTGATATAATAAAGAGAATCCCATCGTATTCTAATGAGATGATGTATAATCAATGTTCTTTATTGGCGGGTGTGGTTAATAAAACAACGGAGGTTAGTGTGGGGCGTGGCAGAAATGCAGTTAAAATAGAACGCCTGAAGCATAATGTTGACAAAGAAGTTTTAGACAGAATAAATAGAAGCGTTGAATTTTATAAAGACCTAATGGAAAAAAGAATATCAACGGTTACCTTAAGAGATTATCAAAACGAAATATCAATAGAAGCATCACATAAGATTCAGCTACACAATTTTGTATATCTTACAATGGAGGTGAGAACGGGAAAGACTTTGACAAGTTTAAATATAGCAGCTATTCACAACTCTAAAGAGGTATTATTCTTGACAAAGAAAAAAGCTATTAGTAGTATTGAAGGGGATTATGAACTGCTTGCCCCAAACTATAATCTTACTGTTCTAAACTACGAGAGTATACATAAGTTACCTGAAACAAAATGGGACTTTGTTATTCTCGATGAAGCCCACGGGATGGGGGCTTTCCCTAAACCAAGTAAAAGAGCAAAGCAAGTGAGTGATATGTTAAAGAAACACAACCCTAAGGTTGTATTGCTATCAGGAACACCAACTCCTGAATCTTATAGTCAAATGTACCATCAGGTGTATGGTATTAAAAGCAATCCGTTTACATCTTACAAAAACTTTTATAGATTTTGTGATGACTACGTTAATGTTACGGATAGAAAAATAAACGGGCTAATGATTAAAGATTATTCAAAAGGACTTGATAAAATAATGGATGCAATGAAGCCTTATGTTATTAGTTATTCTCAAAAAGAAGCAGGGTTTAAGGTAGACACAAGAGAACATATTCTTGAGGTAGAACTTGAGCCAATTACATATAGACTTACGGCTCGATTAAAAAGAGATTTAGTTATAGAGGGAAAGGAAGAAACTATCTTAGCTGATACCCCTGTTAAACTAATGATGAAACTACATCAACTGTATTCAGGAACAGTAAAGTTTGAATCAGGCAACTCAAAGATTATAGATTTATCTAAAGCAAAATTTATAAAGGAAAAGTTTTCTAAAAGAAAACTTGGAATCTTCTATAAATTTAAGGAAGAACTCAATGCTCTTAAAGAAGTTTATGGTGCAGAAAACTTGACAACGGAACTTGAGGAGTTTGATAACACAAATAAATCTATAGCCTTACAAATTATATCAGGGCGTGAGGGTATCTCTTTACGAAAAGCTGAGGCTCTTGTATATTATAATATAGACTTTAGTGCTACAAGTTATTGGCAGTCACGGGATAGGATGACAACTAAAGAAAGGTTAGAGTCAGATGTGTATTGGATA
>TARA_R110000868_G_scaffold23245_7_pt1 | contig 11562 bp, 2 predicted proteins | sample TARA_R110000868 | Tara Oceans TARA_R110000868 (sample SAMEA4397489) | marine metagenome | biome: Polar Biome; feature: [SRF] surface water layer (ENVO:00010504); material: water (ENVO:00002006), including particulate matter (ENVO:01000060) such as... | depth 5 m | reverse complement strand
CTTCGATTATCCCCGGTGTGGGCCTTGAAGCTGTCGCCGCCCGAACGATTGCAGCGGATGCGGCTAAGGGGTTTGCCGTTCGTGCCGCTGAGAAGGGGTTAGTCGGTGATGCTGCCGAAGCTTACGTCACCAAAGGGGTGCAAAGTTTAGCCCCACAGATTGCAGCTAAGGCGCAGACTGCACAGAATGTAGGAATCTACTTGGGGTCGTACGCCCAAAGTGCGCCTGAAATCTTCCAAGGTATCTATGACGAGACTGGCGAGATGGCTCCGGGGGCATCGTTGGTGTTTGGTGCTGTTGCAGGCGCGTTGGACTCGGTGCTGCCTGCCAAGTTGGCAAGGACCCTTACCGGCCCGGTTAAAGCTGGAGTCGTGGAGAAGATCCTCGAAAAGTCGGGTATGGAGCGCGGTCTGCTGCGTGCTGTCACTGCCAATACGCTTGAAACTATGGGTGTCGAAGGCATTACGGAAGGCGCGCAGGAAGCTATCGGTATCGCCGCTGAGCGTTTCATAAACGACAACCCGGGTGTGTTTGGGGATAAGGAATGGAACCGTATCCTTGAGTCCTCGATCCGTGGCGCTATTGCCGGTGGCCCGTTCGGTGCTATCGAAGGTGCAGGGGATGCGGCCAAAGAAGGGGCGGAACGCAAGCAGCGGTACCAAGATATCAAACAGCAACGTGCTGTACGTGACAGGGACACAGCAACAGGGAAAGCCCTCGACGAGTATCAGGCGCGGGCACGTAGCCTCGACCCACAGGCGCTCTTGCCGGGGATTGAGCCTGAACCATACGTATCTTCGGTAATCCCTACTGAGATCGACCCGCGTTCCAAGGAACAAAAGAAAGCGGCTGAAGTTGTACAGAAGGGGTTAGACAAGCGTGACACGGCACAGGCAGGCAAGCAGACAGAGATGTTTGCCGAAAGAGCTTCGCCAAAAGACGAACTTAAGTTGTCCCCGTTTGCTCAAAAAGTGGCAGAGCGGAATGCCAAGCGGGCAGCGGTTCTGGCTAAGGAAGAGGCAGATAGGAACGCCAAGCGGATAGCGGTTCTGGCTAAGGAAGAGGCAAAAGCCCTTCAAGTTGCTGAGCAAGCCAAGACCAAACTGGAGCGTGAGTCTGCCAAGCGAAGAGCTGCAGCCCTTAAATCTGAACGGATTCGGCTGACCAAGCAGGTCGAAGAACAACTTTGGTTTTCAGACGAGGACGTTAAACCTCGCCCTTTACCGTCTGACGTAGCCCCTGCTGAACAGGGCGAAACCTTTGATATGTTCGGCGCTCCGATCTCCGCCCCTGCGCCCGTTCCTGCCCCCGCCCCTGTCGAACCTGTAGCAGAACCGATAGTCAGGGGGCCTCTTACCGTAGCAACGCTGCCGACTACGCTACCGGAGGATCTAAAAGTTCTTGGTAAAGTGTTTGGGCTTAGGAGCAATGCCCCTATCCTCAAGCAGTTGGTGGGCAAGGACCTCACTAAGCCTGAAGTAGTAGCGGACCTTAGACTTGTTATTTCTACTCTCATTGAAGCGCAAAACAAAAAAGCCCCAAATGCGGAATCAACCAAAAGATTTGGAGAGTTCCTTGCCCGCCCAGAATTCCAAGTTCCAGTTTCAGAGTCCAGTGCTACAGAAGTTAAGTCAGAGACAGGTGGAACAAGCTCTGAAGGGTCTGTACTTTCAGAAGAACCCACCGGCAAAGGTTCTACAGACTCTAACGATACAGGAATGGACGATACTGGCATTCGTACTCCAGTGCCTGATGCAGGAAAAGGCGGAAGCGGTAGTTCACTAGACAAGTTCTCTACAGAAGCCAAGGCGGACGCGGTAAGTCAGTCGGGGAGTGACAAGTCGAGAACAAAACTCATAGAAGTGAGTATTGATGATTTCCTAAATTTAGCTACAGATGCAGGGGAAGGTGGCTATACAGACACAAAATTACAGAAAGCCAGAAGTAATCTCGCCTCTGGATTTACTTCAGTCCCACAGCTAACAGTAGATAAAAATGGGAAAGTAACCGGCCACGAAGGGCGGCACCGTGCGCTCGCTTTGAAAGAAGCGGGGTACACCACTATGCCTGTTTTGCTCACATCAGAAAATATAAGGTGGGATCGGCAGCACGACGAAACTGATACCGACTACGTTGGGGATGACAAGTGGCCGAAAAGGCTGCAGGCCCAGAAAGGGGCGCGCAGCAAAAAGTTTTCTATTCCATACCCTATCAACAGGGATAATGCTTGGGTCGGTACCTACCATACTAAGAAGCCCGAGAAAGTCGTAGCTAAGCCCGCTGCAAAGGTCGAAGGCAGAATTAAAAAGCCTGCCAAAAAAGAAGCTGCCGATGCCGCACTAACTCCGCTCCCCCCAGACTACATTCCGTTTGAGGGGATGGAAGGCGTTGAATACACGTTCCGTACTGGGCGAGGGTCTACTTACGCCCATCTTACAGGTGGCACTACGGTAAGGAACCGCAGTGGTAAGGGGCATACAGATACTACGACCGGGCTGCAGCCTCGGTCCGGTTTTACGATCTACCTTAGCGAAAAAGGTATTAACGACGTAAGTGGTTGGATACAGAATCCTGATGTAGGCACAAAATTCATACCAGAAATAAACAAGAATGGAAAGTCTACCGGAAACGCTCAGGTAATATTGACGGAAAACTATGGCCCCCAAAAAGCAGGCACCGTAGTAGCGACCGCGCCGTTTAAGACTACACCCGAAGTGGGGCTTTCTCCTGTAGAAATTTGGAACTCAGATAGTCCACCAAAAACTGCAGGTGACGGCATACATTTTGGTAACAAGATTACTGAAGTAAATAAAACTCTTGCCGATAAAGCCCCTGCTGATAAACCCCCTGCAAAGGTCAAAGGCAGAATTAAAAAGCCCCCTGCAGAGGAGGTGGGCAAACCTGCACCTGAAATCCTAAAGCTGCTAGAGGATCTGCAGTTCCTAAAAGATCAGGGCGTAAGCTCTACCTCCATCAATGGATTGCGGGAAGACCTGCAAGGGCCGTCTCCTACTCCAGACGCTATTGCAGCCGCTCAGAACTTTATTACGGAGCGAATGCCTGCTGCCAGACAACTTGCTGGGACATCTGACGCTTCACTACTTGATAGGGTGAAGAATAGAAAGTCCAGAAGCACCTCTTCTAATGAGGTAGAGCCTACTGTAACTGAGGCTCCGGATGAAAAGAAGGCTGAACCCAAGCCCAAAGTTGACGTTAATGCCGCTGTTGCCAAAAGACGAGCCGAATTAGAGAAACAAGCTTCTAACTTGCGGAACAAAGCAGCAGCAGCACATAGTAGAAAAACAAAGCCCATAAGTGATGCCGTGTATGAAGCGGCTATAGACAACATAAATAAGGGTCGATTCGCCCGTGCGGAAGGGCTTATTGCCAAGGAAGTTGCGCCTGAAAAAAACGAAGACGGGCAATACTATGGTCCCAAGTACAAGGGGGCATCATTTGATGCAGATACCCGTCGCTTGGTTGAGCAGGGCAATGTCAACGGTGCGATCAATCGCATCATGCAGCGTAGCAACCCGGCTATCCGTGCGGTACTGCGTAAGATTTTGTCTCTCAATCTTGGGGTCAAGGTAAAGATTGGAGACCCCACGGGAAGGTTTAAGTACGCACCAGAAGAACCTAAAAACTTAAAGCGGTGGTTGGGTAAAACACGCCACCCGTTGCTGATAGACAAAAACGGTGATCCGATTCCGTATTACCACGGCACGGGCGCAGATATCACTAAGTTCAAAGCCAAGCAAGCGGGAGCTATTTTTGTCTCCCCGACTACGGATTTTGCGGGACATTATGCTGATAAAAGCCAAATGTATTTAGAGCGCCGTGGGATGCCCGGTGGGGCTAACGTGCTCAAGCTATTCATCTCGGCAGAAAACCCGTTCGACGTAGACACCCTCGGGCACATCGATGCGCTTGTTGCTCACATAAACAAGTCGCCTGAGCTTCGGAAGCAATTAAGAGGCGAGTTTGGTAGTGCTTTTGACTTAGGGAAGACGCTAGAAAGTACCAGACACTATGCTGAACTCGGTGGAAGGTACATAGCAAATTGGAGTGCCCTAGAGCTTAAGTCCGTCACCCAAGCCATTAAAGAACTTGGGCACGATGGGTTTTTTATTAACGAAGATGGGCAAAAGAACATTGGAGTGTTCTCTCCCAACCAACTCAAATCTGCTACCGGAAACACCGGGGCCTATAGTCTAAATGACAACGACATAAGGTACGCAGAAGGGGCGGGGGGGTCCTATGACCCAACAACCAATACGATTACTCTTGATCCAGAGATGGGGCTAAACGACCACATCTTCATCCACGAGTTGATACACGCGGCCTTGGTCAAGGTGCTTGCCAACCCCAACCTGAAAATCACCAAGGACTTCACGAAGTTCTTTACGCAGATCAAAGAGCGGCTTGGCGATGCCTATGGTGGGCAGAACCTGCAAGAGTTCGCTGCCGAGTTGGTGAGCAACCCTGAGTTCCAAGCCCTGCTCAAGACCATCAAGGCTCCACGTAGTGAGAGCCTGTTCAAGCGGATCATGCAGGCAATCGCAAACTTCTTTGGGTTCCCCCCGAACGTATACAGCTCTGGCTTGAAGTTCATCAACGATGCTATCGACATATCTGAAGGGGTCGAGGTGCTGCCGTGGGACATGATGTTCTATGGTCCCGGCAACTTCCAAGCTGTCGCGGATATCGGCAAGGGCATGACGAAGCTGGCTGGCAACACAATTAACGCGACTAGAAACAACCTTTCCAACCTGAAGGGCGGGGGGTTGGCTAAGGCTGCTTTCGGTATGCTGAGTCTCGGCAACATCCACACGCTGTATGGTAAGGAACTTCCAAGCATCAAGTCTTTGATGGACGCACTTGAACTGCGTGCTGGCACATCGGAAAAACAAATTGCTGCTGCCAACGCCAAGTACAAAGATTTCATGAAGGTCCAAGAGAAAGAAGCTGCAGCCGTGTCTCGTATGAACGATATGGCTATTGCGGCACGTCTGGCTGAAGTGGATATCTTGGACCCGAGCTTCAAACCTACTGCTACCAACCGTGCAGAGTACAACAGGCTTAAGGGTGTTTTTAATACCCTGCCTACCAGCGTGCAGAACATCTACCGTACGATCCGCAAGGACTACGACAGTACTTTTACTGCGTACAAAAACATGATTCTAAAGAGCGTGTCTCCCTCGTTGGCGGCAAAGATGCAGACTCAGTTCACAGCGGCTCTTAACGTGGTCGGGTACGTCCCGTTCTTGCGTAGCGGAGACTTTTGGGTCGAGTACACCGATCCGAGCACTAACGAACGGGCTGCTTCTGCTTTTGAATCCGTGCGTGAACGGCAGTTGTTTATTGACACACAGCTCAAGCCTAAAGGTATTGTGGGCAAGCCATACAAAAACCTAGAGAGCATTCGCTTTGACACATCGAGCGTGCCCGCTACGCATTTTGTCGCACAGATAATGCGTGATCTGCAGGCACAAGGTAAGGCGAAGGGGCTGTCCAAAGCTGCGGTTGATGCCCAGATGGACTCTGTGTATCAGTCATACCTCGCACTGATGCCCGGTGCGTCTATCGTCAAGCAGTTCATGAAATCGAAGAACGTCGGCGGAATGGAGAAAGACATCATCCGTGGGTATGGAGATATCATGGTGCGTTGGGCACGCAAGATAGCTGCTACTGAGTACAACCCACAAATTGACCTCGCCTTGGACGAGATCGTGGCACAGGCCCACAACTCGAACGACGATACGGTCAGTGCCGCAGCCGAAAACATCATGGCCCAACGGGACTTCTACCATAACCCGACATTTACTCCGTTGGTTCATGCGGCTACGACCTTCAGCTACTTTGAATATATTGCAGCGAACATATCATCTGCTATCGTGAACCTGACCTCGTTGCCCTTGCTTGTATGGCCGATGCTGTCCCGGTATGGGTTTGGCAAAGCCACTAACGCCATGATGTCTGCGAGCCGCGTGGCAATGGGGGATTGGAGCAAGGGCAAGTACTCTAAACTGTATGAGACCCTGAACGACCACGGACAACTTCAGCATACGACTGCACGAGAGATCCTTGAGGGAAGGCGGCAGAAAACGTCTGAGTATACCGACCTCAAGGCCCGTGCCCTGAACGTAATGTCGATCCCATTCGCAACGACTGAGCGATATAACCGAGCAGTAACAGCTATCGCTGCGTACGAATTGGCACGAGGAGCGGGCAAGACCGCGCAGGAAGCCATAGAAATCGCCCTGACTACCACGAAGGATGCACATACTTCCGGTATGGCCGCGACCAGCCCTCGTTGGATGCAGCACCCCATCGGTCGGGTGTTCTTCACATTCAAAACCTTTGCGTGGAACAGCGCGTTTATTACTGCCCGAGCCTTTCATCAGGCGGCAAAAGGCCAAACTCCAGATGTAAGGAAAGCCGCACGTAGGCAGCTCATCGGGATGTTCGGGATGGCGGGGGCATTTGCGGGGGCTAAGGGACTGCCGTTCTATGGGGCAGCAACCACATTGGGTACCATGCTGCAGGCCATGCTAGGGGACGACGACGAGCCGTTCGATATCCACGAAGAGCTGCGTGAGTTCTTTGGTGAGCTTGGGTACAAGGGACCAGTTAACTACCTGCTGAACTTGGAAATCGCGAATCGTGCGGCTGTCGCTACTGACCTAGTTTTCCGCGACGACCCTCGTGGAGTGGAAGAAAACGGGTATGTCATGTCCGCTTTCAAGAACGCTTTGGGACCTACGGGGTCGTACCTAGTTGGGGCGGAGCGTGGGTTCGCTCAAATGCGGGAAGGACAAGTCGAGCGGGGCATGGAAGCGATCATGCCAAGCTGGATTCGGAACGGGTTCAAGGGCGGGCGATACATGATGGAAGGTGCGCTCACCCTGAAGGGTGACCCGGTGGATACGGATATCAGCACCTACAACTCATTTATGCAGATGTTCGGCTTCTCTCCGGCAGACTTGTCTAGCACATACGAAAAGGTATCTGCAGCAAAAGGCTATGAGAAAGAGCTAAATGATAAGCGGCAACGACTGCTCAACTTGTACGACATGGCCCGGACTTCAGGGGACATGGAGCTAATGCAGGAAGCCAAGGAGCGTATCCGTGAGTACCGACTTGCCGGGGTAGGTAAAGAGATTTCCTACAAGACGCTTGATCAGTCGTACAAAGCACGACGGGCTGCTGAGAAGGAAATGATCCACGGCGTGCGGTTCGACAAGCAGCTTAAGCGGCAGATAGAAGAGAAGTTCTTCGCTGACGACGACGAGGAGTGAAAAATACCCCCGCCGGGAGGCGGGGGCTAAAGCTTCTCGTGTGGAGAAGAAGAGTGCGGCGGGATTGTAACAGGGTTGCGCCACACCCGTACACCGTACACTCCATTCTCCACAACTTGTTTGCAGACAATATCTATTCCAAACCTGCGGCATTCCCCCTCGACGTACCGCTGCACGGCTCGCCTGTGCACACACGGCACGAAGAACGAGGTGCCCGGATGGAACTTATCCCACCGGATCAGCAGGGGCAGGTCGAATACTCTCATTTTCTATAAGGACTGCTTCGTCAAAGAATCCCAGCTTGGTGGTGTCGAACCACAGGGCAGTTACGTTAGTAGATGCACTGGCTGAAGTACCCGCCAGCATGCGTTTCTTGTGCGTCTTAATGTACCCCCCAGTCTTCTTGTATGGGATAAGACTTTCATCAAGATTGATCCTGACCTTGAAGCAGGCATCTTGGTAGCTCGCCTTCATGATGTACAGCAGCTTCGTGTCGGGTTCGTACCGTGCAACCAACCGGCCCCGTGGCTCCTTGATTGGGCCATGCTCAATGCCGGTGCGTTTGTCCTTAGAGCCATTGATGACCAGAATCTCGTGGAAGTGATCCTGCAGGAACCTGCCCAAGAACTCGTTCTCGTCAAACATGTATTGCCGGGACTTGTCACGGCTTTCCTCAATCAGCCCCACGGCGTACTTGAACACCGGCTTGATCTCGATGTCATGCAATCCAAGGTGCTTGGCAATAGCCCCACCCGCCAGTGCAACGGAAGCCATGAGTGCCCAGTACCGTTCAGAGTTACGGATTCCTGCAGCCTGATCAACCCGTAACTGCACCTCGGCAAGCTTCTGTTTGACCATAGGCAGTTGTGAAATCAAAGCGCGGCTGAAGGGTTCGATGGCATGCCCGTAGTTGGTGCTCAGACGGCCAAAATGTGCCCGCGCCCACGTAGCATCGTCGTAAGGATCAGGTCTTACGTTGATCTCCATGATGCGCTTCAGCTCACCATCGGGGAATCCTTTGAGGGAGATCAAGGCGTCTGTGATCCGCTGGTTGGATGTTGTGATCATCCCGGTCTGCCACTTGGTTGTATTAGTACGTTCAGCGTTGTCGTGTTGCTTCAGGCGATTCTTGGCCCGCCCGGAAGTCACGTCGTACACCTGCTGTGACAACTGATCGGGGGCCATATTCGTGATCTCGTCCATCGTGACCGCAAAATTCTGCATCACGCCAAGGCGCTGCATACGGGAGTTGTAGGTATCCTTTGGGGCAAGCAGCAACTCTCGCGGCCTACCGTAAATACTGTTGATTACCTCCAAGATCGTCGTCTTGCCTGAGCCTGACTCGCGGCTAACTAGGTTCAACAGGAACCCATCGAGGGCGGTGAACCGCATCAGCATGGTGCCAAACCCCATGAAGAACGCGAACGCCCGGTACTCCATACCGGGACGCCCGTAAGCACTGACTACATCTTTCCAGACATGGAAGTCGCCCTTCGCTTGGAATAACGGGATGTTGGGTAGCGTCGGCGCAGAGGGTGGGCTATATACCGTTTCGGTCGCACGTACCTCACGATCTCCAATAATGATGCCGCTCTCATCCTCCAGCCAACCAAACTGCCGGTGGGCCTTGTCCGCCCGTGCGGATAGCTGCAAGTTCTCCACTGACTTCGTAACGTATTCCATAAGATAATCCTGCTTCTTGCCCAGTGCGGTCATACCATATTGGGCCACGGTGCTGATGAACTTGTCCTTCGACATCGAATTACCCAAGGGCATGATGAACTCACGCACCCCATCTTTGGGCAAGTGCAGCCGCAGCAGGATCGTTTCCCCAAGATCCGGGTCGTGCATACGTTTAGCCACGTAGAAATCATAGGGGTAGACAAGCTCATCTACATCCTCTTCCTCAATCTCATCTCCCTTGCCCTTCTTTCTTCTAGTATGAACAAAGATGCCCCCGGCTTTGCCCCGAAAGAACGGGAACGGGTACTTCGGGATTACGTATGTCTTGGCTTCTTTGGTCTCAGGCTCAAGGTCTACGACAGTATTGTCATCCTCAGTAGCCTCAAGGATCTCTCGCCCGAGTTGAATTGGGGAAGTGATCTTGAGGGGGCACCCTTCACACCCTGCTGAGTTAAGCTTCTTGAATGTCTCGCAGGTGTATGGACCCTTGGTCTCATTCGCTTTGCGTTCAGTATCGTGCGCGTTGTATTCAGGGTGCTTCTTGGAAATTACATGGATAGCCTTATCCCGATCCCCACAGTGCTGGGCAATACTCAACCCGGCCCGCCACAACGGTTCGGGAACCGTGGGCTGATTGTCGTAGATATAGGCAATCTGCGCGCAGCCCGCGCCTTCGATAGACTTGACCAACAACTTCTTGAAGCTGGATTGGCTACTGCCGATCAAGGCTAGAGTCGTAGGGTCTAGCGGGCGGCGCAGGTTTGCCTTGCTCAGATTGTGGAGGATGTCCACATTGGGGGTAAGAATCCGGGCAATCTCACTGTGCTCTATCTCAGGAGCAACATATAGGACCTCGACCAAAATAGGGTTGGTTGGATCTTTAACATGATACGTACCGGGGATACGCAGTACCCGTGCGGCCTCGGCAGTTACCGCAGGGTCAACATCAAACTTATATTGTACACACAGCGCCTTGAGCTGTTCTGCATACGGACGCCACTCGCTCCTCGGCAGTGTTCCCTTCATAGCCCAATACAAGTGTGCACCAGAGCCTGACTTGACGATGGTTGGACGGGGCAGTCCTGTCTGTTTGCAGAATTGTTTAAGTGCGTTTATCCCGTCACTTAGCTCTGCATAGGGCTTGTTCGGGCCGCAATCGAGATCTATATAGAAAGACTTCAATGCGACTGCGTTGGCTGCTGTACGCCCCGCGCCCTGATCCCCATACTTCGCCATTGCAAAGAATGCGTTGTACTGCTCAGCAACAAGCAAGTCCGCGTTAGAGTCAATAGCATCAAGGCTCGTTACGAACCGCTGCTTTATGACCGGTTTGTCGTCTACGTGTTTGATACCAAACGTGCAGTAACACTCACCTTCTTGTAGCGAAGGGAGTACTAGCGCAAGAAACGCTTTTCTTGAAACCATAGCCGTCCTCGGTACCGTCATTAAATGGGAAGGGCAGGAACGTGACGGCGGCGTTCTTTTCGGTAGCTAACCTAGCCCTCCCAAAGCTTTATGCTAGTTTTTTAAGTAGCTCACTAACCGCATCACGATGGTGCCCGGACACATCTGCCTTACCGCGAAACCATGCATACACAGTTACACGACTCACATGCAAATACTCTGCGGCATCCGCTACGGGTATCCCGCGATCCAAACAGAACCTGCCTAGCTTAACGCCAAGCAGGTTAGGGTTAGCCTCCCGTATCTCTCGCGCAGTGAGGGTAGAGTATCCTGCCATGATCAGTCGTCCCACTCAGCAAGGATCTTGGAGATGTCTGCGACCGGAGCTGCAGCAGCAGCAACTTCTTCCTTCTTTGCAGTTCGCTTGACTGGTTCCTCTACAGGACCCCCATGCAAAACCACTTCGGCTTCAACGTCTGCGAATGCCGCCGGGGGCTGGTCAATCTTGGTCCTAGCGGTCGAAGCTGGGCTGCTGATCAGGACTGTCTTGGAATCAATTGTCCGGATGCCATCGGCTTCGGCAACAGTCATCGTGACCGCACGACGAGCGGCTTCTGTCTCACCTTGCCGGATGACCACCGCATGCTCGGCGCTGTCGAGAATACGTACTGGTTTGAACGTCAGCTTCGGAGTTGCGCTCGCCGTATCGAACCGCATCTCGGTTGCTACGGCGGTCACAGGAATTCCCTTGCTGCCCAGCATACGCCCATAAGCCTGCAACGGGTACTTGCCACTATCCCCATCCCCAAAGATCGACCCCGCCGGAAGGGTAAGCTGATACACATCTCCGTCGATGTCATTAGCGAGCACAACCGCAATACGCTGGCTGAACCGACAAGCACGGCTATTCCCTGTCCCTGATGCCACCATGTTCATTGGGCAATCCACACACCTCGTGGACTGTCGATTACTCGACTTTACGTCGGGGGCTATACCATCTGCCGACCAACAGTCAGGGGCGCTAGCCTCCCCGCCTTCCACGTACGTCCCTGCATAGTATGTGCGGGATACCTTGGGGGCAGCGGCGGCAATAACGACGTTCATTGCACGGTCCTCGTTCTTGGCAACCTCCTTGCCATTGACCATCATGCGCCACACGCCGCCTCGGATAGAAATA
>TARA_R110000868_G_scaffold326207_4_pt1 | contig 11568 bp, 11 predicted proteins | sample TARA_R110000868 | Tara Oceans TARA_R110000868 (sample SAMEA4397489) | marine metagenome | biome: Polar Biome; feature: [SRF] surface water layer (ENVO:00010504); material: water (ENVO:00002006), including particulate matter (ENVO:01000060) such as... | depth 5 m | reverse complement strand
GGTAGATGTGAAAGCACCGCTTAATGTTCCACCAGCATAAGTTGCTGTTGTAATGGTTCCACCGTTAATTGCTGGTGAAGTAAGTGTTTTGCTGGTAAGTGTTTGAGCACCACCAGTTCCAACAATATCTCCAGTAACGCCATGGTGACCAGAGGTTGCAACTTCGTGTTGACGGCTCTCGTTAAAGTCTCGAGCAGATACACCGTGTTCAACGTTAGCACCAAAGGCGTGTGGCTTAGCACCAGATGAATCAATGTTGCGAGTGATCTGATAGGCAGAACCTACTAGACCAGTGACTTCGACTACTTCTTCATTGCCTGTATCTTTCTCAAGAATGAGTGTGTATGGATACTGCGATGGCAAGTTGCTTGCAGCAGCAAGTGTTAGGCTTACTGCAGAAGAACTTATCGATGCAGCAAGAGTTGTCTTAGCTGCGGTCGAACTATAGTAACGGGCTTGTGTTGGCATTCATCACCTCTGGTATTGGATTATGTTGAGGAAGTTGGCTTGCTGCTTTGCAACCTCTTCCGCAAGGCGGACGGAGTAAAGCTGGAAAAGATATTTAGCAGCAGTAGTAGATGCACCAGCAGATACTGGTTGGTCTAATACGTCCGCTGAAACTGATGTGGCAATTACCTTGCCTGGGTCTACTGTTGAAAGTAGTCGATACATAGCACCAAGGCGAACAACGTCCTCGCATGATGCAGGCAATCCGCTAACAGTTAATTGCTGATCGGCGGTAATGGTTGTTGGATACGCTGTGTATTGCACGTTGATTCGAGCACCAGCCATAGGTGCTTCGTTAAGCACAATAGCTTGACCGTATGTGTTTGTTGTTTCGTTGTAATAATTGGTATCAATACGCCATCTCTTGATAAGAGCCCATACTCCAGTAGCATCTGGAAGTTCCCACGAGACGCCAGTAATATCTACTACTTCGTCTGGGATTGAGTATGCATATTGTGAACCAGTAAAATCAAAATTTGTTTCTTTAATTACAGGGAAGTTCATTCCCTTAATTGTTTCGAGCATTGCTCGCTTAACTTGTGTCCTTGGGAATAAAGGATTGTTTCTTACGATAGAGCCAGACACGTGGCTAGTTGCTGTGGTTCCGCGCCATCCGCGACCGACAGGATTAGATGTTGTTCCAAGGATTGATAACGTACCGCTTGCTGCGATAGATTTCTTTACATATAAAAGCTCATCATCGATTTCGATGATGCCCTTACTGATGGTTGAAGCATCATCAACTGTAATAGACAGGTCGTCATTATCAACAATGTTCAGTGCGATTGTGACTGATTCCTGGTTGCGGACATAGCCATTGATCTCGCCAAGCGTTTGTTCTGTTAATTCGTTTAACGTAGCCATTATGCTTGTAACGCCTTTCCTGCTTTATCAGACATACGAACAGCCGATTGGATGTCCTTCATCTGGGTTGATGCTGGCTGGATGCCATCTTTCCTTGCGTTTCTATACGCATCAAGCTCTTTGTTGGCAAGCTTGTTTGCTGCGTTAGACAGCGGATCTGTGATACTAAAGTTTGCAGCTTTAGCACATTCGCCCCAATTTAAATGGTCTTGGGTTTTACAACCTGATCTACAATTAGACATTGAAAATGTAATCTCCGTATCCCGCTGCTGTAAGTTCTGTTGCTTCATCATCTGTTATGACGTTGTCATAACCACCACGTAATACGCGGTCATATGTTGCCAATTTCGAATCTTGTGGAACAACCATTGTTTTCCAAACGCCACTGTCTTTAACAACACTCTTACCAATAGGGTAAGAAACAAACCACAGGTCATACTCACGACCAGGTCTGTACTTGTATGTTGGTCCACGGAATATCTTTGACATTACCACTTCACCTTGTCTGCCCAATAGGCTGCTGACATAACACCTTTAGATATATTCTTTGCATGCCGAGCCTTAAACGATTGCCGACGTTGGCGGTACTTCTTTGTTTCACTAGATTTTTCTGGTGAACCAGAGACTCCTTGTTGACCAAAACGAATAGTCTTTACTTGTGTGCCAGATTTGGCTACAACAACATGTGACTTCTTTGGATGTGTAGGCGTAGCCTTTGGCTTGTTAAAGCCAGATACACCTGCTCGTTTTAGTCTTGGGTCCATTTACTTCTTCTTCTTAACCGCAGGCTTCTTAACGCCAGGCTTCTTCTTGCCGTATTCAATTTCTCGTTCCATCTTGCCTTCAGAACCTTCGTGCTTCTTTGAAGCCTTCTTGGCTGCAGCAATACCTTTAGCGGTATATGGAAACTTCTTTCCCTCAATCATTGGCATCTTCTTCTTCTTCCTCTTCAAAATCATCTAAGTCGTTATCTGACATGGCTGCTGGGAATTCCCAGTCTGGTAGTTGCCGAGTGAGTAAGTCCCACGATTCACCTTCTGAAAATCCAGCATTGATAAACGCGTGGTACATTTCATGTGCTTCGAAGGCGTATGCCTGAAGCGGTGTTATTACGTATAGTTCTTCACTCATAGTTTCCTTAAAAGTAGAGAGGGGCAGTTGCCTGCCCCTCTCCGCCAAATTAAGACGCGATGCTTGACTTGCTCTTGATAACGTAACGTGCTTCTGTACGGAAGACGTTCCATCCAAGAAGACCCTTCCAACCCGCTGGGCGGAAGCGCATCAACTTATCTGTAACTGGACCGATAACAGTCTTTGGCTCATATGAGACAGCCTCGATAAGAGCCTGCTTTCCAAGAAGAACTGTTGCGTATACCTTTGATGTACCAGAACCTGAAACAGATTCTGCACGAGGTGTCTCGATGTAGCGAACCTGATCGAAGATACCGATCTCGCCAGACCATAGGTTACCTACACCTGCATCGGTGTATGTGTGAGGAAGCTGCCATACAGCAGATCCTGATGTTTGTGCTTCAGAACGAAGATCGTATGAAACATCTGGGTGGATTAGTGCAGTGTAAAGACCGCCTTCGCGTGTCTGAACATTTGCTCCACGTAGCTTTGCTACACCACGGCGAGCAAGTGCTGCTGTGAAGTTAGCTGCTGAAGTTGAAGCAGAAACATCTTGTCCGTTGACGGTTGATTCGTCAGAAGAAGTTGTTCCTGTGAAGCGACCTGTTGCTAGACCTGTGAGCTTAGCCCATACAAGTGAGTCTAGTGAGTCACGCATGTTGTATGACAACATGTCTGCAACTGCAGGATCGATTGCTGATAGAGACTCAAGAGCAAGACGCTCAGTTGTTAGAACAGCATTACCGTATTCGTTAACAACTACGTTAACCTTGTTGGTGTTGCTTAGCTCTACTGCATCTGGATCTGCTGTTTGAGTTAGTGCTGAAGTAGCACGAGATAGATCTGTGTAGACCTGGAATACGACAGTGTTACCTGGGTTTGTTACATCGACAGGACGCTTGTCCGCAAACTTGCGGAACATTGGTTCTGAACGAAGGTTAAACTCAATGTACTTGTCATACGCAGTCTGGATCAAGTTCGACATCGTCGATGTCGTTGTTGACGTGGCTGGTGTTGTTGGCACGTTTAATTCCTTCTGTTAGGGTTGATTTATATTGTTATCGTTTTAAGAAGTTGGTGAGTTCCTCAACCGAACCAGCGTTGCTGATTAACGAATGAATATCACGACCCACACTTGGGTCGACATCACCATCTTCAAAGTTCGACATTTGCTCAAATGCTTGAGCATCAGGGTCTTCAGACTCTGATTCATCAACGGCAGTGATACCAAAGGCATCGCCGTATTCATTTAACCATTCAGCTACTGCTTCCTCGTCGGCTTCAATATCCGATGGAATAAATGCTGCGATTCTTGGATTGAGACCAAAACTTTCTAGTACTTCTCCGATTGCTGCTTCGTGACTGTATGTCTGATATTCCTCAAGCATTGAATCGCGTTCCTTTAATTGCTTGGAAAGTGAATCAACTTGCTTGCGAAGTCTCTTGACTAAGTCAGTGCCAGTGTAATCGTCGTCATCTTCGAACATTTCGTACTCGTTGTTTTCTGCCATTGTTTTCTCCCTATTAGTTGTTGGACCCTCATCGGGTTTGCACCACACGTACTCCTCACAAGGGGAAGTGATTCATAGACGTGATGACTACCAGACTTATACACGTTACCTGGGCTGGTGGATCAGGAACGGAACCTAGTTATACGTCAGCTTTTTTAGTACGACGTCCAAGAGACGTCGCATCGATTGCTGACTTCTGTGCAAATATTGCACGTTCTTTAGAAGCTAAACGCTTCTTCTTAATGGTGACATCTGCGCCACCAGCAAGAGCGAGTTCTTCACGAGCGAGATCTTCTGTTCCAGACTTCTCACCGTACAGACCCATGAGTCTGCCGTAATCAGCTTGGTTAACAGCTGCAGTTTGGAAAGCACCTTCTGCTTGAGCACCTTTACCTGCATTGTAAATTTCTTCGGAAAACGCTTTGTCTGATAGTTGGTTAGCTCGTGATGCAGCACCACCAATTTCAGCAGCACCGTACATACGTTTAGCATCTTCTGTTGTGTATTTAAACTTAGAGTTAACCAAGTCAAAAGCTTTTTCGCTATCAAGCATGTAGGCTGCTAGTTCGCCTTCTGTCCATCCATAGTAATCTTTAAGAGCTTTTTTGGTGTTGGAGTCAGCGTATTCAAGTGCATTCTTTGCAATGTTAACTCGGTCTGTTAATTCACCAATGCTTACAGAGTTTTCAATTAGACGACGGAAGTCGTCTTGTGTATCGTAAAATCCTTCAGGCAAACCAGCCTTGGCTAAGATTTCTCTGTAGCCTTTTTCTGCTTCGATGTATTCAAATGGCTTAAGGAGTCTGTCACCAGGTCGACCTTTGCCATCCTTCATGCGCTGAGCAATGGTTTCGTTTGCAGCAAAGCGAGTCTTATAGGCATCACTGTCGTAGATGCTATTTAATATCTGTGCATCTGTTGGCATGATATTTTCTTCATACACTTTATCAATAGATTTCATTAATGAATTCATGAAATCCGCACCAAGACCAGTGTTCTCAAACATCTTAAGTACTGAGTCACGAGCACCAAAATCTTTATAGGTATCCGTCATGTTACCCATAGTTCCATCTGACATTACCTGCCAGACTTCTACAACTCCGCCCGCTTTACGAATAGTCTTTTCGTAAGCAACTGTCTTAGCTACTGGTCTGTTAAACGTTTCTTTCATATTCTCGATCTGAGTAAGAAGATCTTTAATCTGAGCTTCAAGAGCAGCAGTTGCTGCTGATACTGGATTAACAACAGTGCTTGTATTGTAACTAGTTGAGAAAGGTTCGCCAGTATCAAAAGTAGTTGTGATCGTAGGAACAAAAGTCTGGCTAGATGTAGAAGTATTTGTTGCCGTACTAGTTGCAGTAGCCGTAGCGGTTGCAGTATTTGTAGATGTACTAGTTGATGTAGCGGTAGCTGTATTTGTAGATGTACTAGTTGATGTACTGGTTGCTGTTTGTGTAGCGGTAGCTGTACTGGTTGCTGTACTAGTAGATGTGCTAGTGGCTGTTGCTGTAGCAGTATTTGTAGAGGTGCTGGTAGCGGTACTGGTAGCAGTTTGTGTAGCTGTTGCAGTTTGTGTAGCAGTGGATGTTGCAGCAGCGCGGGCGATCTCCTTAGCCCAGTTTTGTGAATCGGTGTTAGCACCACCAAGTGTAAATGTGCTTGCTACTGCTGCAGTTTTTGGCTCAAGATAAATCTTAGTGCCAGACCAAATCATTGCACCATTTTTATACTTTGGATTATCGTCAATGTTTGGGTTGAGAGCCAAGAGTTCCTTGATCGTCAGACCATTGTCTTTAGCAATCTCGGAAAACGTATCTCCCTTTTTTACTGTAACAAATTCACGTGGTCCAGCATCTTGAACAGCAGCTGCATTTGATGCAGCTACTGTTCCTGATTTAGATGCAGCGGATGCATTTTTTTCGCTAGCAGTCATTCCTAAATCAGCCACCGCTGCTGTTGGCGCAGGGTTATATACGGAAGAAGATTTAGCAGCTGCAGCTGCGTTTGCTTCACTAAAAGTTAATGATAAATCACTTACTGCTGCAGCAAGTGGGCTAGGTGTTTTAGGTCCTCTAACTTGACCCTCATCAAGCATCATTTCGTCATAACGTGCCATCTATTTACCCCAGAAATCCGAAGTCGCGGAGAATGGTATTTGCTATACCAGTCTTTTCTTCTTTTGCTGAACTTGTATAATCAAAGTTTCCAGAACGACGAGCCATCTTTTTAGTTTCATAAAGGTTCATTGTTGAAACTCCCCCTTTTTCATCTGTATAGTTAAGTGCTCGTTGAACAAAGTCATTGTTAAGTTCTAGTGAATTAGGGTCTACTTCCCATGTGTTAGCAATAGCAGTAAGCCATGGATCTGCAGCTGCACGTAATGTTTGACCTTGCATTAACTGGTTAGTTAAACCAGGGAACATAGACATAGCCTGCTTCTGAAGCTCATTATCAATATCTTCTACGTTGGTTGTTCCAGAGATGAGACCCTTTACGCTGTTTTCAAACCAGTTTGTAAATCGTTGGTTAGACATGCTGGAATCAAATCCATAATCGTATGCTCGTTTGTAAAGTTCGTTGGCTACAGTTTCTAACTTTCCAGTTAGATTATAGATCTGCTTGCCACCGATAACACTCTTCTTGCTAAAGTCAATTGAGTTAGCCATGATTTTGTTAAGAAAATCTTGGTCATAGCGGATTACTTTACCGCCCTCACTAATGATTGCTGATTGCATTAACTGCTGTGCATAATCAATTGCTTGTGCTGCTGTAATTTTAATGCCATTACCCATAAATTGTTTAACAATATTGCTTGCGTTTAGTTGTAGATCTGCAGCAAACTGACCTGGGTTTGTTTCTTTAGCATAAACAAACGCACGTTGCTTATCTGTCTGGTTCTTATACCAAAGAGTTCCTTGAATCATCTGAGTCATAAGTGCTTCAGATGTTATTCCGCCTGTAAGAATCTGATCAAGAGCTGCCTTAAGACTGTCATCTGCTCCAATAATTCCAGCAGCAATACCAAACTTTGCCTGGAGTGTAGCCATGTCAAGCTTGTCAATGTTGGTTGCAGCTTGAGTTGAGCTTGTTACACCACTTGCATTTGCTGTGCCAGTACTTGTGCCAGTACTTGTACCAGTACTTGTAGCCGTGCTAAGAATCCTAGCCCAGTTTTGGGCATCGTTATTACCACCACCTGTACCAGTTGCGTTACCTACTGCTGTATTTAATCCAGTAGATGCACCAGCTGCTGATGGCAGGGTAAGTACTGTGCCACTAAAAATTGTTCTTCCATTATCATACTTTGGATTGTTTGTAAGCATTGGGTTGGCAGCAATAATCTTTGCTACTGTCGTGCCATATGCCTTGGCAATCTTGCTGAGATTGTCGCCAGATTTAACTGTATACTTATCTGCCATCGCCGATTACCTGTCCAATCGCATTAGGGTCTTTAAGTAATTTTTCAACAAGACCTAAGAATGTGTTGGCTGCAAATGATTCTGCGTAATCTGGTTGAGCCATTGCAAAGTTGCGAGCAAACATAGTTGGATCGAATCCAGTGGTTTGCTTACCTACTGATGTACTAGAACCTAAAGTGTTTTTTCCTTTAGGTCCAGCAGTGGTTGTAGTTCCTTCATAAACTGAAGGTTCTTTTTTAGCTGCCTGGTTAAGATTTGTTGTGTAAGCATTTATCTCTGCTTGTGTCGCTCTGCGACCAAGCCTGCGCTCCATCTCATCGCTGATCTGTTGAGCAGCAGATGAGCCACTGTATTCTGTGGTGCGTGTATCTTTAACGCCCTGTGTTCCGTATTTAGGACCAGTTGCTGTCTTTGTATAGTTACCAGGATCAAGTGATTCTAAGTAATTAAAAGGATCTCCGTTGTTAGTTCCAGTTGTCTGTGTCCAGTCAACGGCATCATTCCAAATAGATTGGAGATTCTTTTTATCTGTTGGTAGCCCAAGTCTTCCTACGTTAGATTTAAAAGAATTGTAAGCATTCTTGTATGCAGGGTTAGTGCTTGCAAATTTAAACCATTGCTTTGCATCTGTTGGATCGATTCCAATAATATCTAGAAAACCTACTGGCTTAATACCTTGGTTGGCATTGTATTCAGAAGTTCCATACCCACCGCTGTAGCTATCGGTAACTGGCTTGCCATTAATCATCCGCTTGCCACCATTTTGTGACGTCCTGTTAAAGACATACGGTTCTCTATCTACGCCGTCTGGAATTCCATCTTGGTCAAAATCAGCCATTAGTATCTACCAGTAACCCTTCGTCTAGTTCAGGCATGTTTGACAACCAACGGGAAGCAAACGTTGCAAAATCTTCTGATGCATGTTGTAAGAAGTCGTAATGGAATTGGTCAAACCGTGATTTTCTATCACGCTTTGCTGCATCAGATAACATAGGATTTTTTATATCGTTATGGAATCTGTCTGCGTTCTCAACCCAGTAAGCAATGTCTTGCCACTTGGTGCTGCCAGTACCATCAGCATGCTGTCTCCAGTTTGCATCTTGAGCAATTTCTTTCATAGCTGGAAACGTCATAGTCCAGAAATCTTTACGGTCACCGCTACGGATCTTTGCAAATCCTGGCAATGTGTCATAAAGATCTTGAACTTGACGGTCATACTCTTGTTTGATTCCAAGAGTCTGATATCTCTTAGATGATGTGGATGTAACTCCGTATTGCATCATCATTGATGTTCTATACATCTCAGCTTTTTCAAGTTCGGCGTAGCCGATCTTAGAAATTACTTGGTCTTGTAATTCTTCTTCAGACTTTCGCTGCGAGATCTGATCAATCTTTCCTGGATATTTCATTCTCTTGTAGATTGCAGCTATAGCGGTGTTGTACTCAGAAGAGATGTCACCGTATCCAGATGAAAGCATCTCTGCATATTTGGTTCCGTTAGGAGATATACGCTTAAGAAGATCTGGATTTTTTCTTAATACTGCTATGTCTTTTTCTGTTGCAGCTAGACCAGCAATGTTCTTTTGGTTCGAACCAATCATTGCGAGTGAGTCAATGCCCCAGTCTTCAATCATTCTTGCATCCGCTTTGTCGCGGTCTCCACTATACATGTCAAGTAAATCGCCATAGTATTGAGTAGCAGCACGTGTTACTGGATCAAAGCTTGATGAGATCGGCAATACGAACTGAGTAACTGCACGGATAAACGACATGTTTCCAGCTGCTTTAACAGAATTATCTAACGTAGGCATTGTGCCTAAGCGACCATTCTTTTCCCACTCTGCCATGGATACACGCCAGTTGTTGTACGCTTCATCGAGGAAGCGATTGGTATCAAATCCTGTAGCACCAAGAAGTGATTCCATGTAACTTGGAATGATTGCATTCTTGGCGGTAGCCATAATATCTTGAAGGCGATTACCCTTTGGTTTTCCTTCTGCTGGGTATCCACCGTAAAGAATACTGTTCTCAAAAAAGTCATCGCCCAAGGTTTTACGAAGAGATTTTTCAATCTCTTCTCCGTATACGCCCCATGTCTTGGACTCAAAGATTCCGTTTTTAATTATGTCTGAAACAAGTACGCCACCAAACCATGAGATAGATGGGTCTGCAAGCATGAATTCCATTTGCTTTGGATTCCACTTAATGCCACCACCGCGAGGATCGGTATAAGCTTTGAGTGCGTCCTTTGGACGCAGGATTTCTTTGCCAAATACTTTGACGCTATCTGGAAGTTTATTTCCAAGTGGCAACGGCATGCTTACTTTAAGAACTGCACCTGGTGGTGCGTCAGCAGCTTTTCTATATGTGTTTCCATCTTGGTCTTCGTATTGCTCGAAGTTATCAAAAGCGTTTGCTACGCTGTTATACCAATATGCGTTCATTGGGTTCTTTGCCATAAGTCGCAACGCGACTGTCTGGCTATTAAAGAATGCTAGAGGGAATGACATTGCAAACCGAGCAAGGTAGATTCCATTTGTCATACGACGAGCAGAGTAGAGTGTTTGCTCTACTCGCTCTAAAGCCGTACGGTAAGCAGCTTGACGAATCTGGTGGTTAACCACTGCATCTGTTGGATCAAATCCAGCCATACGTGCAGAGCGAACCATTGATGTCATTTCATCTCTGGTATATGTCAAGAACAATGGGGTTCTAACAAGCTTTGTTTCTGCGTCAGAAAGGATTTTCCATCCAGTCTGAACAGCAGTTCCGATAACCGCAGTACCTTGTTCGTACCAGTTAAGATCACCTAGCGCAACGTTTGGTCCGCTAATCTCATCTGGCATATCCATTCTTCCGCTTAGAAGAAGTTCCATTTCCTTAACGGTAACTGGACGTTCAAGAATTAAGCGACGAACTTCTGGATCTGGATACAACGTACGTATGTATGTACGAGTTGATGTAATCCAATTAAGGAGATCATCATCTGTTACGTCTACACCTTCGTTACGAAGCTGCTGTGAAATACGGTATGTATATTCTTTACCAGCGTCACCAGTCTTTAGCCATTTAAAAATCTGTGAATCAGTCATAGCGTCATCCATCATCATGCCTAATGGCATGTCAAGTTCCTGACGGATCTCACGGTTAGCGCGATGCGCTAATGCGTTCCAATAAGCCTTACCGCCAGTGTCTTTGCGGATTTTTACAAACGTACGACCACGAGACATGACTCGCTTGCTAAACTGTGTTTGCATAGCGGTAGCAAGATAGCTTTGTGCTGTATCGATCTCAGACATGTATGGCAACGCACCACGAACTGATGGATCAGCAAGACCTTGAATGTTATATTCCTTGCCATCTACAACTATAACGTCGCTATCTTGACCAATACGCTTAAGCATTGTTTGGTCACCACGTTCGAGAATTGCTTTCTTTACAGTGCTGCGATATGACTCAATTGTATTGGCTATTGCCTTTACATTTACAGAATGGATATCAAACACATCCTGTGCGTCGTCAAGTATCTTGCGAGCTTGTGCTAATTCGTAGTCAGCTTGAAACATCTTTGCTTCCGCTGCTGCTTTATTAGGCTTGGTTGCTTTATTTGCTGCTACCTGTGCCTTCTTGGCTGCTGATTCAGCTTTTGCTACAGCGACCTTTGACTCGCTTAGTAAGTCTTCTGATTTTTTTAACAATGGTAAGTTAGTATTGATATCTCCTTGTAGAAGATCAATCTTTTTCATTGTTTCTTTTTCAAGACGTCTGGCTTTTTGACCAGGCATACCTGGAATCCAGCGAGATGCACGTTCTGCACGAAGAGATGTGTTGTATGCAATGTTCTTCATGCCTGGCATTGCTTGGTTAAGACCAGCAATTGTTTCAGTCGCCATACTTGCTCTCATAAATGGATCAACCATTGAGTTCTTTGGTATGTAGGCAAGGCGAAGAAGGTTTAGATTACTGAAAACCATGTTAGCTGTGTCAAGAATTGCGCCAACACCCATGCCAGCATAGAAACCTACGGCTCCTGCTACCTGACCTGTGCTAATTGGTGCTCTTCCTTTAGCAAGACGCTTGGTATTTAAAATAATTTGCGCTTCAAGACGACCAAAGTCAAGCATCGGCAGTGTTCC
>TARA_R110000868_G_scaffold8205_6_pt1 | contig 11573 bp, 14 predicted proteins | sample TARA_R110000868 | Tara Oceans TARA_R110000868 (sample SAMEA4397489) | marine metagenome | biome: Polar Biome; feature: [SRF] surface water layer (ENVO:00010504); material: water (ENVO:00002006), including particulate matter (ENVO:01000060) such as... | depth 5 m | reverse complement strand
GTCATCCTGCAGTTAAGCCGCATAATGATGGAAACCTCGTCATCCCGCAGTTAAGCGGCATAATGATGGAAACTTCGTCATCCCGCGGCTTGACCGCGGGATCCAGTACAATCAGAAGTGACGTAGGTTTGTAAAGAAAGCTTTACAGTCCTTTACGGTAATCTTCATTTGCAAAATCGTAAAGCTCGTCTATTCTTACTAACACAAATTGTGAATCTCTTCTCTCCTTGAATAGTCTCCTCACAAAATGAGCCAAAGAAAAGACACCTCTAGCAGGTGTCTTTTTTTATGTGTTAGAATCGCTACATCTAGGAGATATCTAACATGCGTAAATCCGTCACTTATACTATCGTTGCTATTTTACTGCTCATCGTCGCATGTATTGTGTGTGTACCTTATTACTATGGTGGGCAATTTGAAAAGCGAGTTAAATTTATGGCGAAGAATGCCAGTGCGATAAGTGGCGATAAATTTCGTTTAGTGAGTTATCAACGTGGTTGGTATGAATCGTTAGCAGAATTTAATGTGCAGCTCAATAATACCGAAGCACCAAAGTATGGTGACTACAATACACCATATGATTTACGTGTTGAGATGGTGATTCATCATGGGCCGTACGTGACCGCGATGAAAACAAACGGTGACACTTACTTAACTTTTGGCCAGGGTGTAATTCAGTACAATGCATGGTTAGAAAAAAATGGCCAAAATTTTCTGAAAGAATTTTACGGTAAAAAACCTGTTGCTAGCGGTAATATCGATATTAAATTCAGCGGCAATACGGTGACTGATTTCATGATAAATCCGATCAACGTCGATAATGCTAAACAACGCGTGACCTGGCAGGGTTTGCATGTCGATGCAAAATTTGACCCTAAAAAATACGTACACATGCGCATGCATAGCACGCCATTTCTTGCTAGCCGTGGGACTGATTTATTGTCCGTGGGTGAAGTGAATGCGGAGCTTAGCCATCAGAAATCCATCGCCGATTTTTGGTTAGGCAATGATAATATTGACGTTGCTAATATTGAAATAAAACAGGGTGGTGATGAGTTAGTGGCTTTAGCGAATGCAACATTCACTAAGCAAACACAAGCGGTAGGGGCTAATATCAACGCAAAAGCGCGTTTAGCGATTCCGAGTTTGAGCATTAAAGGAAAACCTTACTCACCGATTATTATGCAAACAGTATCAAAAGATGCTAACGCTATGCTATTACGACAAATGGTGAATATTGCACAAGCAACACAAACCGCTACGCCAAAACAGCAGGCTGCAGCATTGGGACAACTATTAGAAGTCACTAAGAGCTTGTTTGCTAATGGCTTTACTTTGAAACATATGCTCAGTGCTAATACGCCAGAAGGTGACGTTAAGCTGAATATTGATTTAAAGAATGATCAGCATGCAAACAAAACAGCGATAGTGCCTGTCGATGCTAAGGTTTATTTGCAGCTACCAAAAACAATGTTAGTTGAAGCTTTAGCGTGGATCAATACCGATGGTAAAGCGCAGCAAGCGACCGTACAAAAAATCTTAAAGCGTAAAGGTGGCGAGAAATTAACACCCGTTCAGCATGCACAAGCCTTTATTCAACAGATGCTAACGGCGCAATTCATGACGGTGAAAGGTGGAACCTACGCAACAACGTTGACCTACCAAAACGGTGCGTTGCTAGTTAACGGTGTGCCTATTTTTGGACCTAAGCCAGAAGCTCTGACACCAGCAGCTGGGCCCCATAAAAAGTTTTTTATGGCACCAGTGCCCATGAAAACTCCAGCGGGTAATCATAATGATACGCCGCCATTATTGGCAAGGGCGCATTAGACTTCTGCGCGAGCGGTAAAGGCGAGGGCGATGGTGCGTTCGTTGGTGTATTCGAGTTCGCTACCCATGGAGACACCTTGGGCGAGACGGGTAACTTTTATTTTATGGTCTTTGACTAATTCAGCGATGTAATGCGCAGTGGCTTCACCTTCGACGGTGGAGTTAGTCGCAAGGATGACTTCTTCAATCATTTCTTCTGCCAACTGTTGTTTTAATTGATCAATACCAATTTCATTCGGGCCCATACCATCGAGTGGTGATAGATGTCCCATCAATACAAAGTAAAGCCCACGAAAGTTATTGGTATGCTCAATCGCAATAATATCAGCAGGGCTTTCGACAATACAGATAGTGCTGCGATCACGTTTCGGGTTGCTACAAATGTGGCAAACATCCGCTTCACAAAAGTTACGACAGCGTTGACAGTGCTTAACTTCAGACATGGCTTCGTCTAATGCTGTTGCTAATTCTTTACCACCTTCGCGATTACGCTCAAGCAAATGAAATGCCATACGTTGTGCCGAGCGTGGGCCTACGCCTGGCAAACAACGTAATGTTTCAATTAATTTGTCGATTTTAGGTGAGTACAACATATTTGAACGCAGTTTAGTTACTTGCCACCAAATAATGAACCCAAAGGACCTAAATCTGGCATGCCGCCGGCTAAGCCGCCCATCATGTTTTGTGATTTGTCAGCCACTTGTTTGGTTGCAGCATTAACCGCACCAAGAATGACATCTTGTAACATTTCACGATCATCTTCTGACATGTCACCGGTTAGGCTGGGGTCAATTTCAAGTTTGAGTGCATCATAGTGACCATTCATCGTGAATTTCACCATGCCTGCACCAGCTTCACCAATCACTTCTGTTTTGGCGATTTCTTCTTGCTGTTCTTGCATTTGCTTCTGCATATTCTGCATTTGGCCCATCATTTTGCTCATATCCATTATTATTTCCTCTTGATTATGATCCGGTTTTAATCGAATCTTCTGACAACGTCGCACCAAATTGCGACATTAAATTTTGTACATTAGGATCATTCTCTAATTCAGTTTTGACAGCTTGCTTAGCTTCGTCTTTTTGACGTTTCACTTGTTTAGCCGGTGTTTCGACGCTGGTTTCAATAACCTCAATTTTAAGGCGTATGGTTTTGCCATAATATTCTGATAAGGCATCTTGTATGCGATTTTTTTGTTTGTCGCTAGACATCGCGGCATGGCTAGGGTCGACATGTAAGATAATCGTGTCATCAATGTTTGAGACAAAGGCGCAATGATCGGCAAAGGCCGCTGTAATACCGGATAATCCTAATTGCTTCACAATTTCATGCCAATCGTTAGAAGCGGCTGGTTTCTTGACGGTAGATGGTTTTGGTTTTGATGCTGGTGCTTGGGTAGCCGTCGATGTCGCGGGTTTAGCTTGTGGTTCAGCAGGTTTTACCGGTTCAGGGTTTGTTGTGATTTGTGGTTTTGGACTGACGAATGGCGCTTTATCAGTTTGGACAAATTGCAGCATACGCAACAACAACATTTCAAAACCTGCTCGTGGCGATGGCGCTAATGGCAAGTCACGGCGTCCAGTTAAAGCAATTTGATAATACAATTGAATGTCATCAGCACTAAATTGCTGAGCAAAGTTTAAAATAGCGTCTTTATGCAGCCAGTCATCGGCTAAAGCAGGCAGATGCTGCGCCAAGGCGATTTGATGGAATAACGATAAAATATTTTCAAGCGCTTGTTCGAAATCGATCCCTAAGGCTGCCAGTTCGTTGACTTGTGTATAAACAGCTTGCGCATCTTTGTTTGCCAATGCCTTAACTAGTTGTGCTAGCTGATCGTGTTCAACATTACCTAACATGGCTGACACATGATTTTGTGTCACATCATCATCACTGTAAGCGATGGCTTGATCGAGCAAGCTCAATGCATCACGCATACTGCCATTGGCCGCTTGGGAAAGTTGTCGCAAGGCTTCAGGTTCAGCTTTAATGTCTTCTTTGCCGCACACATCCGTTAAATGCTGGGAGATTAAATCGGCTGGCATGTTCTTTAAATTAAATTGTAAGCAACGCGATAAAATTGTGACCGGTAATTTTTGAGGGTCAGTCGTCGCGAGAATAAACTTCACATGTTCAGGCGGTTCTTCTAAGGTTTTTAACAGTGCATTAAAACTATGGTTCGATAACATGTGGACTTCATCGATAAGATAAATCTTGAAGCGATCACGACTGGGCGCGTATTGCACGTTATCTAAAATATCGCGGGTATCTTCCACCTTTGTGTTGGATGCTGCGTCGATTTCAATTAAATCGATAGCTTGGCCGTGGTCGATGGCTTGGCATGCGTCGCATTGTCCGCAAGGTGTTGAGGTAATCTCTGTTTCGCAGTTTAAACATTTTGCTAAAATACGACCGAGAGATGTTTTACCTACACCGCGTGTGCCGGTTAATAAATACGCGTGGTGTAAACGTTGTTTATCCAACGCATTACTTAATGCCCGCACAACGTGTTCTTGACCAACAAATTCTTGGAAAGTATGAGGACGATATTTTCGGGCGAGAACGGTATATGGCATATCGACACTTAGTTTGATAGAAATAGAGAGGTGACAACACCAGCCTGACCTCGGCACCCACATCCACAACTACCGTTGCTTCCTTCCGGACCTGGCGGGGTTTGCTGCTTCGCGTCGCGAGGGGACCGATGCGTCACCAGCGCGAATTATATCATTTGAGCGCGATATAGATATCGATTTTTGCGTCAGCTGGGTTGAAATCAGGCGTATAAACTTCAAAATCGGCCGTGTAAGCACGATCGGTTTCAAAATTTGCCCAAATCCATTGCCAAGTTTCGACCAACGCGGTTGGGAATGGCCCTTGAGAAGTGAAAACAGCATATTTCCCAGCTGGAATGGTGTGTTGATATAAGCCGTCAACTTGCTCATTTGTGCTATCAACTTTGCAACCCATGACATAACGATAAGGTGCCGTATAGTCACTTTCATAGTCGGTATAAATGGCCAGAACATTTTCATCGCTGCGATGGGTGATAGTTGCTGCTACATTGTTGGCTTGAAACTCACCGGCAAGCGCACCAATTTCTTCACCATTTTTTGAGTTGTCCGTGATAATGGTTTTACCGAGCACATAGCTTTCAGGTAGATTAACAATGGTATGGTTCATGAAAATTCCTTAGGTTGATTCTTTGAGTATAGCATCTGCTGCAAAAATGCCTGATTCATAAGCGCCATGAACAGTCGCGCAATGGATGTTATGCGTGGCTTCACCTGCAAAAAATAATCGGTTATCGATAGGTGCAGCAAGGGTGTCATGTGCATCGGCACTTTGACCGGTTGATAAATAGGAGTAAGCACCTTGCGAATAAGGATCGCTTTGCCAGTGTGTGGAATAAATATTATCAGGTGCAATAAATTCATCACCATAAAGTTTACGCAGAGGATTTAATAATTGTGCCTGTTTTTCTTGTTCAGACATGGCATTAAATGCCTTTGCGGTTTCACCACCATACATCGCCATTAACATCGGTTCACCCATGATGGCTTGGTAATTCACATAAACTAATATGTCGCTGTCATCAGTTGGGAAACGATGAATGCTTAGGGCTTCTTTATCCCAAAAGCAGTGTGGAAATTGCAGTACTGTTTTTTCTAGTAGGCCGTAGCCCATATTGTTAATCACTTGCTGTTTAGCTTCGGGTAATGGAGGAGTGAAGTGGCATTGCCCAGTTTTTAAAATACCTAATGGCAATGTGACAACAACGGTTTTAGCTTGGTATTGCTTTTTATCGCAGTGGATCGTGATGTTCTCTTTTTCATAATCGATATGTTCGACACGACTGTTAAGTGTTATCGTTAAATCTTTTGCGAGCATATTAATGACGGTGTCATAGCCGTTCAATACGTAAGAATTTTCTGTTTCGTCAAGGTATTGTTGCCAAGCACCTACGCCTGTTTTAGTGAAATCAGCGCCAGACCAGCAGGCGAGTAATTCTTTTAGCCATGGCTTTAAAATACTAAGTTCTGCTGCGGTAAAGTCAGGATTTTCAAAGTCATCAAAATATTCATCGACGTTGGTTGAGTAAGGTTGTTGAATTAAGTCTTCAAAAAAACGTGCCAACCAAGCATCAATTTTCTTGCTGTTATCATGATTGAGTGGTGCCGATTCAGCATCAACGATAACATGATCTTGTGGGTGTGATAAAAAATGACTATAGGGTAAGAGCTCAAGCTGACAATCAGATTGTTGCGCCAATACATTTCGTGATAAATCATGCGCCCAACTCGCACCGAGGTCAACAGGAAATCCGAATTCCTGATGCGTGTCCGTTCGCCCACCAACACGATCCCGCGCTTCAAGCACAAGGATATTTTTGCCTTGTTTATGCAGTTGTTTTGCTGCGGCTAATCCGCTGATACCAGCGCCGACGATGATTGTGTCATAGAGCATGAAATTGCCTTTTGTTGGTCATTACAATGAACGTGTAATTTAGTCATAAATATCTTTACGGTGCTTGATTGCTACAATAATCACATTATGTTTTTTGACATCGATACGGTAGACCACACGGTAAAGGCTAACCCTGAGCCGACGGTGTCCTTTTAGGCTATATCGTAATGGTTTTCCAAAACCAATGGGATCAAGCGTTAAGCGCTCTTCGATTGCTTTTTTAATAGTGGCTTTGATTCTTTTGGGTAAAGCAGGAATATCTTTCTTAACCACTTCCGCTAGATATTCAATAGAGTAGGGTTTTAGTTCCATGCGTCGTCATGCTTTACAGTCTTAGCATTTTTTGTATCGCGTAATTCAGCTATGGTGGACAGAGCGATATCTTCCCGACGTTCCAAGGCTTCAAAAATAAGTTCTTTGCTGATGCTTGAAACAGATTGGTGCTTGCTTTTAGCAAGATCTGTTAACATTTTGGCAAGATTAGGCTCAAAAGTAATGTTAATTCTGGGGTTTAAAGTAGGCATGATTTGTCTCAGTTGTTACATCACTATAAGTGTAACACTTTTACATCACTTTGCAAGTGAGAATAATGAATTAATTGAATTGGATTTAATTTTCAGAATTATTTTTAAGTATATTCAAACCGTGAGCTTGGATGTATTGAGTGAAATCTTGACAGTAATTATCGGTATGTACATTAGAAGCAATATTTAGGACTAAGTTACGCAGTTCTCTTCCAGCTTGTGAAAAGGCATGCATTGGTATTTCAAAGTAATCTTGCATGTTTGCTTCTATAATGAATTGCTGGCTTCCAATAGCTACATTTTCATTGTGGGAATTTTTAAAATTTAAAACAAATGCTAATCTCATGGATTGACTAAAAAGTCCAATATCTGCTAGCTCAAAATAATCGCTAAATTCGATATAATATTTATTCAACTTAGTAGAGGTGTTAAGTATTAAAACTCCAGTGTTAGTAGAAATTGCGACAAAATGTAAAAACTTTTCAAGTTGTTTTTGAGATATATTTTTAATAACGTCTAATGTTTGGTAAGAAAAGCTCCCAGGCTGCTGAATCTCACCAGATAGTATTTTTGCGAGAATTTGCTGTAGCTGTTCTCGACTGATATCTTGCGCGACGCCAAGAAATCTAGAAGTCCAATCTTGTTCAACTGCTTCATCTGAAACATTTTTATCCTTGAGGTCCTCACGCGCTTGTGCAAATGTATTTTCTAGGTTGACTTGTTTTTGCTTGTTGAAGTATCGCTATGGCTTCAGCATTTCCTTCTGCTTTAGCAATAATTTTTCTTTTTTCATTCTCTGCTTCTGCTTGTCCAATTCTTTTGGCCTTAGCCACATCAAACTGATAACGATGATTTGCAACTACCCCGATTCCTTGAGAAACCGTTTCGATTAATTTCTCTAAAGGTTTTTCTAGCCCAGCAATGTTTTTGATGTGCATTATGATTCACCATTTTTTAGCTATGTTACAACACTTAAGCTTTTGTAAAATTGGCGGAGAGGGAGGGATTCGAACCCTCGGTACGTCTAAACGTACACACACTTTCCAGGCGTGCCCAATAAACCGCTCTAGCACCTCTCCAATTTTGATCATACATGCCATCCCTGGCGCGGCATTTGTGGCTTCGCTAATCCCCGGCCCAAACTACAATGCTACGCATTGTCCCTGTTTGGTCGTTCGCCTGGGGCTCACCCACTCTAGCACCTCTCCAATTTAGATCTTTCCCTTCGCCCCGTCGGGGAGAAGAAAATCACCCGCATTATATACGAATATGATTAATTAAATAGCAAAAAAAGCGGCCATGGGCCGCTTTGTGAATGTTGAATCGCGTAGCAGGAATTATGAGACTGTAAAACTAGCCGTATTATTGTTCATAGAGTCCAGTTTACATATGACACCATTTTGGCCTAAACAATTTGGTGCAGCGACAGGGGCAATGGTTGGGTCATAAGTACCGACGACGTCTAACATATCTGCATAGTAATCACCGGGCTTATGACATACCACGGTAATTCCTAATAAGTTTCCAATCGGCAAGCTGCCTTTAAATACATTTGTAGACGTTGGTTGTATGGTAAATTTTGAACCTGCTGGAAGTGGTGTGCCATTAAATGTCCAGTTGCCAAGGAATAGCTTAGACATAGCAGTACAGTCTAATGATTTATCTGTTGAATTGTGCACCGTAATGCTTTGGTAGCTATTGATTGGTATTGGCGAGCTGAATATATTAGCCATTGCCGTTGAACCTAAGGCACAAAGTGCTAATAGGCTGATTGCGAATTTTTTCATTATAATCTCCGTTGGTATTGTTAATAAGTTCTGATGGCGCATAGTGAATAAATTATGACCTGTTGTCAAGGGTGCTTTCACAGCTTATACATTATTGCTTTCTTCGGGCTCGGAAGGGATTCTAGCTCCTTGATATTTATAAGCAATAGTATTTCTGCTTTCTTGGCAGAGCTCATGAAAATCTACATATTGATGAGCGAGCTACGGTGACTATTTTAATGGTGTGAGTGAAGAATCCTCTAAAGCTATTATTCTATGAGCCTTGTAGTTTCTTCATTAGAAGACTCAAAACAGCTAAGCCACGAGCAGCTGGGTAAATGTGCTGACAGCCCCTCGCAGGTGAATGTTGCCATATCAAGAATAGCATTCACGGTAGGTAAGCTAAAGCGCTTGTAGGCTGGAATCATGGATGTACTAAAACCACCAATCCATGCTGTAATTGCGAACAGATAGCCTAACCATGGTTTGTTCATCGATTGAAATGTGAAGGCAGAAAATGACAAGCCACTCATCAAGCCTAATATGGCACTGCTGATAGCCGCAGTTTTATTATCACGCCAATCGCTTGGACAGGGGGAAGCAAAATAGCCACAGACTGCCATTTTTTTATCAAATGTAAACATCATATTAGTTTGAAAAAACCACTCAGCACAATTACTCAGCACGCCAAAACATTGTGCCACTGCGTGACTAGCACCCATTTTTTGTAATAACGCGACGACTGGTGGCGTGTAACCTATCAGGCTAGTTGCCGCTAAATAAGCAACGATCAACCCACAAAGAACCATGATGATCTTTTCTGTTTTATTTACCTCAGTGCTTGTTAGTGTTTTAATGAAAGCAGTAAAATTTTTTATCCATTGATGACCTTCATCAAGCCCTAATACAGCATTCGATAAAAAGCTGGCGCCGCCGAAGGACCAGTTGAGAATACTATTGCTGTAATGTGCAACCTGTTCAAAAAATTCGGCAGCCTCATTGCGGTTTAAGGCAGCACTTGGCAGAGCACCAAAGACCGATGCGATGGTACTTAAGATAACTGTTATTTTGTTATTTGATAAATCTGGCACAGATGCATTGGAAAAAGCAGACCAATTGCTAATGTATGAACCTGCACCGAATATCCATGAAAAAGGGTGGGGTATGTGCAAAAGCTCACGGGCACCTTGTTCGCCACCGGTTAATCCTGAAAAGGCGGCCATGGGTGAAATTAGCCAGTTATACCCAAGGCGTACAGCTGTGCTCCAGTTCCCAGGATTGCTGAAACCTGATGGACAGCAGGGTGTGAGGAGGTGTGCAACGTCGCGGCAGAGAGATGTATTATAGTAGGGAGCTAAACTGTCGGCTACAGCAACGTCTAGACCTTCAAATGTCGGTGGGGGAGTTGATGCAAATGTTAGACCACTTTGGGGAGTTGGTTGCTCTGATATGTACATACGTTATATTTATTATGGTTGAGTCCAATAATTTTAACACAACTGTTGCAGCATACTCAGATAAACCTGCTTTAATTGATCGATATCATTCACGCTAGCGCACTCGTTAACTTGATGGATGGTTTTATTGATAACACCTAATTCGATAACCTCTGCACCTGTTGGCGCGATGTAGCGAGCGTCTGATGTGCCTCCGCCGGTGCTGAGTTTTGGTGTTATACCTGTTATGTTCTTAACGACCTGCTGGCAAATTTTCGTGAGCTTACCTTCTTCAGTTAAGAAGGCGTTACCAAAGTGAGTCCATTCGATATCGTAGTTGAGTTTATGTGCGTCCAATAGCGCTAATGTTTTTTGTGTTAATTGTTCAGCGGTCACTTCTGGTGAATAGCGGAAATTAAAATCACATTGCAGTGTGCCAGGAATGACATTGCCTTGGCCAGTGCCTGAGTTAAGGTTGGAAATTTGTAAGCTGGTCGGCTCGAAATAATTGTTGCCTTGATCCCATTCGATGTTAACCAATTCATCTAAGGCTTTTAAAACTGAATGGATAGGGTTTTCAGCTAAATGCGGGTAGGCGATATGACCTTGTTTGCCCTGCACGACTAATTGACCGGTGAGTGAACCACGGCGACCATTTTTAATGGTATCGCCAAATTGTTTTGAACTGCTGGGTTCGCCGACAATACAGTAATCGATTTTTTCACCACGTTGCTCGAGTGCATCAATGACAACAGGTGTGCCTAGATGAGAGGGGCCTTCTTCAGCGCTCGTGATTAAAAATGCGATGGAACCGTTAGGTTTGTTGTGGGCTAAATATTCTTCGACAGCAACAATCATGGCTGCTAAGCCCGATTTCATGTCAGCTGCGCCACGGCCATATAACATGCCATCTCTAATTTCGGGTTTAAAAGGGTGTGACGTCCAAGCAGCTAAATCACCGGTTGCCACAACATCGGTATGGCCAGCAAGGCAAACAAGTGGTGTTGCATCACCTAATCGGGCCCATAAATTAATCGCATCCTCGCAGGGGAATAATTCGATAGTAAAGCCGAGTTTTTCTAAGCGTGGAATAATGAGATCTAAACAACCTTCATCTTTGGGTGTGATGGATGGGATGCGGATTAAATCTTCGGTGAGTTGTAATGTTGCTGTCATTTGAATGTCTTATATATTGCTTCATCAAAGCCGACGTAAATTTTGTTTTTGTATTCAAGTACGGGGCGTTTGATCAATGTGGGTTGTTCTAGCATGAGTTTAATGGCATTAGTTTTGTTAATCGTTTCTTTGTCGGTGTCAGATAACTTACGCCAAGTAGTACCACGGCGGTTTAATAAGATTTCCCAATCGGTGGATTTTAGCCAGTTAACTAAGGTGGCTTTGCTTAAACCTTCGGCTTTGAAATCGTGAAAATCGCAATCTATCGATTGTGCATCGAGAAATTTTTTCGCCTTTTTAACGGTGTCGCAATTTTTTATGCCATACATTTTCATGATGAATTCCTAATGTTTCTCTTCCCGGCGCGTTGTTGA
>TARA_R110000868_G_scaffold97891_2_pt1 | contig 11574 bp, 14 predicted proteins | sample TARA_R110000868 | Tara Oceans TARA_R110000868 (sample SAMEA4397489) | marine metagenome | biome: Polar Biome; feature: [SRF] surface water layer (ENVO:00010504); material: water (ENVO:00002006), including particulate matter (ENVO:01000060) such as... | depth 5 m | reverse complement strand
TAAGATTCATAAGAAAAAATAAGGAAACCACAAGAGAAGACACCGGAAATTTAGCTGCTTATTTGGCTGATAAATTCAATCTTAAGAAAATAACCAAAAAATATCACGACTTTAATAAAACTAACATTTTAGAAACTGAGGATGGAACCAACGATGACGATACCTTTTACCTGTAGTTTCTTTAAACACTTTGATAAATTAGATAATCTCGAATTAAATAATTATTTAAAGGTGAATGTAATACAGCCTGAACTATTTTTAGATACTGATCATACCAATCATAAACAGATTCTTGCTATTTTTAATAATCAAGTTAATCGCCCAAGGGTTCCGTTTAAACAGAAAAACGTAGAGTATACGGCACTCTATACTAACTTTAATAATATTGATTTTAATAAAACACCAGCTTTAATACCTGCCAGAGATAGTATTGAACTACTAGAATTCACTTTCTCAAATATGCTAAAATATAAAGTGTTTGATCATATACTGCCTGTATTAATTGATGATCGATCCATTCGCCAAGAAGAGATGGAGAAATTAGCGGATAAATATAATGCCCTATATATAAGAATGGATTATGAAAGTCCTACCTTCAACTTTTCGGTTATTAACAATGCAGCCGCTGCTTTCTGTCACAAAATAGGTTTTAATGATATAATTCTATGGAATTCTGATTTATGGGTAGATAATAAAAAGACAATCCCTTATCTTCTCGAACGACATAAAAAAAATAAAGAGAACGATGTTTACGCTACGGGAGTAAAACTATTATATCCCACTAAGGGATTTTGTGATCTAATCGATGATGATAAATTCATTACCTCCTTGGCAAAAGATTTTGGTGTTGATCATAAAAGAATAGAACAGCTAGCTCCACATGGCTCAGTCCAATTTGGCGGAAGTTCTTATACAATGATACCTTATTTTAACGGCGGCACTCCGATTATAGCATCTCCTATACACTTTGGGCGATTTAGCCAGTCGGGCTTACCGGAATTATCTATTGATAAGCAGGTCGATTTTATGACCGGCGCTTTTATTCTGTGCGATTTGGAAATATTTAAGAAAGTCGGCGCTCTTAACCCTAGCCTGAATTCACAATTCCAAGATGTAGATTTCTGTTTGCGTCTAAGTCATGCGCCTTATAAAATTATGTTTTATGCTAAAGGTGTTCATATGCTCCATGCGGAATCGATGTCTTTATCTTCTAAGGGATCTTCGAGAGAAGAAAAAGGTATGAAAAGTACTGAGGAGTTTAATAGAGATCTATTTTCTAACCAAACTATGTATGCTGCTTTATGGAATGATTTAACTGTTCTGGGGGGTAGGTAAGCCAAAATGGAATTTGAGGGAATAAAGGAATATAATATAACTAAATTCGAAGACCACCGTGGAGAGTTTTATGAATCCTATAATAAGGAAATAAAAGAACATTTTCCGGAAAGATTTCAACAAACTAATATATCTAAATCTCACAAAGGAGTTTTTAGAGGATTACATTATCAATATGATAACCCAATGGGAAAACTTATAACAGTCCTACACGGTGAGATTATAGATTTTTGGCTTGATGTTCGTCAGGGGTCCCCTACATATGGTCAAGTAGGCAGCTTACATATGCGTGATCATGACCCTACTTTATTGTACCTTCCTCCGGGGTTTGCTCATGGCTTTTATTCAGTTACTGATTCAATTGTAAAGTATGAGTGTACAGCCGATTATAACAAGGAAGGCGAAGGTGCTATATCTTATAAGGAAGTAGAGTATTTAGCTGGTATTAATCAGGATAAATTATTCATATCCCAAAAAGATTTAAAAGCTCAAAGTTTTTCAGAATATAAAAAAGATGCCAAATTTATCTTCTGAAATTAAACTCCTAACCGGGGGTAGTGGAACTCTGGGCAAAGAACTGCGAAAAATAAGCATCAACTATAATTGTGCTTTTATAGCACCACTATCCTCAGAGTGTGATATAACACACTATAGAGATATTTATATAGCCATCAAGAATAGTAACTGCGATACTGTGGTCCACGCTGCTGCCGCAACAGATGTTCCCGGACTAGAAAATGATATAATAAAAGCATGTGACGTTAATGTTGTAGGAACTATCAACGTTCTTAGAGCTTGTGTAGAATTGGATAAAAGGCTGGTCTATATTTCTACAGATTACGTATTTGATGGTACCAAGGGTCCTTATAATACTACTGATCCTATTAATCCAATGTCTGTGTACGCAAAATCTAAAGCTGCCGCAGAGTTGATGGTTGGAACATATAAAAAGTCCACGGTTATAAGAACTAGTTTTTTTGGACATGAGTTTCCTCATACGGCTGCTTTCACAGATCAGTGGAGTTCTAAAGATTACATAGACATTATTGCCCCTAAGATCATGGAATGTATACAGAACAAAAAAACAGGAATTTTTCACATAGGCTCACCAAGACGAACAATATATGAAATAGCCTGCGAAAGATCTAAGGATATAAAACAGATATCTAGAACCATAATCAAACATGAAGTTCCAAAAGATACTTCACTAATAATATCAAAATTATAAAGGAAAAGAAAGTGAAAATTGTAGTAACAGGCGGAAGAGGATTTATAGGAAGTCACTTTGTAGAAGAGTGTCTTAATAAAGGGTGGAAGGTTACAGACATAGACTGTATGACTTATGCTGCCCACGATAAACTGCCATGGGATGACAATGATAATTACACATTGATCAAGAAAGATATTGCCACTATCAAAAGTCTCCCTAAGTGTGATTACGTAGTTAATTTTGCGGCAGAAAGTCACGTAGATAATTCCATTCGAGATACCGAGCCTTTTATTCATAGTAATATTTTAGGTGTTCATAATTTGTTACAACTTATTCGAGGAAAGAGAAAGTATGACAGACCTTTATTTTTCCAAATTAGTACAGATGAAGTTTATGGCGATATAGAACAAGGATCTTTCCTGGAAACAGACACTTTGAAGCCATCCAATCCATACTCTGCCACCAAAGCATCCGCTGAAATGTTAGTCTTGTCTTATGCTCGAACTTATGAATTAGATTATCTTATCACTCGTAGCGGAAATAATTATGGCCCAAGACAATATGAGGAAAAACTAATACCAAAATGTATTGACTCCATAGAGAACAATAAAAAGATTCCAATTCATGGTGACGGTAGCTATATCAGGGATTGGACTCATGTCAAGGATAATGTGGCGGGTTTAATCCATTTGATCGAGGGCTCACACAAGAACCAAATATTCAATATAGCCGCCCAGAACCATTTAACTAATCTAGAGGTTGTTGATACTATATTAGGGTGGTATGGCAAAGATAGAGAAATAATTGAGTTCGTTCCCAACCGATGGGGGCAAGACACTCGATACTCTATCAATACCGATAAGATCTTAAGAACAGGCTGGAAGCCAATCCGGTTGAATGGTATTTACAGGGAATAAAATGAAACTAGCAGCAATTTATAGTGTTTTTGACTCCGAAGAATTACTACCTTATAGTATATCGTCTATTAAAGATCTAGTGGATGAAGTTATCATTGTCTATCAAACGGTCAGCAATTGCGGGAATACTCATCCTAACGCATCATTTGTTAGTTTTATTAAGGAGCTAGGTGTAGAAAACCTTGTTTTATATGAACCTAGTATTACGGACCATCCTCATAGCGCTGAATTAAACGAAAGAAACAAGAGGGGCATCGGCTGTAAATATGCCATGAACCTTGGCTGTACTCATTTTGTTTTTGTTGACTGCGACGAGTTTTATGATAGGGAACAATTCCTTAAAGCAAAAAATCAAATCATCGACAATGATTATGATTCTAGTGCTTGTCAGATGGCAACTTATTACAAATCTCCTACTTATCGACTAATTCCAAATGAGGAATACTATGTTCCTTTTATAGCCAAGCTTCAACCTGGAGTAACGAAACTAGCAAATTTCCCAGATTATCCGGTACTAGCCGATCCATCTAGAAAGAGTTTTCCATGGAATAACTTTAAGAAATTTGATAGAGACCAGCTAGAGATGCATCACTTTACAATGGTGCGTAAAGATATTGAACTAAAATTTAAGAATCATTCAACCTTAAGTACTCGCACATATTCATTTGAGCAACTGGTCAATGATTTTAACAACTTCAAACCAGGAGATAAATTAGTTCCTCCGTTTGAAAAATATGATGTCAAGGTAGTGGAAAATAAGTTTCACATACCAGAGCTTTCAATCGACAAAAAGTAAGGTCTAGTCCATGGTTAAAAATAAAGAATACTGGGATAATTTCTATAAAAGCAACTTACCTAAAACACTTTCTACACACAGCGATTTTTCAACCTTTGTCTTGGAGAAGGTTTTAGATATACCTAAGAGTAAAGAATTATCCTTAGTTGATCTTGGGTGTGGGAACGGTAAAGATACTGTTTTCTTTGTAAATAATAAGATTGATGCGGAGGGAATAGATCTGAGTATTGATTCTGATTTGCCGTATATAAAACAGGATGACGCACTTTCTATTTCTAAGCCATATGATATTTATTATCTTAGGTTCTTTATTCACACTCTGATAGAGGAAGACGTTGACAAATTGTTTAGCAATATTTTCAACACTATGAAACAATCTTCTTTAATATTCTTAGAAACAAGATCAAGCAAGGGAATAACTAACCAGCCCTATAGCGAAACAAATTTCAGATCAAGTATAGGCGAGGAGCACCACCGAACACTATACTCTCTTGATTATTTATCATCGAAAGTTAATGAATATTTTGACATAGAATTTTCGGTCGAACAGCAAGGGCTGGCTATATTTCGAGAAGACGATCCTTATATTATTAGAATAATAGCCCGAAAAAAAGAGAACTAACAATGACTAAAACAGAAACAGAAAGAAAGCATAATCTAAAAAATTTGAAAGATGTTTCTCCGTATCTTAAAGATATGGAATATTTTTTATTCTTCGGAACTCTTTTGGGGCTTTGTAGGGAAAATAATATAATAGATGGCGATGATGATGTGGATATTCTTATAAATTATCAGCACAGGGACCAAGTATTAGAAGTTATAGGGAACCTGGGGTTCAGTATTAGTATAAATAATTCCTATATTATTCAGGGCACCAGATATATTAATGACAAGCTAACACATATAGATTTCTATTTCTATGAAAATCCTGTTGACCAATCTTATATTGTTGAGAAATGGAACTTTTTTTCAAGACCACACGATACAGCTTATCATTTGCATATTCCTAAAAATATTATTTATCCTCTAACAACTGGACAAATAGGAGGAATAGAATGTAGAATCCCACGGAATATGAAAGAATGTTGTAAGTTTCTATATGGAGAAAAGTATATGACTCCGATGAAAATTAAAACAGAATATATGGTAGAGAGATTACACAACAATATACCAGAAGTTAAATATTATTAAGATGGATTATTTCTCGCCCCACAATCATGTTCTTAAAAGGTTTAAAGACCTTCATGCCGACAAGGAAGCAATTTTATTTGCCACCGGACCAAGCATAAAAAAGTTCCAATGGACCGACCAGTTTAATAACTGTATTAAGGTCGGTCTAAATGGGATTTATGAATATGAAAATATTTCAAAGGCTTTAGACTATTATATGTTTGGGAGTGGCTACCATATAAATGTGGCACACCACAATCAGATAAATAAATTCCGTGAAGAAAATCCTAGTGCTGTTTTCTTATCTTCTACTTTTACCGCAAAACATGGAGATGGCCGGGAAACGGGTTTAGGAAACATTACCGAGAAAGCTGCCCTAGAACTAAGGGCTATACCCTTTGAAATAGGATATCCAGGATATGGACCCGGCATTGAATGGCAAAAAGATATTGGTAACCGACCTTTTTATGGTGCTACAATAGCTCAGCCAGCTACACAATTCTTACTATACTCTGGAGTAAAAAAGGTGTATTTGGTTGGCTGTGATCTTGATAGCTCTTATTACGACCAGTACGCCTTACGTGTTTGGATAGAGGATTGGAAAAAACTACCAACCTTTATACTCGAAAATTATCCAGGAGTTGAAATTATATCCGTTAATCCAAACGGTCTAATTGGGGTTTTCAGTGATATCTACACCTGAGTCAATACTCAAAAAATTGTGTCCATTGCGACGAAGTTTGCTGGGAACTGATAATGATAAGTCTTTGTCCAATATTAAAGAACATTACCCTATAATAACTCACGTCTTTAATTCTGGAGAAAGAGTGCTCGACTGGAAAGTCCCTCAGGAATGGAAACTAACTAGGGCAACTCTTACTTCAGAATCTGGGGAAGTAATCTGTGATTCGAACAGAAGCATTTTAGAGGTTGTTAACTATAGTAAGCCTTATGTTGGAGTTTTATCATTTGATAATTTAAAAGAGCACTTACATTTTTCGTCCACTCTCCCAGATTCTATCCCATACCGAACATCATATTACAATAGGATGTGGGGATTTTGCCTTTCAAAAAGATCCTATGACAACTTAGATAAACATTCTTTTTACAAAATGGATATAGATTCTGAATTTGTTGATGGTCTTATAAATATTGGTGAGTTGTGTATTAGTGGAAGATCACAGAAGGAAATAATTTTTACATCATACTTGTGTCACCCTGAACAGGCTCACGATGGTTTATCTGGGGTTGTTTGCCTTCTGGATTTGTATGATAAATTAAAAGACCGAGATAATTTTTATACATACCGGTTCTTTTTTATACCGGAAACTATTGGGTCTATTTGTCTTTTGGCAAGAGGAGTAATCGAGCCACCCAAGGTTGAGTTTGGGATTGTATCCACTTGTGTTGGATATGGAAAAAGTCTCACCTATAAGGAGACATTTCTTGGTAATCATCCTATAGATATCGTTGTTAGAAATAGAGACAAGACCACAAACCAGAAGTTCACACCAACTGGGAGTGACGAGAGGCAATTATCAAGCCCAAAAATTCGTATCCCAACCGCTTCTATAATGACAGAGCCACACTCAGAATTCCCAGAATATCACACCTCTGCTGATAACTTAGATCTTGTTAATATGGAGACGATCCGGCGTGTTTCTTCTTTTTATTTTGAAGTATTAAAGGATTATGAAAACCGAGAGTGTTACATCATATCTCATGATGGTGGCGAGCCTTTTATGGCAAACAAAAATATCTACCGTCAAACAGGGGGGACACCTAACACAAGCTGGGACACTGTAAGAAACTGGGTCATATTTCTATCTGACGGCAGTAATTCACCACTAGAGATGTCAGTTCAAACCGGAATCCCGGTTAAAGAAATTGAGAAATGTGTTAAAGTATTATTGGAAAAAAACATAATAAGGAAATTTACCTGTGACAAATAAAGAAAACATAAGTAATATTATTCAGAAAACCAAAGATAGGAACATCTCTCAATATCTTCGAGAGACGACGAACAGTGATACTAACACTCCTGATATTACTTTAATAAGCTACGACCTACAGGCCGGAGACTACACAAGAAAAGACAGCTTAGAATTCAAAAAAGGTTCAATTTATAACACTTACAACAATCTTAGTGACCACTTTTCAGAGATAATTGACAATTTAAATCTTGAAAACATTAGCCTTATGGAGGTAGGTATCGGTGAGGGGAATATGCTTTATCGTGTTTGTAATAAATTAAAGACCGAAATCTCAAAAGTGTTCGGCTTGGATATCTCTCTTTCTAGGCTATTATATGCTCAGGATAATTGTAGGAAGAACAACATCCAGAATTTGTCTTTGATGTGTAGTGATATGGCTACAATTCCACTGCCTGATAATTCCATAGATGTTCTATATACTTGTTTTTCAATCGAGCCAAATCGTGGTAGAGAAGAACAAATCTTAAAAGAGCTTTATCGGGTTTCTAACAAATATCTTATTATCTTGGAGACAAGTAATGAATTCGGCGGCAAGAAAGTTGAGGAGCATATTGACAGACACTGTTATGTAAAAGATATTAGTAAGAAGTGTAAGTCAATGGGTTTTGATCTTGTAAAAGAATATATGAGCCCTTATTATTTTAATGAAAATAACCGACCAAATATTATGATTTTTAAAAAGAATACCTCTCCCAGGGAGAGTTGCTCATACGTCAGCCCCCATAATCACAGTAAACTTATAAATTCGGGTGGAAATCTTTTTGACCCAACAGACAAACAAGTGTTTCCTGTGGTCAAAGGTATAACTATATTTACTGAAAGTATCCTCTGTTCAAAATACCTAGAGTTTGGGGACTAATAAAATGTTTGTTGGTCTAGTCGCAGCCAAGGGAGATTCCAAGAGGTTTAAGAATAAAAACATACACCCGGTTGATGGGTACCCAATGTTTTGGCATAGTGTAAAGCCATTGCTTGACAGCAACCTGGTGGGCGATGTATTTGTTCTGACAGACTCAGATTTCGTTAAGCAGTATTGTAAAGAGAACGGCGTGAATACGATCCATCGTTCTCATAACGCTTCTCGATCTGAAGATAAACTAATCAGCATCCTTAGATATGGATATTATAATCTAGATCAAGAATATGATGGCGTGGTCACCATAATGGCAAACTGTCCTGGGCACACCGCCAAACAAGTTGACTCTTGTTTATCCATGATGAGGGACAAAGGTCTTTTCGAGGTAAGGTCCTTCAATATTTCCGGAGAGGAGAGTGGTCTTATGGCTTTCTCAAAGAATATAATAGAGTCTAATCAGGATGTATCCTATTATGTTGGGTGTAGCATAGATGAAGTAATAGAAGTACACTATAAGGAAGATATAGAAAAGGTAAAAAAATCATGGTAAAAGTTTTAATTACAGGTGGTACGGGGACGATTGGCGGAGCTTTTATTGCGAATTACCCCAAATATGAATACTATAGTATTAGTCGTAACGAAAAACTAGTCGCCAACCTTAGAAGGCAACCCGTCGATGTAAAAACTTTCCTTGGCTCCGTCGAGGACTACGGCTTTGTGAAAAGTGTTTTCGAAAAAGTTCAACCTGATATCGTGGTACATGCCGCCGCCTTGAAACATGTCGATCTAGCAGAAGAAAACCCCACTCAGACTGTCATAATAAATGTCTTGGGAAGTTTGAATATTATTCGAGCCAGCAACGAATACAATGTCCCAATTACTATTGCCATCAGTACAGATAAGGCTAGTAGACCTGAGAATGTGTATGGTTATAGTAAATGCCTGATGGAGAGAATGTTTCTAGAGGCAAGTACAGACAAAACTAAATTTGCTGTCTGCCGTTTTGCCAATGTGGCGAATAGTAATGGCTCCGTGATCCCATACTGGAAAAAACTTAGGTCACTGGGCCAACCTTTACGATTAACTGATCCACGAATGAATAGATTAATATTTTCAAAAGAGAGTGCTTCGGCTCTTATCCACAAAGCTATTGACATATGTAATTCTGACACTGGTGGTTTTATCGGATCATACAAAATGAAGTCTGTCAATATGTTAAGTTTAGCCGAAGCTATTTCAAAAGACATTCAGGTAGTCGGTCCTCGCCCCGGAGAAAAACTTGATGAGGATCTTGTGTCTGAGAGTGAATTACCTTATACTTATGTAGACGGGGACTTTATTTCTATTCGGAAAACTATAAACGAGCACGACAACAGGTTAGACGCTCCTTATAACTCTCAAACAGCGGACAAAATGACCTACTCAGAGATGAGAGATTTGATCGGTGAGTAAAAAGATCAGTATTATTATAACATGTTATAATTTAGAAAGGTATATTACTCGTGCCATTAATAGCTGCTTAAATCAGAATTTTGATCAATCTCTTTTTGAGGTAATAGTGGTTGATGATGGGTCACAAGACAATAGTTGGGATGCTATCTCTCTATTCGGTAATATGGATGACATCCTGAAACCTATCAAACTTGACGAGAACAAAGGTGTATCTTATGCCTCCAATATAGCTCTATCTGTTTGCACGGGTGAATATGTGATGAAGGTTGATGGAGATGATTTTATTAATAGCAATATGATAATGGTAATGTGTCAAGTTTTAGACCACAACCCTGAATTGGGGTTTGTATATTGCGATCACATAGTAATAACAGACGACCAACATCGTACAATGAGGATCAACACTCTAGAAAAATTACTTGATCATGGTGCTGGAATAATGTTTAGAACAGACTATATTAAGGCTCTTGGGGGTTGGAACGAGAATGTTAAAACCCGTGATGATATGGACCTCCTTCTGAGATATTTGAAAAATTTTGATGGTTATCATTTAAGAATTCCATTTTATCGTTATAATAAAAGGGAGGGAAGCCTTTCTTCTATGCTATCGGAAAGAACAGAAGAGGCAGAAAAAATAAAAAGGGGAATGAATAATGTTTAAACATGCCGAGAATCTTTGGAGTTACCTCCGAGAAGGCAACACATATTTTATCGCCGAAGCTGGCGTTAATCATTTATGCCGAATGGATTTAGCCGAGCGTTTAATAAAGGAAGCCGCCGCCGCAGGATCTGAGTGTATCAAATTCCAAACATACAAAGCGGAAACCTTATGTATAAAGGAGGCTCCAAGATTTTGGGACGAAACCGATTTCGACAATTTTGAAGAAAAAGAGAAAGATGGATCTCAGTATGACTCATACTCACACCTAGATAGCTTTGAGGAAGAAGAGCATCGGCAGATGAAAGAAATTTGTCAAGACAATGGTATAGAATTTATGTCTACGCCGTTTGATTTCCATGCTGTAGACTACCTAGATAAGCTGAGCGATGTGGGCTTCAAGGTTGCTTCATGTGATATTACTAACCTACCATTCCTTAGATATGTGGCAAAAAAGAATAAGATTGTTTTTTTATCAACAGGTGCTTCTGACATCGAAGAGATCGACACTGCTATAGAAGCAATCTCTAAGTTTAATGACAAAATTGTCGTTATGCATTGTAATCTTTGTTACCCCACAAAAGACGAAGATGCTAATTTAGGGATGATAACACATTTGAAATCTGTGTATGGAGACAAATATATTATTGGGCTTTCTGACCATACCACCAACTTAATGACTCCAGCTTATGCCTATCTTTTGGGTGCCACTGTGTTCGAAAGACATTATACAGTAGACAAAACTCTGGGAGAAAGTCCAGATAATTCCTTTGGAGTTGATCCGGCGGAATTAAAACAACTGATCGCCAATGTTAATAGTGTTCGAAAAATGGTTGGGGAAACACATAAAAGGTGTACCCCTAGCGAATTGAGCGCTAAGAAATTTGCTCGAAGAAGCGTAGTAACTCTTAGAGATATCCGCCAGAACGAAGTTTTTACAACAGAGAACATAGGGTGTAAGCGCCCCGGAACAGGCATCTCGCCTATTAATTATGATAACATTATCGGCAAAAAAGCCGCCACAAATATTGAATCTGATAAATTATTATCAGAGACTCAAATCAAAGGAGATTTAAAATGAAACTATCAAACCAAGCCGTGGGTGCTTTATTAATGACCCTACAAAAATGTCTAGCAGAACAAACAGATATCACGGACTTACTATCCAACTGGGACCTAAAAGTTG
>TARA_R110000868_G_scaffold139430_3_pt1 | contig 11574 bp, 13 predicted proteins | sample TARA_R110000868 | Tara Oceans TARA_R110000868 (sample SAMEA4397489) | marine metagenome | biome: Polar Biome; feature: [SRF] surface water layer (ENVO:00010504); material: water (ENVO:00002006), including particulate matter (ENVO:01000060) such as... | depth 5 m | reverse complement strand
AGTGCGGTTTCGGTCTGATATTGACTACTGTTTGTGAAAGAGCTTAGTGATGGGTTGGGCATTTTAAACCTTTATATCTCAATTATTTATACTTTTTATACAGGGTACCAAACATCATTACCATCCGAAAACCTCCCAGAGTCATCATTTTCATCATTAGCAATAAACAATATATTATCATCTTCTGGATTTTGGCGGTTTTCGTAATTCATTTTTGAAGATTCTATTAAATCAGAAAAATATTCTTGTCTGGTTAACCATGCAAAAAATACCAAACTCATGACTAAATCATCATGTTGCCCTTCTTCGGCTTTATAGGTATTAGACCTAGATACAAATGACATCAACTCAACAATAATTCTTTCATCGTTTAATAAAATTTTATTTTCTTCAATTAAACGTTTTAAAATTGCACAACCAATTTTTTTAGTTTGAGCTGTTGTTCTTATTCCCATTTCATTTTTACCAACTCCACCAAATCCCTGTGATAAGACCTGACCCTTTCGTCCTAATACTTTTGTCATAAGTACATTATCATATTCCAAATCAGTATGTAAAATATTAGATACCTGTCCACCCAGATCATTTGTTTCAATAAGAACATAAGCATTATTATATGCTTTTGCTGCATTTAAAATTATAGATGGAAAATTAAATGGGCTAATAGTATTATTTCTAAAAGTTGCTACTACTTTATATGGTGTTGTGGTCCCATCAATTACGGTAAACGCCGAATAATCAGAACCCTGTCCACGGGATACATCTGCCTGTAAAAAATAAATTTTTTCAGATTGAGGTAGTTCAAATACTTTATATCCTTCAACGTTTTCTGATATGGGTTCTTCTCCTGCTAATACATTTAATTTTGTTGATGAAATTAAAGTATTGGAAGATCCCAAGAAACTACAACCGTACTCTTGGTTAAACTGTTCTTGGCTGGTATTTGCAATCTGTTCTTCTGCCCATGCATTATCTCTTCTTGGACCACCCGGAGTAATTGGTACCTGTTTCCAATCAACTTCTACTGGAACAAATCTATTTTTAAGTTTATGACCTTCTGCACGGTTTGCATCAACCCACAATTTATGAAAATGATTCATTCCATTTGGAGTAGATACTATTATCAATTTGGTAGTCATACCAGCAGAAATGGTAGGGTACGTAGAAGAATAAAAATCTTCTGCTATATGTGAAGGTAAAAACGCATACTCATCTAACAACAATAGGTTATACGAGCCACCACGGATTGCTGACGAGGATGTTGCATCACAAACCACCCTAGACCCGTTTTCAAGTTTTAAACTCGTCTTGTTCCATTCTACCACTCCTTGTTGTAAAAAATGTGGAAGGTTTTCATATGCTAATTGAAGTTTGGCAAATAATTCATCTTTTGCTGTCTTTAACTTGTTAGCAAGAATAGCTACGTTAACACTCTGATTAAATGTAACATAATGGCAAATATAACCAATTACCGATGTAGATTTTCCAGACTGTCTGGGCCATTTTGATATAACAAAACGATTTTTATGAATTTGGTTTACAAATTCTTCTTGATAATCATATAACTTGAAAGGCATGATACCTTTATCAAGAGTTTTAACTTTTACATATTTACTACAAAAATATACAGGATCATTAGCACACTTGACATATTCTTCCAGTTGCTCTTTAGTATACTGAATATCAATGCCAGGTGGCTTTAATTTGGGATTATTTCTATAACCCTGGTTACCGTTGTTTAGGCTCATTATTCACAACCTCTGCTTCGATTATTTTATCGGTGCTTCTATCTTTATTTAAGAGGTTTTGAAGATCCTTAGTTGACCCAACAAAAACTGAATTATTTGTTTGTGAAACTTTTGTTCCAGCAGATGCCGTAGTATCTTTAGCTTTTTTATGTACATCTAAAACATTATTGTTTAAGTCTGCCATAGTTTTTAATAAAATAGCAACTACTTCAAATGCTCTTGGACTATCTGATTCTGTAGCAACTTTCAAAGCTGCTTCTAATGCTACATTACCATTACCAATTAAATCTTTTAAATTTGATTGTACAAAAGTATAATCTTTTTGAAAACTAGCAGCATCATATGTACCCCCAGCAACCAGTTTTGTTTCTTTTTCTGGTATAGCAGGCACATTAAAAAAATTAGACAAATTTTTATTTATATTCATTTATTCTAATCCAAAATCTATACCGGCACATGCACCAACAGTATCAATAACATCTGTTGGGAAGATTTTTCCAAAAATATATGATTTAGCAGTAAAATTTAAAGAAGATATATTAATTCTTCGTGATGATAAATCTCCATCAAATCTTTCACTAATACTATTGCCAGTCATAACAATTGGAATATTGACAGCATTATGAACATCATTCATATTTAATTGAATAAAGTGTTCTGGATTAAAATATGGAATAATTTGTTCTATGATTTGTAAGGTATCATCAATGTGTCTTGTATATACAAACAAAGAAAAATTAACATTAACCGGAACTTCTTGATAGATCACATTACCTGAAGTTTGACATACACCATTAACTTGATTTAAAGAACTAGCATCAGAAAATTTATTTCTTCTTCTCCCTGGATCGGGAGATATTGATGTAATCATATAACTTAACTTAGGTAGTTGAGTTTCAATTCTAGTTGTATCTGTAATCGATGAAGGTTCTAAAAGACGACGAATAAATTTTTCTTGAGGAGCATATGTAATAGGAACTCTAATTTGAAGTGCATCTCCACCATCAGGATTGGCGTGTTCTACAATAATATTATTAAACAATGTTCCAAAACCAACTACAAGTTTTCTTAAATTTTTATTATAAAAATGTCCAAACATTATAATTTCCTTTTAACTATCGCAAGATGCAAATGGATTATTTGCATCAAATGTATATCCCATAGCTTCCGTTTGTAGAACATCATTTATTCCCGCAGTTGTTCCAATTCCATTATTAAGTGGAATGATCGTAGAACCTGAAAGACCTTTAGTGTTAGTCATCACATTATCAATATCTTTATTAAATGTATTGATTTTTTCATAACTGTAAGTGAAGAGTTCCGCTGTTATAAAATACGAATAAAGTTTTCCAAGTGGATAAAAGGGATTTTCATGCTCAACAAAATTAATTTCAAATAATGATTTTGAAAGGGGAAAATATATTAAATCTCCTTCTCTTGGTCTAATAAGTGTTGCATCATTATCTGTAACTTCTTGTCTAAATCTTTTACGTGCCATTATTAAAGAAAGTTTATCTTTAATTTCTAAACCAAATTGAGAGATGATATCTGTTCCTTGAAAACCTCTAAAATCTACAATATACATTTCTATGGTATATGTTTTTTCAAAAGATGTTCCCGGATCTTCACCAAACAGTTTATCAATATTAAGATATTTTCTTGGGACATATAGGCAATCCTGACCCATACCTTGAATAAGTTCAATAGTAACAATTTCAATCAGATTTTGTTCTGATGTAACTGTTGTAGTGTTTATGTATGGATTTATTGCCATGTTATCCTATGAATGGATCGATTGGGAGTTCGTGTGTCTTGAGTAAGACATTATCAATTTCGGCCAATTCGCGTATAGCCTCTTGCATTATTGCAGGTGCATCTAGTTTTGCTCCACCCGGTAGAGGTACACCAGAAAACTTCATTAAATTTTGTGCCCATTGTTTTTTAAGCATTGCAGAATAATATTTTTTAAATATTCTATCATCGTATACTTTAGGATATAAATCTGGATCTACTCGCACATATGCTTCAATTAATAAAAATTGGCTAGCAGACAACTTTGAATAATCTGTATCTAAAAATAATCTATTTGTTGTTTTTGTATATGTGAATGATGAAGGATAATTAAACATATCATTTACTAATTTTAAATAACTCATACCCTCCATATATGATGCCATTGGTCCAGAAGAAAATCCACTTTGGTTCATATAAAGACCAAAAAAGTCAAATAACGTTAATTGATATCTCAAATCAAATATATAATCACCAACAGCATTTCCTGTAGGGAATGCTTTATTTACTGTTAATATATCATCAGCAACAGGCCAATAGCCAGTGGAGCCATTAGCTAATGTTCTTACTTGTGCACCAAGAGCAGGACCAAAAGTAGATGTATCAAAATGCTTTAACAACATGTCCTGTTGTGTTATTTGATAAACAAATAGGGCTCTTTGATTAAAATCAAAATGCCTCTCATTCATATAGTCTAAAGCTTCATCTAATCTATCTTCTGCCTGTTGCTGATCAATGTTGACCTGTATGACAGGTGCGCCCAATGAACGAAAGGTATAATCTATAAACTCTTGACGAGTGGTTATGCTCATGATAAAAATATTTATGAATTCTTAAATAGTTTATTAAATTCAGCAAATATTTTTTCATTTTCTTCACTTCTATTTACAGTAATCTGTATATATTGAAGTTTTTCAATATCATAATTTTCTACAGCTTCTTTGTGTATTCTAGCTTCTTTACTATAAAAATTTGGATCATAATTAGTAAAACCAGGCATTTTTTGAGGACAGTTAAGAGTTGGATAATCTAATTTTGAATATTCTTCTTTTCCACGTAATAGCCATGTGTGTTTTTTATCACCACAACCACAGCCATTACAATAAAAGTAATCAGAGAATTTACTCTTTTTTAAAAAAGGACAAACATCAATCGTATCAGTTCCAAAACACGACAAAACTCTAAGTTGTTTTGTTGATAAATCAACATTTTTGTTACTAAAACCTCTAGAGGCTATAGAAGCAGCAAACATAATGATTTGTTTTAACATTTTAGACACTCACATATGTTACGACAGTTCCAGCAGGAATAACATAATAATTTAAAAATGGTTTATATGCTTCTGGTACATTTCCAGTAATTTGTATAAACCCAGGAGCCGTAGTAGATACTTGTGTTGTACTATAGTTTAATCCGAACAGTGAAGTCAGTACCCATTTAATAGAATCAGGAGTACCCTTTTTATCAAAATAATTAGTATCTGCTTTTATAGCAAATTTTCTAATATTTGGAAGTATTGGTGCAAGATCTCCACTAAAGTCACACCCAGAAAAATAATAATCAGCTAATGCTTCTAAAAATATAGAGTTCATTAGCAATGGAGATCGAAGTGTATTCCATTCTAATTGTGCACCATATCCATATTCAATACTGAATAACCATCTTAAATAATTTTTAATTAAAACGGTAATGTTTACTTCTGTTGGTCTGTCGGTTGCTTCTCTAACAATCCAAGATGGAAATAATGATTCAATTGTTAAATTATCACCTTTCCAATAATTGCCTTGAACATTGTAAAATTCAGAGCCATATTTTTCTTTAGCCAATTGAACTAATTTACTAATTTTACCTGTTAAGGTTACGGGAAGATGGTTAAGAAGTAATATCATAGACTGTATATAACACTAATTCCTGCAAGGGTTTGCGTTGCTAACAATGATAACAACAATGTTTGACTCGACGAATCTAAATCGGTAACATAAACTTTAACGGTTGAAGGATTATTATCATTAGCAACTGTTATTAAAGTTTTATCAGATGTACCCGGAATACCTGATGCTGCGATTGAATTTTTAAAATCTTCTAAAGTTACACATCGTTGCATACTATTAGCATTAAATGTGTATTTTGCTTTTGCCATATTTAAAGTCAATGCATCATATCCACTAGATGCTGTTGAAACATAGGTAGATGTAATATAACTTGGCATACTAAGTGATGCCCCGTTTCCAAGTGCACCACTGGATAAAACACCTTGTATACTAACTCGTTTTGATGTTGTGATTGTTGCTGCATTTGGTAAATTATTTGTCACTAAATAATTTCCATCAGATGAATGCATAACAGTAAAAATATTTTGATTTCCTGTAGAGGTATTATTACCTTTATCTACCCGAGTCCAATAAGTCTTTACAGCACCTACACCTGAAACATCTTCAGTATAAAAAGAAATTGTTCTTGGGTCAATATCTTTTGGTATAATGCACGATTGACTTGTATAGTCGTAATTTGTATATACAACAGTACCCGTACCTGCATATAAATTAGTATAATATCCAACACCATCACTGTTAATAGGATCAATATTATAAAAATATAATTGTGATCCATTCGCAGATTGTGCATTAAATGTTGTATAACGCAATACACCACCAGAAATTGTAGAAGATAATGTTGCTGAAATCTTGGCAGATTGTGAATATGGAATAAGAATTGAATTTAACGAAGCTGCTGCTAATACACCTTCTACCATATTTGCTGTTACAGGCCACGAATTGGTATATCCAAACTGTGCATACACTCCAGCATATGCTGTTGAAGTAGCTAATATTTGAATTAACATATTAGCAGCAGTACCTTCATCAGTAAAATTAATATCAACCAATTCAGGTTGTTGTTGAAAAAAAGATGTTAAAGATGAAACAATATCATCAAAATCCAACGATGCTACATTTAAATTTTTAATATCATATGTCATTAAAGTTTAACCTCTATCGTGCAAATTCCATTCTGTGTTTTAAGTCCGTCACGTATATAAAAATTAATATTAAACCGAATTAAATTATCATCAGAGTATACTAATGTAGTTACCACATCTGTCATAGACGGTATTGCTGCCTGTATTGCGGATGCGACTAATACTTCAATTACATGTTTATTTGCTTGTCTATCAAAAAGATATGTAAATAGATTACATCCAAAATTATGATTTAAATGTTCACCCTGTTGTGTATTACATACATTTTCAATTTGTTGAACATACATGTTAAAGTTACTTACCATTCCAAAATCTTTCAACTTTGCATTGGTAGTAACTTTTTGTAACAGGATATCAAAATCTTTTGTACTAGGCATTCATAATATTTATGAAGATTAATAAGGACTGTCTGTGGCAAGTTGTGTTAATGTTAAACGACTTTCGTGTGTTCCACTATTGGTTATTACATGTTTAATAGCAACAATCCAATATTTTCCATTGACTATTGAAAATGCTTGATTTTTTGGATTTTTGCTAATTCCAGTAACGTTAATAGCCACAACAGATCCAACTTTATATTTAAAATCACCAGAAGTGGTAAATTCAACCTTTGGACCAAATTGTATCGTATCAATAAATTCTTGTCGTTTTACTGGAGTATCATTATTTGTATTCCAAAAAGTTGCTACATTTTGGCGCAATTTAATATATGCTTCATATTTTGGTCCATATTCTGGACATGTGCAGCTAAACGATGCTTCTGGTGTTCCCCATAAACAACCAAGCCAATCAGCACCCAGAACAGTAGATTTTGCAACTTCAATACATTCATTTGATGAATTTGATAAAAATACGTCTACCAATTTAGGTTGACCAGCAACATTTCCACCAGTACCTGTACCTGGACCAGTCCATATATTTCCAGCACTTACCCCAAGAGATTCTGCTGTAGCTTTTATTGATGGAAATCTATCAAAACAATTTTGAAGAGTTGGTGGAGAAGAAGTAAACCCACGAGTAATTTGTGCATTAGCACAAGTATATTCTTCTTTAGAAGAAAATGGCATCAAAGCTTCATTTACATTATTAGATCCTAAAACCTTTTTTTGACCACCGTTAATCATGTTAATCCTTTATTGACACGTACCATCAACAACATTTTCTGCAGTAAAATAATATAAATATTTTCCCAAATCAGATGGGCTAACTTTATTATGACTATTAGTTAATAAATCTGTATATGGAACAACATTCATTTTTACAATATGTTGTATTTTTCCCGCAGTGTCATTAAATGTTCCTGCGGTTACTCCAATAGGTCTCCATTTAAAATTACCTGTTGTTATACCAACCCAACCAGGTGCCAAATATTGAGAATTTCCAGATATTCCCATTGCGCGTTCATTTAAATTAATAGCCCACGTCTCGTCTTGTGATCCAACAGTACCTTTCCATACATTATCTTGCTCCCAACGTTCAACCTGATGAATATAATATGTTCCCCCACTACCTGTAGGTGATCCACTTGGTCCAGTTGACCCGTAAGGACTGTTAAAATTTAATTTAACCCAATTATATCTATATGGACCAACCATGGTAACTGGAACTTGATTTTGTTGTTCTACAATTATTTTATCATCTTTTTGATAATCGGTCAATAATGCAAAAAAAGATTGTTGTTCTTTTGCCATACAACACAAGACATACATAACAAAATTTTGTTTTTCTATTTGTCTTATTATTTCAAGCCGATCACTACCAGCAGTACCAGTAAGTTCAGCTTTAAAAGTAGTATTACGAATATAAAGTATATTTGCTAAATTAGTTAATCTACCGTTTATACCTGTTGGTGGTAATAATTTTTCATCAGGATAATGTGGATGAACTTCGGTCATATCAAACATATTTTTCCACATTTCAGAATTATCCACATAAGCAAAATAACCAGTTGCACCCATATAATTTAAACCAGCAAATTGTTTTTTGGTACCATAATCTTGCCCCAAGTGTGTTAATGGGGAATTATTATTTACTGGTTTTAAATCATTATAGTAACCCCAGTGTGTATCACATTGAATTTCATCTGATCCACCTGTTGCTCCAGTTCCACCCTTAGAAGAAATCAATTCAATATTATATTTTTCTCCTTCATCTTGAAATTGAAAACTTAATAAAGAAGCATAATTGGTATTACCATGATTTGCATCATAGATTTTTGGAGTTTTTCTTGTATAATGATAATTTTTAGAAACATATTGATTATTTGGGTCAGTTCTTAAATATGATATTTTTCTGTACCTTTTTCCATCTGAAAGTTTTTGAATAACCGCATCACCATTAAATACACCAAAACGTAAATAATTAGAATCTAAAATGGTATTAGTAGCATTTGGATCTAGTTCTATATTATCGGAAAAATATTTAAAATTAATTTTATTATCAAAATCTGTCCAAAACATAAATCTAGGACCATTACCTATACCAGATATATTTGATGGAAGAGCCGCGCTAGCCAAATAATTAAGATATTGAATAGCATTATCGGTTGGACTTTCTGTTCTATATTCTTTTGGATTTAAAGGTTTATAAACAAGATAATTTGATGTTGCATCTATAACTGGTGTTGTAAGTACGGAATCATGGGTTGCAGGAGTTAATATATATCTATTAACATATGCAACAAACTCTGATATTCCATATACTTGGGGAATAGACCAATTTGGATCTAATTTAAGTAATTCGGCATTTAATGATGTAGATGATGCATATTTGTAATATGAATTTGTAAAATAAATACTAATAAAATTTTGTTCTGTTGCGGATGCAACATTTGTAATATATGCCGTGGATGTAATTTCAAAAACAGAATATGAAGCATCCATATAATCTAAACGCAATTTAGATATTTTATTTGCAGCAATATATGAAACAATATCAGTTAAATCACGAACTATTAGTGCACCAGATGGAAAAATATCAGTTATACTTTCAGTAAATTCGATACGTTCAAATTGACATTGATCGTTTTTATTACTAATTTCTAAAATAATTTGACTATCTTTATCTAATAAAGATATGAATTTTATAGTAGAATAGCTTGGATTAAACTTGTTATCTGTATTTGCCATATGTCATACTTATTTAAATGATACTAAATTAGAAATAATGATACCAATTTTACCTGGCAAAAATACTTTAATATTTTTATTTTGTGCCGTAATATACTGTAAACCAGTTAGCGTTAAACCTGCACCAGTATTTGTAGCCGGTGGCGGTGGTACAGCTGAAGAAACTATAGGATAATCTCCAGTTCCCGAGAAAATAACTTGACCTTCATCTGGAACAGATTCAACTGCAACATCTTCAATTGTTGGAATTTTATTAACCGTAGAAAATGCATCAACACTATTTACAACAAGAGTTGTGTAACCTGTACCACCTTGTGGTTTATTAAAAACAGCAAGATTATCATTTGAAGTACTTGTTATAAAATTATTTACTTTTGGTCCTTTTAACGTTACACGACCAGTATAATAATCAGTTGATTCAACCAGTGCAAATCCACCAGTTAAACTAAAATTACCAACAGAACTGTATTCCCATTTTTTACCAGATGTAACACCATATGGTGCAAAAATAGATGCTGCGCCAACTACAGAAATGGGAGTTCCAGGAATTTCATCATTAACTAATATACTAGTACTTAATTTATCTTTATTATTTAATTTATATAAAGATACATTATAAGAAGCCAGCTCAAAGGGATCGATATAATTATTAGCTAATAAAAATAACCATATAGAATTATTATCTTCATATACATTTTGTGATAATTCAATTAATGTTGAATGATCGTCTAATAAAACATCTTGAGTTTGTGCTAAAGTTGTATTTACTTCATAATGACTAAAAAAATCACATATAGTAAAATCACCTATTGTGGAAGTAAAAGTCTTAGAAGGAAGATTTGAAAAGTATTTCATATATTAACTCAAGTACTTAGCAGCAATTTCAGACTTAGACAATACTTGACCACCACGTGGTTCAGTTGGATCATATGTACCGGTTTCAAATTCTTGAAATATTAATCCAAGTAAAGTTACATTTGAATGTCCACTTGGTGTAAATCTTAAAATTGGATCAACATCATCATTTCTTTTAACTATTACGGTTTTTAATACTAAAGTTAATGGACGACCTAAAAAGTCTCCATCTATACGTTGACCATTTAAACCTTCCATGGTAATAGACCATAAATTTTGTGGGTATGATCGTTCCGGTAACCCAGAAGCAACTGTAGGATATGATGATTTATAAAATGTACCTACAATATTATCAATAGCTTTTGCTTCATCAACATTTTTAGGTACCATAATATATTGAAAGAAATATTGTTTTCTTCCTTCGGATGTCATAGTAAGTTCGGTTACATTACTAAAACGTCTAAAAGTTGATGTTGCAAAAGTTTTTTCATAATAAAATAAAGCTGGTTGAAGTAGTCTGGTAGCAAGATTACCTAATCCACCACTATTTGCTATACCAGCGGAAGTTAATACAGGGGCTACCGGATTGTCATTGGATATACCAAATTCGTGTGCAACTTGGTATCCTGGGTCTTTGGGTAGAGGCAGTTTAATTTGAGCAAACGACCTTCCGGGAATATCTGTAGGGCGACGTTCCGTACTTTTTAAGGAGTATGGTGCAGCATAGAAATAAATCCAGCCGATTTGCTCGCTTGCATAACTACCAAGTGGGTATTGTACGAATGCCATATACCAATATTTATAAATTTGATAAATATTTTAATGGCGTATAGAACTAAATATTTACCTAAAAATCCTAATAAGTATATAGGTGATATTACAGCCATTACATGTAGATCTTTGTGGGAAAGACATGTTTGTAAATTTTTGGATGAAAGTTTACAAATAACAAAATGGTCTTCTGAAGAAATTGTTATCCCATACTATAGTCCTATTGATAAAAAAATTCATAACTACTATCCAGACTTTTTAATTGAACTTAGTATAAACGATACTGTAGAACATTGGTTAATTG
>TARA_R110000868_G_scaffold16915_3_pt1 | contig 11579 bp, 11 predicted proteins | sample TARA_R110000868 | Tara Oceans TARA_R110000868 (sample SAMEA4397489) | marine metagenome | biome: Polar Biome; feature: [SRF] surface water layer (ENVO:00010504); material: water (ENVO:00002006), including particulate matter (ENVO:01000060) such as... | depth 5 m | reverse complement strand
ATGACAGTTAAGTTTAATCATACCCTCAACTGATGAACCATCACCCTTCACTTCTACAATCTGTGTTGCAGAGTTAATCAAAAGATTGCCTGATGCGGTTGTCACATCTCCACCAACGATAGGTGAAGTCAAAGTTTTGTTTGTCAGTGTTAGTGTATTAGCAGCAAGACAGATGGATGCAGTGTCACTCAGGTTTGTACTTGCGATAGCAATTGCAGCGCTACCATTGAATGCTACACCAGCAATATTTCTTGAAGATGCAAGAGTGGTTGCAGTCGCCGCATTACCTGTAATGTTTACGTTAGATGCTAAGGTAGAACCATCACCAAACTTGGTGTAGATTTCTACGAAGTTATCATTAACCTTGTCGCCACCAGTGCGTAAAGAATCACCAGTGCCGTCATTTGCAACTGAGCCTAATCCTAATGCTTGATATGCCATTTTTAAAATTCCCCTATTCTATTCTTATAGTTATTTATACGACTAATCAAACCCAATGTCAAATTTAGTTGCCGTTTCATCGAAACCGAAAGTAGTCTGATCGAAGGAAGTTACATAGTTACCTTCAGTATCTCTAGTGTTTCCATCCTCATCGAACCTTTGAATCCCATCATCGAATGATACGAATGTATTATCAAAGGCATTAGTCAGTCCTGCCCTAGAGACATATATCTCAGACGGAGGCATGAAGTTAATTCTTTTTGTAAATGCGCTTGTTGGAATAGTTCCATCTGCATTCACTATCTCCCTAATTCCAATGTATCCAATTTGTGCGAGTGTGTATTGATCGCGTGATTGGTTGTTACCTGTGGTTGCAACCCGTCCACTTGGATCACGATGATTCGGTATAACAACAGAAGAACTAGTTGGATGTACAGAGAATGCGTAGTGTGCAACATTCTCTAGTGTTGGGCCTGTAAGATGTGCGCCCCTTCCAATATTCATTTTCACACTGATGTCACTTGTTAACGTAACATCTCTTGTGTTATTAGTTAAATCACTTGGGGAAGCAACACCCACCAAGGCACTAACTCTTTGAGTCGTACCTGTAGCAGTACCCAAACGTCTACCAAATATTGTAGTGAATAAGTTAGTGAATGTAGATGCAAGTTCTGGAGAGAATCTTTCTGCACCAGCAAATCCACTGACTGTACCAGCAGCAGGAACTTTAATCGTTGCACCCACTTGAGTTGCAAAAGATACTTCACCGAATACGTTCCAACCAGCAGGGTGAACAGAACGTCTAATGGAATCTCTCCACAAGTTAATGGACTCACCAACACGAACAACATATGAGTAATCTTGATAGTAATAACTATCTTGAACCTTCATACTTTCAGTTGAAAGTTTACCACGATCAGTTACGAAGTCTCCAATAGTAGCACCGATAGTACCAATGTTCACAGTACCAATTGCAAAGTCAGCTTGTACGATTGTAGCAGTAGCACCAGTGATTGTAGTGATAACATCACCATCATCTAGTGTAACATCAGTTCTTACTTTTAATAAATTCCTAGTACTGTCAAAGTTTATTACTGTACCAACATGACTTGTTAAAGTGTCACCAGTAACGAATGTACCAGAGTAGTCCTTGATGGTAAAGTTTCTATTAAAGGATGCAGTAGGTTGAGCGATATAATCCAAACCGAAGTTTGTTATTGAAACATCACCTATCGAACCAATCCTTGGAGATTGAGTGGAGAGGGCATATAACTCTGCACCCGAACCACCACTAGAAGAGACAGTGACAGTTGGTGTCTTTAAGAAACCATCACCAGAATTAATTATCTTTAACTTTGTAATCTCACCCACTTCAGAAGAAACGCCCAAGTCTACAAAAGTCTGAGGTTCCAGAACAATCTGGACTCCATCTTCCATTACAAGATGGTCTAGTTCACCCACAGTTTGTTCTAGTGTACTGAAGAAAATATCTGCTTCTTCTCTAAGAAGCTGATTGCCATCTTCCATGATAACATCACCAGTGAAGTCTTGTGTAGTACCTTCTTCTAGTGCATATTCTAAAGCAGACTTTTCAGTTAATAATAATCCACTATCTTCTAGTACAATGTTATCGCCGTCTGCGAGTAATACATAAGAATTACCAAGTGTACCATCTTCTATTTCGAAATTGTCATTCCGAATTAATAAAATATTTTGATTATCTTCAGTAACAATTTGATCTGGAGAGGTGTCTGTTTCTAAACTAATACCACCACCAACTACAGCAACCTTTGCAACAAGTCCATCTCCAGATGTATCTGAGAGATTGAATACAAGGTTATCCCCTATTGCGTATCCAGTACCACCACTCTCAATTAAAATATCATCTACATCGCCAGGCTGAACAGATTCTATTCTACCAGTTGCAGCATTATTTCCACCAGAACCAATAGTAATTGTATCATTAATATTATAATATGAACCTGTGTCAGTAAGAGTTAGTCCTGTAACAATACCCTTTACTACACCACCAATTTCTAAATCTTGGTTAGTGTCAGTTGAAAGAATAACCTCACCAGTAATGAAGGTTCCAACGATAGAGTTTTCGTCAAGACTAAGTTCTGCAATGTCAGTCGCACCTTCTCTAAACTTAATAACAGTTATGAGAATTGCCTTTGCACCAGAAGTTGAACCAGTTACAAATTCACCAACAGCATTTGAGAAGTCAGAGTTTCCAGTTTCAGAAATTCGAATTACTTTGTCTGTTGACCATTCACCATCAGAGGCTCGTAGTATATTATCTCTAGGATAAATTATCTCAGGTTCTTCGTTGAAAAGAATTCTAAAGAATAACTTGTGTGCATCAGCAGTACCCTTTGCTGCGTACAAGTCTTTAATACTCTTGATAAGTTTTCTTTTCTCAGTACCTTCTGCTAAGGTATTGGGGATAGACTCCATAAGGGAATCTCTAAACTTATCAAGAAAACTATAAACTGTATTATCAACATCTGCATATTCTAATAGTTGTTGAATATTTTGAACAGGGTTTGCGCGATATGAAACAGCAGTAGTGGTTGCACCAGAGGTAGCACCAGTAATTATTTCACCAGTTTCAAATCTCTGTTGAGAGGTTATGAATAATCTATTATTCGCATCGAAGTCATCAACAAGTATTGTTGCAGTTGCTTTAGATTTGGAACCAGTGATAATTTCACCAGCAGTAAACTTTCCTATAGACGATTCAAGAACAACCTTTACACCATCCTCACTAAGAATAAAATTCTCTGTGATAGTCTCTTCTATTACATAATCATTAGACCCAGATACAACAAGTTCACCCGATTCTAAAAACTCATAGTAATGTTTTAAGAACGAAGCGAACAGGGGATGGTCTGACTTGATAAAGCCAGGCAACTGATCTTGTATATGTGGTGATACTTTATTTTTTAAAGTCGAACTAGTCATCTAAAAACCTTGCTAGTATGTGTTTTGTGTAGTAGTGTAACCTGTACCAGCAGAAGAACCACCTGCCGCAACAGTATCTACAGTACCACTAACAGTTGTATTTGTTAAATCAATTTCTAACAATTGGTTCCTAACAGAAACAACATCGTTAGAAGCAGGAAGAATATCAACTGATATCGTTCCATCTGTATTACTTGCAGAAGTAATATTTAAATCTGTAAGTACTATTTTTCCAGAAGAATAATTAATCGTTCCAGCTGATGCGTCAACATAAGTTCTAGTCTGTCCACCAACTAGATAGTAAGTTCTGATAATACCATTACCATCGTCATCAATATAAAGTGTGTTAGTGTTTCCAGCAATAGTAAATCCAGTAGAACTAGTAATACCACCCAAGGTAGCATTATGTCCAGAGTGTGGATTGTACAATGCATTGTTAAAGTCAATAACATACTGAGTTGATGCATTCAATGTTGGAGTTATAATCTGATTAAGTGTCAGTCTTGTAGTGTTAGAAAGTATTGAAGTATCAGTGGCATCAATCAATCCAGAAATTTTGGAGTGTCTAAACACAACATCAAAGTTTAACAAGTCGCCGGCATTATAAGTTGCGAGTGTACTTCTAATAAGAGTTTCTAAATCACCCACAGTCTTTGTAGTAGTCTTACTATCAAACTTAAAGTCAACCTTCAATTTAATCTTTGTGATTAATGGGTTTACGAATGTTGGACGAATAGATGCAATGTTATATTTCTTCAAATCAACTGCGATACTATTCTTTTGAGCCTGTGTTAAGTTAGTCCCAGACTTCGTTCTTACAGAAAGGAATACTTGTCCATAGATAGGAGGATCATTATCTTCACCACCCCATACTTGAACTGCTTGAGTTCCTGCGTATACTGTAGGGAGTATTGTTTTATAATCTTGTGTAGTTACTGCTCTACCCTGTGAGGAATAATCAAGAGGAGCGTTAAACTTAATAGATGAAATGCTTTCTGGTTCTGCACCACCTAATGCTGCAACAAGTAATGCAACAGTAACATCAGTTTCACCAGAGACAGATGTTGTAGAAAATGATTTTGCCCCATTGGCCCTGTCTTTGTTTGTTACAACATATTGAAGTTGAACGATGTTGCCATTGGAGATTGAACTACCAACAACACCATCTCCGAAGTATACTTCAAATTTTCCATCTGTAGATTCTTGGAGGAAGTATACTTTAGCACCAGAAGTCACTTGAGTGATGTCAGTTGCAAGAGTGTAAGTTGTGGTTGACACATCACTTCCAGAGGTTTGTACAGATACCTTTAATGTGGTAGTGTCACCACGATCATCAGAAATCAAAAACTTCTGTTCGATGTTATTCAAATCAACAGTGTATCTAGATGTGATAAGAGTACCTTCATAGATCGGCACGTTAATAAATCTCATCACTCCATTTGTTGGAGTAGTAGTTATGTCTTCATTCACTACAAATCCAAATGTACTACCATCCACCTTTGTAGTGAATCGTGTGCCTTTGGCAAGAGTTGCACTTGTCGCAGTCGAAGAATTTAAAGTGACATCAACATATGCAACAGGAGCTCTAGCAGAACGGGGAGTGTACCCAAGTCCCTTTGCGTGAGAGACAACAGATGAACGAAGAGTTGCACTATCTAAGAATGCTTCGTTCATTGCAAAGTTGGCGTTCATTGCGAGGTAGTGAGTATTGTATGCAAGAAGGTCAATAATTTGCGACATACCAGAACCTTCAAAATTGTAGTCCGAAAACTCAGTCTGGTTTTTCATGTATGTCTTGAGGTTGTCTTTGATTAGATCAAAGTCTAACTCAGTGACTTGTAGTTTAGTTGCCATATTACTTACTCTTCTCTTCTAATTGTTTTAACATTATCGTAACCTCTCCATACCTATCTCTAAAGTCTCAAGTCCAGTTTCAGAATTTATAAGATTGAATTCGATAATAACATTGTACCCATTCATATCACTGGTAGCGTCTACTTGTACAGAAGATAATTCAACCCTTGGTTCAAAGTTCGTAATACACTCTTCAATGTATGTAGATAAATTCTCAGCAGTTGACACATCCACAGGCTCAAACAAAGTCTTGCGAATGTTAGAACCAATCTCTGGATGAAAAGGACGTTCATAGAAATCTGTGTTAATGAGATTCCTTACACTTCTCTTTACTGCATCTGAATCTGTTAGTTTAGCAATGTCGCCAGTGACGGGGTGTCTGGCAAAAGACAAACTAATATCCTTATACACTTTAGTGCTTCTGGACTTCGATGCAGCTGCATCAGTAAAAGAACTTGGGGTCAACGCCATTTGAAAATCTCCTTGATTCTATTTATAACGAAAGTTAGAGATTAATGAAAGATCGGTTTGCAATATGTTCATCTTCAATGTCTTCCTTTGATTGTCCAAAGTAAGCCACTGCATGATGTTCTGCAATCATGTTGTCATTAAGAATACTACCATCTTCTAATCTAAACTTGCCAAGGATTCTACCATACTTTCCCTTACCATCTTTGACAGTTACTAAGGTTTGAGTTGAACCTACAGGCATGGCATCCAAAACATATTCCTTTGATGCGAGTCCGTACTTCTTTTCTTCTAAGTCTCTTGTCCTAGATTCTGGTGTGTCGATACCAAAGAACCTAACTCGTTGCTTGTGTAACCAAACACCGAACCCTAAGTCAATATCAACATCTGTGGTATCACCATCAACCACTTTAACTATCTTACATTTATATTCGTACATTCATTTCTCCTTAACCAGCGGATACATTTCCACTGCCTGCTGTCATTGCACCAGCATCAATTGCGTCTGTCACTCTACCCACCTTCTTACCATTAATACTAACAGTACCAGACCCAGCAGACAGTGTGACTACATGAGATACCTGACAACTGTCACCAGTGTGTGTATGTGAAACTGTTGGAGCACCAACAACTATTATATTTATTCCGTTCGCCTTAACAGTTCCATCAGTATTAGATGTGTCAATAGTTGACGCAGCACTACACCCATGTCCTGTACTCAATGCGTCACCCACTCTAGAAACTGCTGGCATCTTCTATGCCAACTGGTAAAACTTACCAGTGTCCTTATAGTTCTTATGGTTATACATTGTTAAAATAGTTGCAGCGTTTCCAGAATCCTTACAGGATATATGTATCCAAGGAAGTCCCGAACCTGTATTCTTATATTCAAGAATCAGTTTGTCGTGCGGAATGTTTTCTCTAATCCACTGCGCCCTTGCGAAGTACTCAGACTTCGACAATCCTGAGAACTGAATATCTGCGGCCTCACCAATGTTGTGTTGACTAGTACCAGACTTACCCCTGTAAGCATTAGTAACAATCATATCTGGATATTGAGTTTTGATTGGGTCTAGAGTATGTACCGCAAGAGTTTTAAGTTTGTCGATAATTTGTTTCTGCGTGTTACCCAAGTTACCACCTGTTGCAATTTTAGATGAAGCAACAACAGAGTTCTTAGATAACTGCCCAAGAGTAAAGTATACAGACAGAGGAAGAGAATAGTTAACTCCACCAATGACATCACCAGCAGCATCATACTTAAAGTCTGATTGTGCAATCTCAGTTGAAGCAGTTACAGAAGTTGCGGTTGGGGTCGATATAAAGTCAGAACCCGACTCACCATGTTCCTCACCTTCATCTGGAATACGAGGGAGTGATGTTGCCTTGCGACTCGCACCAGTGGTATTAATTTTTCCTGTCAATGAATTGTAAGAGTAGTCTGAGAAGGATGATGGCATAACCTCACCCGATTCAATTGCGGATTTAATTTCACTGTCAGTCTTCTCTTCATCATCACTTGCAAAGAAGTCATCTGATTCGGATAGAGGAAGGAATGCTTTCTCAGTTTTAATCTCTGCAAGTTTCATTGCATCAATCTTAGTAGAGAATGTATCAAGCTCATACTCATCGACAGTAATACTCCAAGGTAGAATGCCTGTTGCAATATCACCAGTATCCATGAATGTTACTTCTGGTGTAATGTCAGAACCAACAGCAGGGGATGGAGTTATGCGAGGTACAATAGGAGTGATCGTTACCGCACTTCTGGCAACAGAGTTCAAGTCAATAGTAGAACCAGATAGATTCATTGCAGAACCCGAACCAATGTTCAATGCAGCAGCAGTGTCAAGTACCATTGCACCAGTTGATGCGACAGTGTAAGTTGCTTCTGTGTTCAATGCAACCGCACCCGTGATGTTGGTAGTAAGTGTACCCTTAATATCTGTGAGGGAATTACCATTCAACACCATGTCATAGTTACCATGAACGGAGTTTGTAAAGTTGGCACTCGTAACGATTTGCATATCATCTACGGATTGTTGTAAGAACTTTCCAACAGACTGTTGTGTCATAGTTGTCTGCGCTGTCATCTCAATAGATTCATTTGCAAACATACGGATGTTCTTACCAGCATGGAAGTCGATGTTCTTACCGACATTGAACTTTAGATTCTCATCAACCTGAGCATCCATACTACCACGAACATATAAAGATGCGTCACCATCAACAAAGACATTCATGTTACCACGAACACGAACCTGTTTGTTCTGATGTACGATTTCAAATCCATCACCAACAATCTTTGTTACCTTGGTTCCGTCTGGATGTATTTCGTAGAACGTACCCGAGCGGTGGTATTCGTGAATGCGCTCATGGCCTGGCGTATCATCCATCTCTTGAATATGACCACTCTCGGTTTCCCTTACATGGTTGAAAGGATATTGTGCATTGTAAGACGGAGCTGGTTCACCAGTTAAGTCATCTAGATTATCTTTCTTAAACTTGTTGACAGGGTGTTGGTTTCGTGCATCGTTAACCGCAAGTCGATTAGTGTCTGCCTCATTAACTCTACGAGGGTAGAACCCTCTTGGGTCACTAAACCCTTTCAGAGTGTTTACAGTGGATACAACTATCTCAACCTCAGCGCCTTCTCTTGGTGCGTCTTGGAAGACTACCTTGCCTGCTTCAATTCTATATGACATTATGCAACTCCCTTTTCTGCGGCATACTCTGACAAAGTTATGGATGCCGTTTTCAATCTAGAGTCCACAGTTTTTGGAAATTCAGTTGGGTAGAAGTGTCCACTGTCGTTTTCAATATCATTCTTTAGTCCTGCCTTAGAGAAAGAACTGCGAGCAATCCCTTCATACAAATCATTATCCCAAAGTGCCTTACCTTCAAGTGTTGTAATAACAAAGTCAATTGCTGAACCGAAGTTGTGCCACGAACTGCCAGGCCTTGCTGCCTTTGGGCCACCTGATTTATATGCTCGGTATAGTTCTTGTTGTGATGATGCAGACCTGTATGCGTAGGATATACTGCAATCGTAATCTGGATTGTCTGCAAGGAATGCTTGAACACCCCTAACAAACTTGGGACGTAGTTCTGGTGCGATCTCATTTATACGATCAGCAAGTCTTGTCTTATGTCTTGACCTATCAAATGCACTTGCTTCAGTACGTTCCCCATCACCATAATATGAATCGGGTGGTATCTCCATATTGTTTTCTGATTCGGGTGAATTGTTTTCTGCTGATTGTACAACACCATTAATCTTAACGAGGACTGTAGAGTCTGTCGTATCTGCTGGTGTAGAAAATTCTGTTGTAGTACCATCACCCAGTGTTGTAGATGTGGCTACTTTTGGAATGGGTAGTTCTTGGTTGGGTGAGTAGTCATGCGGAGATTGACCAGAAGGTGCTGATGCAGCAGAGTTGATGCCAGGAATTGTTCCCATCACCATAGGTTCTTGCATGAAGTCTGGATCACGCCAGAAACCAAATACCCATGAACCTTCGATTGGGCCTGTAGGAGACATACCGATACCACCAGAAGATGCCGATGTAGTTGGTTGTATGCAAACTGCCCAAGGTAAGTCTACTGTAGGAAGTTTAGTTTTGTCTTCGGTATGATAACCATACACACGAGCTCGTACACGCCCCAGTGCTAGAGGGTCATTTCTATCTTCTATTACACCGAACCACCAAACGAAACCATCACGCCCAGCGAAGAATGTATTGTCAGTTGTCGCCATTTATAAATCTCCTTAAAAGTATTTAGGTGACTTATATAAACATTCTAAATTAAAAAAAGGAAGGGCATCTCTACCATTCCTTTTGTTTCATATACTTTACAATGTACACTACAGTATACATTATAGTATATATTTTAATGAGCAATATACATTATAGTATATATTACATTGTAAACTATATGTAACATTATAGACTATAATGCACTACACATGTTACATGTAACTTACCACGACAGTGACAAGGAGTTGCATTGCTACTATAAACAATACTGTCTCAATCATAAACCATCCAGATAGTTGTGTACGGACTGACTGAACTGCAATCCATCTGAACCACTGATAGATGTCATCTTCATTAGGATGTTATCTATATCAGACTCCGAACAGAATCCCTTTACAGTATCACCCTTACGAGTAATGCCAGGCAGTTCGCATTGCAATCTTGATTTAGTCATGTTGTAGTACTTAGAAACACTAATCTCATACAGTCCCTCTTTGTTACCATAGGACATTTCATTCTTAACAACAGATAACTCATACCCTCCAAACTGGACAAGGGATTGAACCCCATTGGGCATTTCCGTTTCTTTAAACTTTAACTCATTGAATTTCATAACCTTTCTCCTAAACCATTGACCTTTTTGACCGCATATTTTCCATTCTCTGATAGGACTCTAACCATTTCAAAGGGGACATAATATTTTGACTAACGGACATCTTTAACTTACGCGAGCGAAACTCTTTCTTCAAGTCTTTCGCCATCTGGACTCCCAAGAAACGGGAGACTAACTTCACTAATGTTTGACGGAACCCTACATCGTGATGCATGTTCCCTGCCGTATGGGCGAGTTCATGGATGATGACATACTTGTTGGTTCCGTGATTGGGACGCAGTGCAACCCCAAAGTAACTTGCCTGTCCTGCGACACGAGCATTCTTAGAGGCCTTCATAAAACGTAACTCAGGGTCAGTCATACCACGACTACCCGTTACCAAAGACTGATACGTCTTTGACTTGACAATACGTTTGAAGTACTTCTGACATTCCTTCTCGGATAGGTTAGTTGAACTCTCTGGATACTTACGTTGAACGGCAAACTCACTCTGATAGACCTTGGACTTACCTGAGTCCGTAGTCGTGAGGGAGACTCGGTTGCGGCGTATCTGACTAGACTTCTTACGGAAGTACGCATTGTACAAGCACGCCAAGTCACAGTTGAACTTACCCGTGGCCATTGCAGTCTTGTGCATATCGACACCACCTAATGAATCATACAGTACAGTCATTACACACACTCCGTTTCGGGTTGGGTTAGATAGGTTCCAAGGAAACAGTAAGCTGGTTCGATGTAGTAGTTGTCGAAGTCACCCACCTCAGAAAAATCATACAGAACCATTCCGTTTAATGGGTCGCCTTCCTTCTCATAAACAACCAAGTCGTAACCCGTAGGAACGATGCCCTTAAAGGTCTTAATGTCCATCTCAATCATCTTCATAGTGTCTTCTCCAATAGTTGTTCAGTAGTTAACCAACGATCATCAGTATCACGTTCTGCCTGACCTGCAAGAACCCTTGCCTGTGCCTCTTTGGTTAAGTTACCATTCGCATCAATGAATTGTGCAAGGTGAGGTGGAAGTGTAATCTTTGCTGGTTTGATTGAATCGTTTACTATCGTCATAATCTTTCTCTCTGTTCTTTATCTTATGTAACCATTATACCTTGTTATGGAAACAAAGTCAAGTAAACACCGAAAATAATTCTAAGGAAAACTCTAATGAAAACAACACGTTACCTAAAAGTTATATGTATATAACAAAAGAGTCTAAACTAAATTAGAATAAGTTTCGAGTTTAATCCGTTTCTCTCGCTTGAATCGCATTACATCCATAGGATTAATGTCATGGATACTACAAGCTATGTCCATGATACACTGTAAGTCCCCCATCTCTTTCGCAAGTCGTTCAGTCATGTTCTCAGGGAAACGAATTAATTTCGATGCCTCTTGGATAACCTCACCACACTCTTCCATTAGAATAACAAGAGACTCTACTTCCTCTGGAGTGTTCACATGAACAGTCGCAGGCATCTTCCTGTT
>TARA_R110000868_G_scaffold168483_3_pt1 | contig 11585 bp, 12 predicted proteins | sample TARA_R110000868 | Tara Oceans TARA_R110000868 (sample SAMEA4397489) | marine metagenome | biome: Polar Biome; feature: [SRF] surface water layer (ENVO:00010504); material: water (ENVO:00002006), including particulate matter (ENVO:01000060) such as... | depth 5 m | reverse complement strand
TACACAGGTATCGTTGATAGCAAGTATCAGTTGCTTTGATAGCTTCACACAGTCATCTTCTTCGATGTTGTATTTAGTATCGTAACCTTCTACCTTACAATCGTAGTACATGTTAGCAGCTATCTTCTTTTGACCAGCAGAGTAAGCCCTTGTCATAGACCCACGCTTAGCTATGCCTTTCCTTATAGCTTTCATGGGGATACTCCGGGCTTCAAACCATTCAGGCATCCTTTCAATCAGACGCTTAGCAACCTGCACATAGAAGTCTTTTTGAATATCATTAGGAACTATAGACACTAGTTCACCTGCTTGTTTATCCTTACTGATTGCTGCTAGATGTTGCCATCCATTGTTGCTGCCATCAATAGGTATGGGTAAGTTGCTCTGGTACTCCTCACCTAACCCCTTAGCCTTACAGTAACCTGACACATCCAAGCAACACGCAAGGAAACTAACGGGTTTTTCTGCTTCTTTCTTGAAGCTTTGTCCATCCGCTAATTGGTTTATCCAAGTTAGGTTGTTCAGTGTCCACAACTCTCGGTCCCTTAGGGTCATCTTGTCTACTGAGATTGTGGATAATCCTTCGTCTTGAAGATAGGTTTTGTAGTCCGCTGTTACCCATGTTGGTAGCTCCTCTATTTCATATGATTGATTATAAGAACAGGCTGTGTGTATGCACAACCATCGGTACCCTTCAGCGTCCATTGGTTTAGCAGATGCAAACTCAAAGAGTCCTTTAGATACATCAGATCCTTGGAAGTTTAAGAAGGGTTCGGTGTAGTAGACACGCCCTCTGTAATCACATTCAACCATTTGGAAGAAGTCACGGTCACCTATGGCATGTATCTTAGCTATAACAAACTTCATCTCTATAGCTTTTGACTTAGCCTTAGTTGATTCATCTGTGAGGTCTATGAATAACTCAAGATTAGATTCCAGTGCCTTAGCCACACTCATGTTGAGTCTCCATGAGGTTTGTTGCAGCTTGTTAAGTGCTGTTACAAAAGGTGCACCTATCACTTGCTTGAAGTCCTCCTCACTGCTCATACGTTTTATGTATGGACGTTTGGTGAACTCATTTCGTAAGGAAGTTATGTCCTTTGGGGCTACAAAAGAAGTACCAATGAGTGTGTGCTTGATGTACTCAGCTGGAATATCCCCAAGCTCTACCCACTTAGGCAGAAGCTCTATGATATAGGGTGCACGAAACCCCTTGTACTCCCTCTTGATGTGGATATAATCCAGTTGAAGGAGAGCTTCAAGGTACAGATCACCCACTGCAATGATCTCTTTATAGTTAGTATTGAGTACACCTAAAGCAGACAGCACCTGTAAGCCCACAGCAGTCGATGTAACGGTTAGTTTAAAGGGTGCTGATGATGACCTTCTGGACTTTTGATAAGCTGCTACAGCACCTGCTACGGCCCTTACAGTTAGCTTCTCGTAGTTATAACCATAAGGTATCATACTTGAGATAAGTCTGGCCCCTTCTGGGGGCCTCCCACGGAAGCTACTTCCCTCACATCTTTCCTTTATGTACTCAGTGATTAACTCTAATCCTTTGGAGTTATCCAGTGTAACTAAGGAAGTCTTCTTGTCCTCGCAATCGTTTAGTTTCTGTGTTGTAGAATGCACTGCCACAGTCTCCTGTTCGTCCTGTAAATCTGGACTTGAGTACTCGTAAGTGTATGGTGTTTCTTTCATCTTCGCTTTCCGCTACTAGATTTCTTGAGAATGTTATGATGTCAAAGCTGATTTGCTTTATAGAACCTGAACCCTTGATGTCATCAATAGAGCTTAAGTGTCCTTCTTCAAACGACTTACCTCCTTGTGCTTTTCTTAGGTGACTTATCAAACCAAGCCATACGTTGTGTTTCTTAACTATCTTAAGCAGGTCAGACATGATTGCATCAATAGCTTCATTTCCTGTCTTACCATCAGCACCTTCACTGACTGCAATAGTTATGTGGTCTAGTATAATGTATTGACATCCTAGAAGACAGAGGTTTTCAATCTGATCTATAAGGGAACTATCTGATACAGCTCCGTTGTGATCTAACAAGATTAACCTTTCACTTCCAAACACCCTGTCAAATGCTTCACGCTCCTCCTCCACAGTTGGGTTGTTGGGTGTGAACATTGTAATGAACTTCTCTGCTGAGTCCCCTATGGACTCCTCAAGGGACACCATTCCTATTGAATCCTCAGTGGAGTTTTGTAGTTCCAGTACAATCTCCTTAATCATAGTTGATTTACCTGACCCAGTGCCAGATGTGAACAATACTATTTCACCCTTACGCATACCATCTAGTTTATTGTTGAGACCTTCAAGACACTTAGGGTATGGTATGGACTTAGTTAGCTTACGTTCTTGGTAGGCTTCCCAAATAGATTCACCACGTACGATAGATGCAGGTGCATACTTCTGAGCATTCCAGATAGCACTTTGAATATCCTTAGGGTTCTTGAGGTAAGCATCACATGGATCATTTTCAGATAGCTTAGCCACCTTCACGATGTCCCAACCAATGATCTTAGCAGCAGCAGTGACAGCTTTATCACCCGCTTCATCTTGATCAAACATTAAGATAACTTCCTTAAAGGTTCTTAGGAACTCTCTGTTTTCAACTAGGATCTTCATGTTAGATGAGGAAGGTAGGGATACCACAGGGTATGGTTTCTTGTAGATGTCTAGCATTGTTTGCTGAACAGCGATAGCATCCAACTCACCCTCTGTGATTACAATCTTTAAGCCACCTTGCATGAACTGAGACTGACCAAACAACTCTAGTTTAGCATTCTTAAGGTCACCTACTGCACGAAAGTCTTTAGGGAACATCCGTTTCTTATAACCAACCACGTTACCTTTCACAGTGTATGGGTAGTAGTGTGCGGTTATCTCTGAAGAATTACCACGTTCTACTTTCATACCGTATAGATCACAGGCAGTTCTAGTGAGCTTACGTTCACGTACTCCAGAAGAATCATAGTTAGCAATGGCTTGTAGTGTTTCAGTACTCATATCTTTCTCGTAGTTGGTTGTCTTGTACTTAGGTTCTATTGAACTGTCGAACTGGTCTAGGAACGCTGGTTTCTCACACACAAAACACTTACCCCTGCCATTGGTCCACAGTCCTACTCCATCTGAGGATCCACAATGTTTACAGGGGTATCGTACTCCAGTAAAAGTTTCTGTTGTTGCCATCTTATTTCCACCTTGATTCTTTCATAGACTTTGCATCCAGTCTGCGTTCTTTTGCTATAGACTTTAAATTCCTACGACTTTGTTTGCTTTTGTCTTTCTCTAAGTATTCTGATGACTCAACTTCTTTTTCTTTCTTACTCATGTTGTTTCTCTGGTTTTATTTAACTTCGTACCAACCCTTGTGTGTCTTTTGTTTCTTACGCAGCAGCTTAGATAGTCCTCTTGTGTTAACAGCTGAATCTTTTTCTCTCAGGCTTAACCTAGTTCCCCTATGAACTCTTCCATCTTTATTACGGAAGTGGTAGTCATCAGCATCAGTCTTTGCTACGGATAGTTTGTAACGTGTAGCTTCTGACACCTCGAAGGGGGCTATCCACTTGACTGCACCTATGTGATTGTTATACCAAGTACGTTCACCTTCATCATCTCTCTGGGTTAATACATCGTTTTTTGCTAGATGGTATGTCTCAAAGTAACTGAGACCTCCTCTGCTTGTGTATAACCTGAAGATCTCAAAGGTGAAGTTAGCCTTACCTAAAGTCTTGATGTCCTCTGAGAGGGGCTTACAGGACCCCATGTATGTACGCCAAGGGCTTTCACGTACCCTCTTACGTTTCTGGTGTACATGGAAGAACTTACGGCCTAGGTATTTCTTACCTGTGATTTGATTGGTTATGATGTAGATGAATCCGAAGTAATCATTGACATCGAAGTCCTCTCCATCATAGATCCAATGCCCTGTTTTACTTTTCATCAAAGATCTCCTCAAGAGTTAGTTGTCTAAAGTCACCCCACTTTCTCCTCATGTATATAAGGTTGAAGCAAGTCTCTAGTTTAGGTTTCCAATCTCGAGGGTGGTGGTCACGCCAAGCATTACGAACAGTATTGAGTAGTTCTTCATGTGCAACACCTTCAAGGATCTTCTCAGCTTTCTTAGGGCCAATGCCTTTGAGACCCATGATGTGGTCTGTGGAGTCACCAGTTAGTAGTTGTAAGCAGAAGAAATGATGTGCCTCTTCTTCACCCATGAAGTAGAACTCTTTCTTGTTGAAGTTGTAGTGCCATCCGGGGCAACCATTTAAGTCCTTGTCAATGTGTGCAATGAGGTAGTGTTCACCAGCATCCATAGCTTCTTGTGCCCAGATGCAACACACATCATCAGCTTCACAGTTGTCGGACTTGAAACAATCATTGGCCCATGCATACTCTGTAATAGCATTGCGTCTTTCAGTAACCTTAGGGTCCACCTTAGTGCTTGAACGTTGAGCTTTATAGTCTTCTGCAATGTCATATCTGAAGTTTCCTTTACCTTTAACAGCTACGTAACCTTTGATAGCACCACTGTCTCGCATTACCCCATCAAGAGCCTTGTTAAAGGCTGAGATAGCTTGTGTAACGCTGTCTGTTGTGACTGCTATACGGTAGATGATAGAGTCTGCGTCAATGAATACCTTATCGTACTCCATCTCGGAGTCTAAACAGGACTTGTTGAACATCTCAAATACTTTATCGTTGTTATTGAACATACTTATTACTCTTGGTTAATGTATTTCTGCATAGTTAATTCCAATCTTCCCATCACCATCCATACACTCAACACCTACAGACTTAGGACCCTCACGGAATCCTGCTATAGATATATCAAGCACAGTTTTAGCATGTTTAGTTGGCGTAACCCACGCAGTTTCATCATGGTAGAAAAGGATTGGGTATGTATTTTCTATACCTAACTCTTTAATAGCTTTGTACTGGTATACAAGGGCTGTTTTACAGGTGATTCCTTCCAGTGTTTGAAGTAGATAGTTTAGTAACTGATGTTCAGAGCCTACAAATATCCTCCTACCATCTGCACCTTTGATGAAACCAATTCCAGTCTTCATCTTATTGTGGTTAAACTCTTCTAACAGGTCGTCTTTGAGTTCCTTGAGTAGGGGGAATGCCTTGCTGAACTTAGCATCTGCTTCCTTACCTGCCTTAGCACTCTTTAAACCAGTGATTACTTCACCAAGTTTAGCAACACCTGCTCCAAATAGGTAAGCATAGATGAAAGATTTAGCTGCTGATCTTGATATTCCTAGGATTGAAGCGTTTCTTGAGTGCGCATCGGTACCTTCGGATTCCTTACCTGTCACAACTGAAGCTGTAAAGGTAGCATCTTTCATGTAATGAGCTAAACCCCTGAACTGATTACCAGCAGAGTCAGCACCAACAAGCTTAGATCCTTTTTCACAGGTGAGTAGAGACCTTAGTTCTTTACCATAAGGTGCATGTACACCCGGAATATTCACTATACCCCTGTGTCTACACCTAAAAGAGGGAGTTCCAATGCAGAACATGTCTCCATGTAACCTTCCATCGCCCCATCTTTCAACTATCTCAAGCCAACCTTCAACTACAGACAGTCTTTGTCGGAGCATATAGTAGTCACCAATCATTTTACCCACGATACCTAAGGGTTTTAGGGAAGAGTCTGTTAGTTTTGGTGTTTGATTGACCCATTTGTTACCTATTTTCTTAACAGTCCAGTCATCAGGCTTCCATCCGATATCTTTTAGATACTTTTTTACGAGAGCTAACTGCCCTAGTTGTATCTTTTTGATTTCTATTCGAGAGTAAGGGCCACTGACAAAACCTTCAGAAGCTTTAGTCTCAGGGTCAAAGTCAAACCAATCAGCTACTGCTTTATAGTAACCTCCATTCTTTTTGACTACTTTTTCCACTTCTTTTGTACCTTTACGCACACAGACACCACCTATCTTAGGCTCTAACTCGTCTTCAATTGAGTGCATCTTCCAAAGTAACTCTACTTTTAGTTTATTTGCTGCTTTACTGTTGAACAACCAGCCTTTATTGGTTATTTCAGCATTGATTGCTGCGAAGTCATGCTCTAGTTGAAGACCTTGTAAGAATAAAGGTTCAGCTTTAATCTGATATGATGCTTCTTTACTTAACCTTTCGTATACTTTTGTATTTAAACTTACATCTTGCTTACAGTATGTCAACATCTCTTGGTTATAGTTTGTCCAATCATGATAGTCTCCTTTAGGGTACTCAAAGTACTCACCCCAACCTGCAAGACCATGCCTATGGCTTCTTTGGAACATACATAATTGTGACATTACAAGTGTGTCCCATATCTTCTGAGAGGGCTTAGGTTCCCATCCTAGTAGTCTTTTTAGAACTGGTAGGTCATATCCTATTACGTTGTGTCCAGCTATTATGTCAGCTTCTGAGAGCTTCTGTAGCCCTTTCTCTAAGGAAGGTAGGGCATCATCATAATCTGAGTATGCATGTACAGCTTTTGTATCTACATTTTGGTACACAAGGCACCAGATCTTAGATACTTCTGGTATTAAACCATCAGTTTCTATATCGAATATTAGTTTAGTTTTCATTTAGTCCTCCCAGACTTTGAGCATTTTAATGACCTACTCAGGTCAAATAGTTATTTAGTTGTTACCAGCCCCAAGAATCACCTGTCATTCCGTCAGCTGAGTAGTCAGTGACTCGACCTTCAAAGAAATTCTTGAAACTATCTCCATTTAACACCCAATCCAACCAAGGTAATGGGTTTTCTTTAATGTCCCAATTAGGCTTAAGACCTAGGTTTACTAACCGCCTGTCTGCGATGTACCTGATATAATCTTTAACTTCAACATCAGTGAGACCTTCAACACCGCCCATCTCAAACGCCAAATCAATAACTTTGTCTTCAAGATCGACAGCTTGTCGGTACATTTTGTAAATAGATAGTTTAAAATCATCTGTTACTACCTCTGGGTTTTCTTTAATATATGTTCGGAACAGTTCAGTCATACCAGCAACGTGAATAGTTTCATCACGGATAGACCATTCAACGATCTCACACATACCTTTAAGCTTCCCATACCGTTGGAAGTTTAAGAGCATTACGAAAGCACTGAAAAGTGACATACCTTCATTACAAACAGTTTGAGCAATAGCTTTTGCTAATCCTTGCTTAGTGTCTGGATCGAAAGTCTGCATGAACTCAATCTTTTCAGCCATTGCATCGTACTCTAGGAACGCTGTGTACTCAGCTTCAGGAAACCCTAGGGTATCGTTGAGCAAAGCATAACTACGCATGTGCACAGTTTCACGGTGAGCGAATGATAGCATCATCATACGTGCTTCATTGTTTTTGATACGAGGCAGGAACACATCAACATAACTACCACCTACGATAACATCAGACTGAGTGAACAGCCTGAGAATCTGAGTGATAAAGTTCTTTTCTTCAATTGAGATCTTTCCAGATTTCCATTGACTTACATCTTCATTTAAATCGCATTCCCATTCACCCCAATGGAGCTTGTCATGTTCTATTGCTTGTTGAACAAAACTAGCGTGAGCAAAAGGTTTGTATGCGAGTGATTGTTTTAGCAGTGTCATTTATTATCCTTGGCAACTTAGGCATTCATCATCTTCAACAGCATAGTCTGTTAAGGCTACACGTGTAGGCTTGAAGCTTACAGTATCAGCTTTAGCACCAGCACTTGTCCGAAGATAGTAAAGTCCTTTTAATTTCTTGTTAAATGCACGAAGGTGCACCTCGTTTACATATGCTTTGTCGGTTCCTGAAGGAAAAAACAAGTTTACACTTTGACCTTGACAGATGAATGGCTGACGTTCTGCAGCATGGTCTACAACCCATCTTTGGTCTATTTCAAATGCTGTTTTGAATACATCTTTATCCCAATCTGACATCCATTCTAAGTGCTGAACACTACCTTCGTTCAAGATGATTGATTTCCATTGGTCTGCTACCCATTCAGGGTCGCTACCATAAGCTTCGATTATCTTACCAATGTATTTATTTTGAACTAAGTGTGCACCAACTCTAGTGCGGTGTGTGAATGCATTAGACTTTAAGGGTTCAATAGACGCTGAGCAACCAGCGATAATACTACTGTTTGCATTAGGTGCTATAGCTAGTAAGTGTGAATTACGAACACCTTCAACATCAGGACATGCACCACGTTCCTCTGCTAGATATACAGTAGCAGATCTAGCTTGAGCTTTGATATGCGTAAACATATCAGTGTTGTACGCACTTGCCATAGGAGATTCCCAAGGTATCCCTGCTTTCTGCAAGGCGCTGTGGAAACCCATTGCACCTAAACCTAAAGAACGCTCTTGTGTGGCACTGTAGACAGCTTTACGGAGTTCTTTGGGTGCATTGAAACAGAAGAATGAGATTACATTGTCTAGCATTGTGATAAGGTCAGCAACCATAGTGGTTTCTTTCCATTCTGAGTAATGCTCTAAGTTAACACTTGATAGGCAACACACTGCTGTACGGTCTTCACTTGTTGGCAGGTGTATTTCATTACATAGGTTTGAACCATGAATTGCTAACCCTTTTTCTTTCATTGCTGTTGGAAGGTGTCTGTTTGCTTCATCTAAGAAGTTTAAGTATGGCTCTCCAGTACGGAATCTTGTTTCTAGTATCCTTTCCCATAACTCCCTTGCAGATACAGTTTCTCTTACACTTTTATCTGCAGGGTCGATTAGGTCCCATTTCTCATTAGAGATTACTGCATCCATGAAGACATCAGGTATGTTTACTGCATTGTGAATGTTAAATGCTTTCCGATTAGGGTCACCACCCGTGGGTACTCTGATGTTAACAAACTCAATAATATCTGGATGAGACACATCCATGTATGCAGCATAAGAACCTTTACGAGTCTTACCTTGCCTGTATGCTGTCATGTCTGAATCAACAGTTTTTAAGAAGGGTATGGGGCTAGGTGCTACATCGCTATTACTACGGATGTCAGACCAATGACCACCAACGCCACCTCCTTTTACACTGAGCCAACGCAGCTCTGAGGTGTGTGAGATTAGACCTTCCAGACTATCAGGTACGTACGTTAGGAAACAACTGATGGGTAATCCTTTTACTTTCTCCCCTAGTGCTGGTGCATTTGACAGCAAAGGTGATGAGAACATGAACCAACCTTTACTTGCATAGTCATAGATCCGTTGTGCTAGGTCGTAGTCATTACGACAGTACGCTGTTGCTGCTCTTGCGTAAGCATCTTGCGGGTCTTCACCTTCTTGACAATAGTAGTCTTTCAGTAGTGTTGATGCTTGTTCTGATAAGACTTCGTTTCTTGTGTAATCAACTGCAATTGTCATTAATCCATTCCTCTGTTTTGTATATTCCATCGAAGCCTACAAGTGTTGCACCTGTTTCTGTGTTGAGAATTGTAGGGACGCTACGTACCTTATGGTGAATGGCTGATTCTATATCTTTACCTATGTCTACTTCGTCATAGTCAATCTCAAGATTATCCAGTACATGACCAACTGCTTTACAAGGGGCACACCCTTCTGTGTAGAATTTAATTATCATTATCTTTACCCTTTGCTTCTTTTAAGTTTTGAATTGCTTCTTCTACTCTTGCTGCTGAAAGTGCATCTACAAGTTGCCCTAGTGTAATTATTTCCTTATCACTTAGTACGTATTGAAGCAGTGTGGGTACACCTTTTTCGTATTTGATTACTGTAGATCGCAGCCACGTTAGTGTGTCGAATACCATATTAACTCCCATTCATTGCATAATACCTGTCAAATGCTTTGGTTATTTCACGACAGAATACAGATCGCACGATGTCATCAGGGTTGTTGAAGTCAGTTACGCCAATATTACTTGAAACTTCTGGAAGTGAAGTGTCTTTGTGCATATCTATTAATAGTTTTAGTCCAGACTTTAAGCCTAAACGTGCTTGAGGGATGTCACCACAGACAACAACTTTAGAATCTTTTCCTATTCTTTTCAGGAACATTTCTATTTCTTTAGGTGTTGTGTGTTGTGCTTCATCTAAGATTACAAATGAATTGTCAAAGGTTCGTCCTTGCATGTATTCAAAGGGTACAACTTGCAGTGTCCCATCTTGATAGTACTTCTCGAAGTTACCATTGAGGTGTTTGCGGAGGATGTCAGTGTAAGGTGTGATCCAAGGTGCCATCTTATCTATTTCTTCTCCGGGTAAGAAGCCAATAGATTTAGAATCAGATACGTTTGGTCTGCAAAGTACAATTCTGCTATCTCTGTTATCTATTTTGAATTGAGCTGCCATAGTAGATGCAATATATGTTTTACCCGAACCTGCAAATCCTGTTCCAACAGACACTACGTTGTTGTCAATAGAGTTGATGTATTTAGATTGGTTCTGGGACAATGCTTGCAAACCTAATGAGTTACTAGGTACTTTAGGTTTCTTTTGCTGCTTTTTCAATTTCTGTTTCTCCTAGGATGATTTGGACTGAGACTTCCTTACCTTCAGCTCTTGCTGTTTCTACAGCTTCTTCAATTTTAATGTATAGGTCTGATTCTAGATCTATACTGTATTTATTTTCTACCCAGTATGAATAAAGTGGGTTTAAGATAAACAGTACAACAGAAGAGAACACTGCTAATGCTGTTGCTAGCCATAAAATATCTCCTACCATATCTATCATTCTTTACTCCTGTCAAAGTATTCTAGTTGCATTTCTAAACAATGAATAGCTTTAGTTATGTCATTACGATGTGTTCCTTTTTCCCTAGTGAGGTACTTACCTACTTTGGTGTATATAGAAGCACGTAGCCCTTGGTAACCAAAATTAAGGAATGTAGCTTCTAGTGGTTCAATTCCTAGCTCTATATAATGATCACCATCTACTTGACTTTTAGTTGCTGATTGTCCTTGTGCACCTAGGTTTGGACCAATTAAGAAGTTTAAGTGTGGTTCTGTGTTTTTCATGCTAGTTCCTTTTGTGTTTTCATAACAACTACTATTCTTATTTGTTTGCTTGGTATACGGCTTCAGCAAAACCTCTTGGAGTAGCACTTCTTATGTTTTTAGTTTTTAATGATTTACCACCTAGTTTTGAGTGTTGTGTGCTTTTACCATAGCTCTCACATTCTACAGGTTTTTTTACAGGCATCTTAAATTTGCTATTGGTCCAAAGACAAGTCTTTTTAGAGTATGCATCTGAGTTAGCTATATAGTCTGGGTATAGTGGGTGAGGTTCTTTACCTGCTTTGATGTAACCACCGTATTCATATGGGTGAAACATATAGTCAGGTTTACGCCATTGGGTGGATAAGACTGATATGGGGTTTTCTATGTAGAAAGGTACATCCCAGCTTTTGAACATCTGTGAACATCTTACGGCATTTTGTACAGCTTTTAGCTGGAACTCTGGGTCTCTCTCTGCTTTAGCTTTGAACCATGCAGCACCTGATACTGCTAGGTCAGTGCATACAGGAAATGCCATTGCAAACACTACCCCTTCATTTAAGTGTTCTTCGTGTAGAAGCACATTAACCTCAACGTTGTATAGGTCTGCTTTGACATAAGAGATTGA
>TARA_R110000868_G_scaffold245626_6_pt1 | contig 11586 bp, 25 predicted proteins | sample TARA_R110000868 | Tara Oceans TARA_R110000868 (sample SAMEA4397489) | marine metagenome | biome: Polar Biome; feature: [SRF] surface water layer (ENVO:00010504); material: water (ENVO:00002006), including particulate matter (ENVO:01000060) such as... | depth 5 m | reverse complement strand
TTGAACGCTTTGTAGAGGTTTTTTTTCATATCAGTTTTCGGTTTCGGTTTTTATTGTGAGCTGCTTATGTGCCGCTCATCTGGAAATGAATATATAGACCTTCGCGCAAAACACAAGAATTATTTTCAACTATTTTTAGCCCAGCAAACACCGCGTGAACATTGGGTTATTTGCGCTCTTCTCTTTTCGACAACATCGAAACGGAAACCCAAGCCCAAGAAATCACGATTGCAAACAGCATTGGAACGAACAGCGCGACCAGCATCGTGAGAACGCAGAGCGAGCGAGCAACTTGCATCAGTGCGTAAAATATCTTCATGCGTTGAGTAATTTGATTGCCTCGTCGGCTTGGTTGTCAGTCAGCCCTTCGTCCGCGTCGGTGCGAACCAGATTGTGCCGCACGTTGTCCATGTCGCTCCGGTCGTCGAGAATCACGAACCGCCGCACGTTGCGCCTGCTGTTTGTCCGCAGCCATGTCTCGATTTCCTCGCCGCGATTCGCGTTGAGCGCGACGCCTCCGGTCGTTTCATCCGCGACCAGATTCGGCGTGCTTCCAAGCCAGCGCACTTCCGCGTCCTTGCCTAGCTGCTGGAGCAGGAACGACACAAGAACCGGATTCCGTCTCCACGATGACGATATGACCAGATACGCGCCAGTCTCGCGCAGGATGCGCCGCACGCGCTCCGCCATCGCTTCGTCGATTGTGCCCGCCTTGTCGGTCGTGTTCAGAACGCCGTCAACATCCAAAAATAAAACCTTCATTTTCTCTCCTGTAATTTGTCGATTAACCATGCCGCATTGACTCGCAGAGCCTCCGTGTCGCCAGACTCCGCCGTGATAAGCGTGTCCGCTGGGCATCCGTCGAGGTCTGTCTCGCTCGCGTGCCTGTCTTCGTGACTCTCGCCGATTCGCTCCACCCTGACCACCATGCCGCCCATGTCGCGAATCAAATCAGCCTCGTTCCGAAAGCGAACGTCGGGAACGACGATGACATGAGCCGCCGACAGCTCGATGCGTTGCTTAAGCTGCCGAATCCAGTAGTCGCCGCCGAAGCATCCGCGTCTCCACTCCGTGCCATACCATTGGAGGAACGGTCGAAAGAACGACTTCTCGCTCTCGATGCGCTCGCGGCTGATGTTCAGCACTTGCGCGGCTTCGTCTTTCAGTGCGTCGGCGAACGACCGCTTGACCGCGATTCCGCGTGCGTTCTCGATGATGAAGTCGGCGAACGTATCCTTGCCGCTTCGTTTCTTGCCGCTGATTCCTATGAGAATCATTTCGCCTGTCGTGCGGCTTTGATTGCGTGCCCTACCGTCTCCGGCTGCTTCTTCTCTTTGACCACCGTCGGTTCATTCGGAGCGAGCGACACGAACAGGCTGCACGCCGTGTCGTCCACTTTCACGATGGCGCGAATCATGGAGCCGCTCGCGAACGGGAGCGGAGGCATCCCGTAGCATTGCCCGCGAATCTCTGTTCCGAATCTGGCAAAGTATTTGCACTGCTGACAAGTGTTTTTCATTTGATTGGTTTTTTCTTCCACGGTTTGAAACTGTGCGGTTGACCGCCTCTCTTTTTGAATCTTGGCGTCTCTTCTTCGCGTTGTCGTTTTGATTGTATATCTGGTTCGATTGATGCGCGAAACACTGCATAGCGCGCCTCTGCCGACAACTCTACGCCAGACTCATCTATTTCGTCAAGCCAATCTTCGTGCTTCTGGCTCATGCGATGGCGAACGGTTTATTGTTTTTGGCTTGCTTCTTCCAGCCCTCGTTTTCTGCCTCGCAGAAAATCGGCCAGCTTGCGATGACGCCAGACTTCGGTGCGACCAGAAAGAAATCCTGCATCGGCGGTTGATAGTCGAAGTTATTGATTGAGGCATACTCGTCGTATCCTTTGCCCGCGCCGTTCACTCTGATTCCGCGATACGCGCCCAACTGATGCCAGTGACCAATCCACCACTGGTCGAACTGGTAAGTCTTTTTCATCCGCGAATACGCGATGAGCTGCGGTGAAAGCATCCCCGCGATGCCGCTGCCGCCTTTGCACTCGTCGCCGTGACTCGTGATGACTCGCAGGTCGTAAATGCTGAATTGCAGCTTGTGTCCCTCGCTGATTGTCCAGTGTATCCGCTTCTCGCCCTGCTTTTCGAGCATTGACTTGAGCAGGTGCATGAAAAGCCAGTCGAAGTTTTCCTGCGCTCGCATCTTGGCGATTGGTTTCTTGTCGTGCCGCCCATGATTCCCGACAACTCCGGTGACCCATACCTGCCCGAACTCGTTCGCCAGTAACGTCAGCCCTGCCGCCATTGGTTCCAGCCAGTGAATCAGGCTCTCCATCATAGAGCCTGCGTTGGTGCGCCGTAGCTCTTCGTGAATGAATCCGCTGAAGTTGTCGCCCAGCATATTGACCACGATTCCCTGATATTCAAAACCTTTGACGTAAGTGTGCGCGACCTTGCAAACGCTGTTGAAGTAAACCTTGAGCCGCGCTTCTGCTATCTGGCGGTTGTATGCGTTCTTTCCCTGAATCTCCTGCGGTCGGACTACCTCGTCCAGATGCCAGTCGCTGAAGTTGGTCACCGGAATCACCGCGTGCTTCTTGCCGCCCGCCTGCGGCAGCGTCCATGCTGGCGTTCTTGGCAGTTGATTCAGTGCCTCCGATACGAATTGCTCGTAACTGGAATCCAGAACTCGCGTTTCCATCGCGCTCTTGAGCTGTTCCCGAAGCTCGCGGTTCTCGTTCCGCAATCGGTGTTCCTGCTCTGCGGTGAGAGTCGGCTCGTTCGGAATGTTTTCTACTTTGATTTTGTTTGGCATAGTGAAAGCGTTTTAGGGTTGACCAGCACTTGAATTATCCTGCGTTTTTCTTTGCTGTATTGTGGAATTGACCATTTGTTTTTCCTCATCGTATATCTGACCGTTGATTCCGCAATCTGTAAATGACTTGCGATTTCTTCGACCTCCCATCCCTCTCCGTCTTTGATTTTGTTTCGTAACTCGATGACTCGCCGCGCTGGCATCAACTCTAGCTCCATGTTTATTTTCTTTGGCATTGTTTTGGAATCTTACTGGGTTTTGATATTTTTACTGGGCAGTAAGAAAAGTCTGTTTCAATAAATCACATTTCAATTTGCAGGTCTGGATATTCCAAGTCTGGCAATGTCATCTCGCCGTATAGCTCCGGCGTCGGCATCATCTCGCGCATCGTCTGGATGCTGGTCGAATCAAAAGAGCCTGTCGGCATCGTCAAAAGCGTTGAACCGCCGCTCATGGCGTCCACAATGTCATCGTGTTCCGATTCTGGAAAGCTCGAAATCTCATCCAGTGCCGCTTTGTTCCAGTGACCGCGCACGAACACCAGCCTGTTCTGCTCCGCACGCGCCACAAGTGGCAGTGCCCGCGTCACCTTGTCCTTGGTGACCGTGATTGGCTTGAATGGTATGTTGGTCATCAGCGGGTCGCTCATGAGCGTCTGGAGCATCCCGACCTGCGCGCCGACGACCTCGATGCCCTGCGTCACTGATGGCCCGTCCATCTTTGCGGTGTTCACGATACACCGGACGACCGCAGGCCATTCCATGCGAGCGTGAACAATGTCAGCGACCACAATCGTTCCGTTTGCCATGACGCCCATCCGCGCCCCGCAAGAATAGTCGCTCGTCGTTTTTTCGGTGAAAGCCAAATCCCATGACCTGACCCACTGGATTCCTTCCGGTTCAACGTCGATGATTTTGATGTTTTCGCGTTTGAACAGTGAGCCTGCGAGCTGCACGAACTCCGCGTCAATCTCCTGCCGCGCAACCAGCAGCGGCATATCCCGCCGCATTGCGTCAATCTCGCTTGTGGCGATGTGTGGGTTGCTGTTGGTCGGGAACGTGAACGACTTCCACTCCTTGTCGGTCTCCGCTCGCTTGTATAGCTCCGCAAAGTCGTTCCAGCCCTTCGGCGTGCTGATAAACCATGCCGCGCCCTTCCTGTCCATCAGTGACGGTCTGACGCTCTGCTCCCATATCTCTTTCAGTCCGCGAATGTGTGCCGCCTCGTCGAAGATTACGAAGTCGATTCCTTCGCCGCGCAGACCATCCGGTTCCTCCGCCGTCCTGAATTGCAGGAAGCCGCCGCCCAGCTTCGCGAATGAGAACTCCTTGCGCTGGTAATGCACTTCGACATTCGGTATCTGTTTCGCCAGATTCAGTGCCATGTTCCAGCCTGCCTGATACGAGTCGGATGCGTAGGTCGGGCTAATCCAGCGGCACTTCTGCCGCTTGCCGATTCCGCGTTTGAACGCCTCGCCGATTCCCATGACGCCCTTTCCAAATCGCCTGCCCGCGCTGATGACCTTGAACCGCGTCGGGTCACTCGCAATCGCGAACTGGTTGTCGTGCATCCGTGGCAGGGTCACCTTCATGCTTCGTTCGCGTGCTTCACTATCACTTCCGTCATTTCAACCTTCTGCTCCGTCTTCACTGGTGCAGCCAGCCCAAAAATATCCGTCCACAATCTTGCCGCAGCCACTCGCTCCGACGCCTTGCCGTTCCGCATTACATCCAGCAGCACCCCGACCCCCACCTCCTTGGCGGCGTCGCTGGTCATCTGGGCTTGCTTGGCAAGGTAGAGCTTTGCGCGACCGATATATCTGTCCGATGTCCTCCAGTCCAGATTGTATTTCTCCGTGATTGCTTTGTGGATTTCGGTCTTGGTGTAGAGCTTGGCGACCAGCGTCGCGGTGTATTCGATTCGCTCCTCGACCTGTTGATTCGTTCCCTTGACGAAAGGCTTCTTCTGTCCCTTCCGAATCACTGGCTTCTTTTTGGTTGAATCTTCGCTCATGCTTTCCGTGTTCTATACGGTCGGCGTGTAAATGTCAATTTAATTCGCAAGGCTCTCCTGATAACGGGCTTCGTTCCATCTCGTCCTTGATTGCCGTGATGAGTCTGGCTCCGACGAACTCCTCTTCCAGCGTCGAGTTTTCTGTCTTTGGGAAGATGTCAATCATCAAAATTTCGTCGTCCTCCTGCTTCAGTTGTATGGTTATGGTAATCATAGTGAAAACACCTCTTGTTCCATTCTTTTGGCAGCAATCTCGCAATACTTTTCTTCCATTTCAATCAGGGTTGCCTTGCGCCCCAAATCCTTTGCTGCTCGTCCCGTAGTTCCAGAACCTGCAAAAGGGTCGAGAATGGTTTGCCATTCATAATTTTCAGGCTTATAAAATTCAATGCACCAAGTTATAAGTTTTAAGGGTTTTTGAGTTGGATGTTGATTTTTTAATCCTTTATTCGGCATTGTGAATTTTTTTAACACTCGGTCAAAAGATGTCCAAGCAAGCTCTCCATCAGAAAAATCTCCTCCCATTAACTTGTCCCAATAAAGCCAACAACGACTTGCCGGAAGCATATCCGCAAAATAATTCCCTCCCCAAATTATTTGATGAATTGTTTTTTCCCTAATCATGTCAAAAATTTCTTTTTCTGGAACTTTGTTGTCCCAATTCATTTTTTTATGATTTGGAATTTTTACTCCTCTTGTCCGGCATTTGCCCCCATGCTCGCCAATCCCATACGGCGGGTCTGTCAGCAACAAGTCAAACTTGCCCAGCGTTGGAACAATCTCGCGGCAGTCTCCGTGATATATCGTGACGGCGGCATCTTGGTAATAAGGCTTCATGTCAATCTTCGCATTTGCAGTTGGGATAGCTCTCGCAGTATTGCCATTCGGTGCATGGTTCCTGTTTTTCTTGTTTGGGTTTCTTGCGCTTGCCGAATATCGCTTCGTGATTCTCGCGGAATGATTTCTTGTCTTTGACCCTGCTCCAGCTTCCTTTGTAGCTCATGGTTTCGCCTCGATGATTTTCAGCAAGTCTTTGACCGAATTAGACTTAAACTTCTTTTTGCCGATTTTTACATCGCCGTTGTTCTTGCCCTGCTCACATTCAAATATCCACCAGAACAGCCAATCGTTTTTGTCGCCGACCTTTTCCGCGATGAGTTCGGTGTATTCGTCAAACATGGTGAACGTGTTATTGAACAGCTCCGACTCTGGGCTGCTTCCGAATATCTCCGACACTTTCTCCCACGATTCGTAAATGGCGTTGTATTGTCCGTTCCAGTTCTCCAGCAGTTGCAGTTTTTCGTTTGATGTCATTTTGTTTATTGGTTTGTGAGTTTACGGTAAAGCATTACGGTCAGCGTGATTGTGATTGCGGATGATATTAGAATCAGAGACAAGGTCACCAGCGCGTCCAGTGCCTTGAGAATTTTGTGGTCGTGTTTCATTTGTCCTCCTTGATTGCTCCGACCATCTTCTTGAAGTTAGCCAGCCAGTTCCGGTTTCCAGTTGGGTCGGCTGACTTCGGGCAGTAGCGGTTGCCAAGGAAATCCCCGTAGCTCCCGACGCGCCCAGCAGCCTCCCAGCGTTTCCAGTTGTTCCTGATGGTGTTCATGCACACGCGGCGAGGGTCGCTTGTCTTGACCGATAACACGCCGTAAGGATGTTTGGTCTTGGCTCCGCCCTCAATCTTGTAGATGGCGTCGGCGATGCGGTTGACTTCGGATTCAGGAAGCGCAGCGTGCGCGGCTGATGCGGCGAACAATATTGCGATGAAAAGTTTCATGATTTAATTGGGGTTAGTGACTTCCCCCGTGTTTTGTTATTATGCCCAACTCCGCAGTGCTTTCTGCGCCCGTTCAATTTCTTCCAGTGTGGTGAAGTTCATTCTGGGACGGAAGCCGTGGCAATCCTTGTAGCAATCGGAATAGGTCGAGAGAGCCATCTCAAACTCGTATTCGGCGACGGATTTGACATTGTAATTTTTAGCCCAGTGAATTGGGTCGGAGACAACCATGCCAGCAAAGCGGTTAGCGGGGTCAACGGCAACCCAAGCTGCCGACTTGGCGTTCTGCGCTTCAATGTGAGCTTGGAGCTTGATTTGGTCTTGTGTCAGGTTCATATCAGTTTTCAGTTTTTTGTTCGTGTGGTTCGCGTTGTGCGTTCCATCTGCCACTCAATATATGGATTCCGTCGCCGAACACAAGAATTATTTTGAATTTTTTTTGCCAGCATTTACGCGGCTTTTATTAACTTGGGTTCGATGTTCCCCAAATCAAATCCGATTTTACATAGTGCGCGGTGTTTCCGATGACGCGGTAAACATGGTTCCACAATCCCGTCAAATCGTCGTCCAACATGATGCCGACCAGCTGACCATCCTTGGGCGTCCAGTTTTCGCTCCAAATCATGCCGTCCGCAGCTCCTCCAATCAATTCGATTAGCATAAAAAAACACGCGCCAGCCTTTGTCGGTAGCCAATCAGTCCTGCATCACAAGATGCAATCCAGTTAGTAAGCAGGCTCCGCTTGATGTCGGCTGGCGCGCAAAGTGTCATTGCGTAAGAATATACACAATAAGAATAATGCAGAATACGCATAATGTTATCGCGGTTGCGGTATCGTTTAATTTTTGCATAAAAATAATAGGTTGGGCAAGTTAGAGGTAGGATTGCCTTGCGCTACGCACTTGGAATCACAGAGACTTGAGCCTCCTTTTTCCCCTAACTCGCCCAAATAATTAGCAACAACGGGTAATCCACAGAGGCGTTCCAATCGGGTGATGAAATCCAAAAGGTATTACGCTTATGCCCTCACAATCGGTAGCAACAGAGAGCCGAATCACGGCCATACTGTTACCGCGCAATGCCCCTCTTGGAGACATTGGTTGCCATAGGTCGTCCTCGCGCTACGCACTTGGGTTAGACCAAAATTAAATATCCCGCTGCAAGTGTCCACCGGAACCCAGCAGTATGCCCACTTGCACTTTCGTCCGGCATAGGAACGGGATAAAATAGCAGTATCGGTTGCACTCGACCGACGAGTAACAGGATTGCGCGCCCGTAGTCTCATACTGCTAAAGTCAAAAGAGCGCGGCAGGATTCCCGCCTGCAATGTGTCCCGTTGTTTAAGGATGCGTTTATTCATTTCGCCACACGCTCAAAACTTATGCAACAGCCGTCGCATCCGTGTTCACGCTTTCTACCATGTTCACCGCTCCGTGAACAGTCTGGGTCGGGATGCCCAATCCCGTGCGAGCATATTCGTTCCGTGATTCCTATGTCCAGCCGGTAGTTCAGCGGCCATTTTCTCATGTGATGGTCGGACGGATTGTGAACCACACAAGGCTCTCCCTTGCAAACAAACGGAAGATGCGTTGTGTAATCAGACCAGAACTTTTTTTCGTGCTTCAGCAGCTTCATATGTTAATCCCTTTAACCTTTGCCAATGATTCGACACGCTGTTGCCATGATGCATTAAACGGACTCCACCAGCGTGTTTCAGCATATTCCAAAGCATCGCTATAAATAGTGACTTCTGAAGCCGTTAGCGTCTCCTCCACCATCCAGCACAGGTGCAGGAGTTCAGTGTCGAGGACTTCGTGTTCATATTGGTTTTTATTTTTCCAATACAAAAGACCATATTCACCCCAAATGTGTATGAATTCTCTAAAAACAATCTGCTCCTGAAGCATCTTCGCCAGTGCCTGTTTTAGTTGGTCGTCGGTGTAGTTCATGTTCAGTTTGCCAAAACCGGAATCGCGTGACATGACGCAAACAGCATCCCGAACAGCAGTCCCGCGAACGCCAGCGTCATGATGAATTTGATTTTGTCCGCCTGCGCTTTCGCTCGCCGTTCCGCAAGCCTGCACGGGTCAAGTATCCGATAAAGGTCTTTGTTCATTTTTGTAATAGAGCTTCCAGCTCATCCTCCAGCATCGCGACCGCTTCGTCAACCCAAATCGGCTCGCAGGATTCAATTCCCAGCAACCGCATCGCGAACAGGAATTTGTCGGTCGTTGCGTCCCATGCAGCAGCGTTCTTCGGCGTCGCCACTTCGCTGATTTTTTGTTTGATGATGTTGAGTGCCATATCGGTTTTCAGTTTTCGGTTTTTGTGAGCTGCGTTGTGCCGCTCATCTGCAAATAAATATATATACTCTCGCGCAGAACACAAGGAATATTTTAAATTATTTTCGTCAATGTTTGCAATGGTTTTACGCAAATTCGTATCCCAGCTCGCGGTATGTGTCCTGTCTTGCGCGGCTTTGTTTCGCCGCGAGCGGATGAAACGTGTCGGCAAAATCGTAAATGCGCCCGTGCGATTTCCCAGCGAACGACCGCAGCACTCGCCCGCTGCGCTGTTCCGCGAGCCGCTTGCTGCGTCCACCGCTCACGAGAATCAAAGTGTCAGCGTTCGGCAGGTCAAGCCCTTCGTCGGCAAGGCTGGTCGCAATCAGGCACTTCACCGCGCCCGCCTTAAACGCATCGAGCGCGGCAGCTCGCTTCTTTTTTCCCATCTTGGAAAAACAGGCGACCGAATTGGGAATGTTCTCCGCAAACCATTCGGCGTGTTCAATCTGGTTCACCAGCATCAGCACTTGGTCGCCGGAATGTTTCCGCGCCAGTTCGATTGCCTTCATGTTCCGGCATCCGTTCTCCACGATGCCCAGCTTGATGATGCTCTGCCATGCGACCTGTCCCCACAGCTCGCCCTCGCCTCCGCGCCAGTATCTCCGTCTCCAAGCGACGGTGCGGTCGATGTCGGCGTCAATCAGCTCTCGCAGTCCGGTATCGCTGCTGTCCACGATAAACACCTTCGCACGCGCCAGATTCTCTCCGACATCCTTTCGTTTGATTATGTGCCAGTCGCTGCCGAACAGCTCGCAGAACGGTTCGTGACGCGATTCGTGCGGTTCTGGCGGAGTCGCGGTCATGCCCCAGATTGCTCCGCTACACGATTGAATTTGCCGCTGCCATTCGGGAGCGGGAGCGTGATGCGCCTCGTCCACAATCAGCACGCCGAACGACGACCAATCAGTCCCAGCAGCCGCGCAGGCGACCGTGACATCCGCGAGCCGTGCGATGTCTGGGAATAGAGCGAGCGCGGCGTGCGCTTGGGCAACCTGCTCTTGCGTGTTTGCCATCCATCCAGCTTTCACCTTGCAATCGCGCTGCTTGGCTTTTAGCGCGATGCAAAGTGCGGCTGCGGCAATCACTGTCTTGCCGCTGCCTGCCGGAGCCTGCACCATCCCGCGCTTGCGCTTGGTCAGGTATTCAGCAGCCGGAAGCTGGTAGGGTCGGAAATTCACGTTATTCTATAACGGCAATAATGTCACAGGATGCGAACAATTTGCACTGTTTTTCCTGATATTTGATTTCTGTTCCTCCGTATTTTGAAACCAGAACATAGTCGCCGACCGCGACATCGAACGGAATCTTGTTTCCGTTTTTGTCTTTGCGTCCAGTGCCCAATGTGCGAACGATTCCCGTTTGCGGTTTCTCGACCGCGCCGTCGGGAATGATAATCAAACCGGAGCTTGTCTCTTTTGATACTATAAGCTCGACCAGTATTTTGTCTCCAAGTGGCTTCATGATTCCTTTGTGTTATTCTTGTTCTTCTTTGTTCAGCAGCTCCATCTGGTTCGGGTCTGGAATTGTGCTGGTGATTGATACGCTGCGCTTCGTCGAATACATCAGCCTGCTCTCCATTGCGTCAGCTTCCAAGTCGAGCGTGACGCTGAAACCTAGCTTGAACTTCGGCGATGTTTCGTTCTCCTGCGCGTCTTCTTCTGCCGTGTGCCATGCAGCGAGAATTTTGTCCTCGCTCTCCATGATTGATGCGATGAGGTCTTGGGCTGCTTTGTGTGCGATTGCTTGTAGTTTTGCGTTCATGCTTGTTGAGGTTTGTATCCGTTCATCCACTGCCAGACGCCGACGATTTTTTCAAACGCGGAGTAAGCAGCCTCGATTTCTTCCGGTGAATTGTTGCACACGGAAATCTCTCCTTTGTTCACGGTTGAAATGTAAATGTTCACGCCGCGAATCTTCTTGCCGCTCGACCGAAACGACTGACCGTATGCCGCGAGCTGGCAAATATGTTCGTTGTAGCTTGTTGTCGGTAGCTTCTTTGCCTTGGTCGTTTTGAAATCAATCACGGTTATTTCATCGTCCGATTCCATGATGACATCAGTTCGACCAGCGTATCCGGTTCCGACGACCACCACTTCGCTTGCTTTGAGTTTGCCAAATTTGTTCAGCTCCGTCAACACCGGAGCGACATATTGCTCCATCTCCGCTCCAACCTTGCCGCCAGCCAGCGCGTGTTCAATCTCCGCGTGAATTGCCGTGCCGAATTTTGCAGCAGCATCCCGTTCCTCGTCTTGCTGTTTGTCCTTGGACAACACGCGATGAATGAACGCGTCGTCGGCTTCATTCGTCAGGCGCGGAGTCGTCATAACAGCCAGCACCGCCTGTTCCACTTTCCACGCGGTCAGCGCAGGCTTGTCGAGAATCTTGAGGTAAGTTGTGACGCTGGGCAGCAAGTTCAGTTTCTTGGCGTGACGCAGTGTGGTCGGCGTCGTGCCGGAGCCGTCCGCTTTGTCCACCTCGTGCATTGGCTTGCCGTCGAGTGAATACCAGTGACCGCCTTCGGAGTAATTTTTGATGTTGGCTACGGTTGACATAATTAGTTTCGTTGTTCAGTTAATTGCCTCCGCACCGTATCAGGATGCGGAGGCATTGCAAGCGTTATTCTTCGCGC
>TARA_R110000868_G_scaffold57875_3_pt1 | contig 11589 bp, 9 predicted proteins | sample TARA_R110000868 | Tara Oceans TARA_R110000868 (sample SAMEA4397489) | marine metagenome | biome: Polar Biome; feature: [SRF] surface water layer (ENVO:00010504); material: water (ENVO:00002006), including particulate matter (ENVO:01000060) such as... | depth 5 m | reverse complement strand
CATCGTGCTGATCGCCAACACCTCCTATGCCGGCGAAATCAAGAAATCCGTCTTCTCGATGCTCAACTACGACCTGCCCGCCAAGAAGGTCATGCCGATGCATTGCTCGGCCAACGTTGGACCCGACGGCGACACGGCGATCTTCTTCGGCCTTTCCGGTACGGGCAAGACAACGCTGTCGGCTGTTGCCTCGCGCACGTTGATCGGCGACGACGAGCATGGCTGGTCGGAAAATGGCGTCTTCAACTTTGAAGGCGGCTGCTACGCGAAGATGATCAAGCTTTCGGCTGAGGCCGAACCTGAAATCTATGCCGTCACAAAACGCTTCGGCACCGTGCTCGAAAACGTCGTGATGGACGAAAAAACACGCGTTCTCGATCTCGACAGTGCGGCGCTGGCGGAAAATAGCCGTGGTGCGTATCCGCTGTCCTTCATCCCGAATGCGTCTGCCACCGGCCGTGCACCCCAGCCCAAAAACGTCATCATGTTGACGGCTGATGCTTTCGGCGTGCTGCCGCCCGTCGCCAAGCTCACACCAAGCCAGGCGATGTATCACTTCCTGTCGGGTTACACCGCCAAGGTTGCCGGCACTGAAAAAGGCGTGACCGAACCCGAAGCCACGTTCTCGACATGCTTCGGCGGACCCTTCATGTCGCGCCACCCCACAGAATACGGCAATCTGTTGCGTGACCTCATTGCAGAAAACAAAGTCGATTGCTGGCTCGTCAACACAGGCTGGACGGGTGGTGCCTACGGCACAGGCTCGCGCATGCCGATCAAAGCAACGCGTGCTCTGCTTGCCGCCGCGCTCGATGGCTCGCTCGCCAATGTCGAATTCCGCACCGATCCGAATTTCGGCTTCCAGGTGCCTGTGAGCGTTCCGGGTGTGGATACGAAAATCCTCAACCCGCGCGAAACATGGGCTGACAAAGCCGCTTACGACGCGCAGGCACAGAAGCTCGTCAAAATGTTCATCGCCAATTTCGAAAAGTTCGCCGACAAAGTGGACCCGGAAGTGCGTGATGCGGCGCCTGCCGTGCGGAACGCCGCTGAATAAGTTTCAGCCCTGAAATTCACGAAAGGCCGGTCGTCAGCGACCGGCCTTTTTTGTGTCTTCTATGCCTTGCGCGGCTCGCTCCTGTGGCCGCGCGACAAAGTCCTCAATCGTTTTTCCCGCTTCGTCGCGGAAAACTTCTGTCGTCAGCTTCAATGCCGACATGCGTTCAATGCGAAAGGTGCGGAAGTCGCGTCGGAGTTCGCACCAGCTTGCGAGCATCCAGAAGGGGCCAAAGAAGGCGAGGCCCAGCGGACGCACGCGACGCGTGGTGGCCTCACCTGCAAGCGAGCCATAGTCGAAGCTCAGCTTACGGCGTTCGCGGATCGCGCGACGGATCGGTGTAAGGTTGCCATTGAACGCCGCCTTGTCGTAAGTGCGACTGCTCGCCACCGTGATGTGTGAAGCCTGCGCTGCCTCATTGAGACGTGCGGGTAGAACAGCCCGAATTTTAGCGAGCGCCCCGTCTGCGGCGTTCGTAAAACTCGTATCGCCCCAGGCGCGCACCATGCGGGCACCGAAAACAAGTGCCTCGATTTCATCCTCGCTGAACATTAGAGGCGGCAGCTCATAGCCTGAACGCAGCATGTAGCCAAGCCCCGCTTCACCTTCGACGGGCACGCGACTTGCCTGTAAGTCAGCCACATCGCGGTAAATGGTGCGCACCGAAACTTCGAGCGTTTCAGCAAGCTCGGCAGCTGTCACAACACGCTTGTTGCGACGCAGATATTCGATGATGTCAAACAAGCGATCGGCGCGGCGCATGATTTTTCCGTTCTGTTTACATCCATACAGTACCTGAACCCTGCTGACGGCATGCTGTCAGTAGGGTGTCAGTATAAGGGAAATCAGACCACAAAGGGAGAGACCCATGATCCGTGTTTTCGTCTTCAAACCGTCGCTGGCAGGTACGCCCAATCCCGGCCCGTTCTGCATCAAGCTCGAAACGGCTCTGCGCTTGTCGGGTGTCGCTTACGAAACGTCCTACACCACGAACCCTGCGCAAGGACCAAAGCTCAAAGTGCCGTTTGCCGAAATTGACGGGAAGCGAATGGGCGACAGCACGCTTATTCTCGAGCGCGTGAAGTCCCTAACCGGCAATGATCTTGATGCTCGGCTCACGCCGAGCGAACGCGGGGAATCGCATGTTTTGCAACGCATGATCGAAGAGCGCCTTTATTTTATTCTGCTCTACGCGCGCTGGATGGAAGACGCCAACTGGGCCGTGATCAAAGAATTATTCTTTGGCAGCATGCCGCTGCCCTTGCGCCTCCTCGTACCCCGCCTAGCTCGCAAGAGCGTGCGCAAAACGCTCGCCTCCCAGGGTCTCGGACGGCACACGCGTGACGAAATTTACGCCTTCGGGGCCGCCGATCTCAAAGCATTAAGTGACGTGCTCGGGGACAAGCTGTTCTTCTTTGGTGCGGAACCCAGCATGGCAGATGCCAGCGCCTACGCGCTCCTCATCAGCATTCTCGGACCCGATCTGAGACACCCGCTGAAAGACGCAGCGCTGACGCATCCAAATCTCATCGCCTATACAGAGCGGATGGGCGAAACCTTTGCGCGCCGCGGACGTGTTCTCGCCGTCGCCGCCTAATCCTCATGCGCCAGATTGTCCGGGCGCGATACCGTCCGGGCAATCATCGCTAGCGAGTGACGAGATCAAGTCCGCGCTCAACGAGCGCGCCGCCGAGCCACGAGCCAAGCGGTAGGGCAAGATAAAAGGCGAAACGCACGACTGTCGACAAATCGAGCGGCCACTCACGGACACTTTCGACACGGGCCTCGAGCGCCAGCAAGACCGCAAGATGCGAAGTGGCCCCGGCGGATTTGTCGAATGCAAAAACCTCGCGGGCGCTACTGACATCTGCACGGAGCTTTTCTAGCTCCGTTTTTTTCGTAGCATCGATCAGGCGGTGAACGCGCCACATCGGCAGACTGAAAACGAGGGCCGCGTTGATCAGCAGGCCGATGCATAAAACCCAGAACAAAAGTGAATTCGAGAGTCCAAACATCATCAGAAAAACGATGGCACTGCTAACAATCCAGGGCAAAGAGCGACGCAGCGCAATACGACCCAATGGGTCCAGCTTGCTGGCATCAAACAAATCAATCGCAATGCGACCATCGAGATCGCGCAGGAACGACATGGTATCGGCGCGCAAATATGAGAGATTGCGGAAGATCTCGACAAAGAGCGCAAGTGTCATGGCGATGAACCAGAAGTTCGTCAGCGTGGCATTCAGAAGATCGACCGGACGCCCGTCTGGCTGATAGACCAGATTGTAAAAGACGGTGCCCGCAACAGCGCCCGCGATGCCGAAGGCAAGCGCACGATTGCGTGTTGCCCGCATAGGGCCAAATCTCAGAATGTCAATTTGTGCAGCGTCAACGACAACGCCGGTGCCTTTCAGCAACAGCAGATCGGCGAGGTTATTGACACGGGTATATTCGCCGAGGCCGAAAATTGAGCACCAGAGAAGTGCCATGCAGAGCGCTGTCCAGGCATCAACCGAAAGTGTCGGATCATTGTCGATGACAACAACGACCGGAAGGTCATTCCAGACTGCAGCCATCAAATAGGACAGGAATACACAGGCCGCTATGATTGCCGATGTCGCCATGACGCCAAGCGGGCTTGCCTGCATGACGCGCGTTTCCCAGGTCAGTCGACGTGAAGTGTCCTTTGCCTGACGCTCTCCGTCGCTGACGCTTGCCTCTCCGTCACTCATGACTGCTCCGCTTAGTGTGCTTCGTCCCAATTATCCGCCGCGCGTGCATCAACTTCGAGCGGTACAGACAGCGTGAGAGCCGGTTCGCAGGCCGTCACCATGACTTTGGCCACCAGTTTGGCTGTCTTATCCGCTTCACCTTCCGGCACTTCAAAAATCAACTCGTCATGCACTTGCAGCAGCATCCGTGCTTTGAGTTTTGCTTCCGCAAGGGCCGAGGGCATGCGGATCATAGCGCGGCGGATAATGTCGGCGGCGGAGCCCTGAATGGGCGCATTGATAGCCGCGCGTTCCATGAAACTGCGCTCGGCACCATTTTTGGAATGGATCGCGGGCAGGTGCACGCGACGGCAGAAAATCGTTTCGACATAGCCGTTTTCGTGCGCCGATTTCTTGGTCGCATCCATATAGGCGCGGATGCCGGGAAAGCGCGCGAAATAGCGCTCAATATATTCCGCCGCCTCGCCGCGCGGAATACCGAGCTGATTGGCGAGACCGAAGGCCGAAATGCCATAGATGATACCGAAGTTGATCGCCTTGGCGCGGCGGCGCACAGAGGGGTCCATGTCCTTGACCGGCACGCCGAACATCTCAGATGCCGTCATCGCATGAATGTCGAGACCATCCGCAAAGGCCTGACGCAGGGCGCCGATGTCGGCGATATGAGCGAGAAGCCGCAGTTCGATCTGACTGTAGTCGGCCGAGAGTAGCTTGTTGCCTTTGTCGGCAATGAAAGCCGTGCGGATTTTGCGCCCGTCTTCGGTACGGACGGGAATGTTTTGCAGATTCGGATCGGACGACGACAGTCGCCCTGTAGTGGTGGCGGCCAGCGAATAGGATGTGTGCACGCGACCGGTTTCGGGATGAATGAAATTGGGAAGCGCGTCCGTATAGGTGCTCTTGAGTTTTGCAAGGCCGCGCCAGTCGAGCACACGCTGCGGCAGGTCGTGACCGGTGGCGGCCAGCGCTTCCAGCGCGTCACTGTCTGTGGACCACGCCCCCGTCTTGGTTTTGCGCCCGCCTTCGAGGTTCATTTTGTCAAAAAGGATTTCGCCAAGCTGTTTGGGTGAGGCGATGTTGAATTTTTCGCCTGCAAGCTCATAAACTTCGTCTTCATATTGCGCCATCTTCTGCGCGAAATCGGCTGACAGCCGCGCGAGCACTTGCCTGTCCACTTTGATACCGGCACGCTCCATGTCGCGCAGTACGGGCACCAACGGGCGTTCCAGCGTTTCATAGACAACCGTCTTGCGTTCCGAAACAAGGCGCGGCTTCAGCACATGCCACAAGCGAAGCGTGACGTCGGCATCTTCAGCGGCATAGGCAACTGCTTTTTCAACCGGCACCTGATCAAAGGTGATGCGCGCCTTACCCGTACCTACCACTTCGGAGAATGAAATTGGCTTGTGACCGAGATGTAGTTCCGATAACTCGTCCATGCCGTGCCCATGCACACCAGCGTCAAGCGCGTAAGACATGAGCATTGTGTCGTCGAGAGTTTCGAGTCTCAGCCCGTGTTGTTCAAAAACCAGAAGATCATATTTGATATTCTGGCCGACCTTGATGACGGACGTATCTTCAAACAATGGTTTCAGCGCTGCAATCGCCTTTCCCAATGGAATTTGTTCGGCCGCGTTAGCATTCTCGAAATCAAGTCCGCCGCCGACGCTGCCATGTTGAAGCGGTACATAGGCCGCCTCGCCCGGCGTAATGCAAAGAGAGAAACCGACGAGGCGGGCCTGCATCGGATCAAGACTGTCTGTTTCTGTATCAACCGCAACGACACCTGCCGCACGGGCACGCGCGACCCAATCTTCTAAATCGGCGAGCCTCGTCACTGCGATATGTTTGGCGTCTGCCATCGGCGGATTTGTGTTGAGCGCCACGGCGCCCGGTGCGCCGCCCACGGCACCTGCTGCGACCTCTTTTGTCTTCGGCTTCGCAGTTGCAGGTGCTTGTGCGCCTTCCGCTGCCATATGGTCAGCCGCCGGGGCAACGCCGCTGGCGTCAATGCCCGCCTTTGTCGCAACGCGTTTCGTGAGCGTTGAAAACTCCATCGCATGAAGAAAAGCAATAAGTCGTTCCGGATCCGGTGCGTGCACGCCCATGTCCTCGACCGGCACGCCGATCGGCACATGCGCATCAAGCGTGACAAGGCGTTTGGAGATACGTGCCTGTTCAGCAAATTCGATGAGGTTTTCGCGGCGCTTGTTTTGTTTGATTTCGGGTGCCCGCTCAAGCAGTGTTTCGAGATCACCATATTCAGCAATCAATTGCGCGGCGGTCTTGATTCCGATGCCCGGCACCCCCGGCACATTGTCCACGCTGTCGCCTGCCAAAGCTTGCACTTCGATCACCTTGTCGGGTGCAACACCGAATTTTTCTACGACTTCCGCGTGGCGGATCGTCTTCATTTTCATCGTGTCGAGCATGTCAACGTTGTCGTTGACAAGCTGCATGAGATCTTTGTCCGACGAGACGATTGTGACGCGCGCGCCCGCGTCGCCAGCCAACCGCGCATAAGTCGCGATAAGATCGTCGGCTTCGTATCCCATCATCTCGATTGAGGGCACTGAAAAGGCCCGCACCGCATCGCGCACCAGCGCAAACTGCGGTCGCAAATCTTCCGGCAGTTCGGGGCGCTGGGCCTTGTACAAGGGGTAGATGTCGTTGCGGAAGGTTTTGGAGGAGGCATCAAAAATGACAGCCAGATGGGTCGGCTCAAATTCGTCCTTTGTGTCCTCAATGAGCTTGTAGAGCATGTTGCAGAAGCCGGACACGGCCCCAACAGGCAGGCCGTCGGATTTGCGCGTCAAGGGCGGCAACGCGTGATAGGCGCGGAAAATATAGCCCGATCCGTCCACCAGAAAGAGATGATCGCCCTTTTTAAGCGGGCGGGGAGGGACTAGCTCAACCATACTTTTTTCCGTCTTCCTCTTCGCCTCATGCGGGCGACTACCTATATAGAACGAGGGCAGCGTCGTTTGCCCCTGTTTCCAACCGATGCTAACACCTACCTGTCTGCTTCATGCAGGTCCGCTTCCAGCGGTCCCGCACTTTACACAAAGAGCCGAACAATGGCCCATACGCTTGTCCCCGAAGATCATAAAATTTCGTCGGCCTCCGGCCTCAACGCCATTGAGGCAACCGGTTTGCGCAAGATTTATCGTGCGGCCAACGGGCAACCGGCAAAGGAAGCCTTGAAGGGCATCGACCTTGCGGTGCCGCAAGGGTCGATCTTTGGCCTTTTGGGACCAAACGGGGCGGGCAAATCGACGTTCATCAATATTCTGGCCGGTCTGGTGATGAAGACCTCAGGGGACGTGTCTGTCTGGGGTTTTGATATTGGCAATAATCCACGCCAGGCGCGGGCTTCCATCGGCGTTGTGCCGCAAGAGCTGAGCGTGGACCCGTTTTTTACACCCGCCGAAGTGCTTGATCTGCAAGCTGGTCTTTACGGCGTGCCGAAGGCTGAACGCCGCACGATGGAAATCTTGGCCGCCATGGGCCTTGAGGACAAAGCCGACGCCTACGCGCGCACGCTCTCGGGCGGTATGAAGCGTCGGTTGCTGGTTGCTAAGGCGATGGTTCATAACCCGCCTGTGCTGGTGCTTGATGAACCGACCGCCGGTGTCGACATCGAGTTGCGCAAACAGCTATGGGATTACGTCAAAAGCCTCAATGAACGAGGCACGACCATTGTCCTGACCACCCACTATCTGGAAGAAGCGGAGGCGCTTTGCGACCGCATTGCCATTATCGACAAGGGCGCGGTCGTCGCCTGCGAGCCGACACAAAAGCTGATTGCGCGGGTAACGGACAAGAAGATCATTATACGGACGGCGGCGGCGTTGGCGCAGGGTTCTAATCCGCTTGACGGATTGCGAGCGGAAGTCACACCGTCGGGCACTTTGGCCGTTCAATATAATCCGGCGGAAATTGGTGTAATGAATATTCTCGACCGTGTGCAGCGCGCCGGACATGAGATCGTCGATATCTCCACCGAGGAATCCGACCTCGAAGATGTCTTCCTGCAGCTTACTTCAAACAAAGTTTGAAGCTCAAGAATTGGGGCTCAGGCCGAAGCGCGCTTTATGACTTCGCCCATCGCCATTTCGACGATATTCCCAGAGGCCGAAAGCGGCATAATGATCGCTTCGACTTCAATGCTTTCCTTGGCGTGTTTGAGCGGCATGGCGCCATGCAACCGTAACGGTCGGTGGAGTTGACAGATGATGCCAAGCACTTTTGCCATCATCTGTCCGCCTTGAACTGACATGCCCTGATCGAGCGTGCGGCCTGTGTAATCGGCGGAAAACAAATCATTGAGCGCAGTGCCCATCAGGCGCACATGGAAATGCGAGGGCTGTACAGCCGGTGCCCTCACATCAATCAGGAAAACGGTCGGCAAATGGCTGACGATTTCGCCGGGATTTACATCGGCGCGCGAGGGCATCGCGCGGCCCTGCCGTTTTTCCGTCCAATAGGCCAGAAGTGCCCGCAACCGCGCGTCCTGAAGATTGAGGAGCGGATCAACATACAGATCAAATGGCGAAAGCCTCAACGTGTCGGGCATGGACGGCAGGTACTCATCGCTAAAGCTCATTACAGGTCATCTGCTATAGGCGAAATTGCGCGCCGCGCCAAGGATTGTAGAAGGCCACTGAAGGACGCACGGTCTCATAGCTATTGTTGGTCGAACGACCAAAAGTTGTTCCGAAGAAGTTTGACTGCACCCATCCTTTGCCGCGAACACGGCATCGTTATGGAGTTGCATATGGTGCTGACAGTTTAGGCGTCGGCGAGGAGGCGAGATATGGCACGGGCTGCTTCGCGGGCGTTGAAATCCACCTCTCCCATCGGCCCCATATAAGGTCGCGTGATCGACATGCCCTCCATCAGAGCAACACATTGCCGGACCCGCCTAGCACGGTCGCGCGATGTGAGCGCAGGGTTCATTTCCTTGGCGATGCCCGCGAACAGTGTGAGGAAGATGTCGTAATAGCGGGCGAGCGCGGCAGCAATAATTTTGTCGCGTGCCGCAAATCCGGCAACTTCGATCATGAAGAGACCGCAGTCACGTCGGTAAACTTCATCATTGAGCAAATAGTCGAGCCCACGATAAAGACGTTCTTCTGCAGAACCTTTACCTTGCGTGAAACGGGCAAGAATTTCGTCACCATAGAAGCGCACAAAGCGGTCGAGCAATTCGGCTAGAATGTCTGCGGGGCTTTGAAAATAATATTGCACATGGCTCAGACGAATGCCCGCCTTTGCCGCCACGCCGCGTGCAGAAAACCGAGCATAGCCCTCCTCCAGCAATAGGGCGGAAGCGGCCTGCAGGATTTCTTCGCGGCGCGTCGCCCCTTTTTCGGTGACGCTGGCCAGAGGAGCAGGAGGGACTAATTCGACGCTCTTTTTCATAGACAGAGAATAGCCTGATCAGCTCACTTGACAAATTGGTCGAGTGACCAATAATTATGAAGGGGACAAACAAGGGAAGCGGATATGGGAAAGAGAATATTGCTGGCCGGTGGTTACGGCGTGGTTGGTGAGCAGGTAGCGCATATTTTGCGGGCTCAGCATCCCGATATTGAAATCCTGATCGGCGGGCGCCAATTGGCAAAGGCCGCCAACCTTGCCAGTGACATCGGCAATGCATCCGGCATCACCATGGATGTAACGGCACCACACCCGCTTAAAGATATTGATGCGCTTGATGCCGTCGGCATTTTCATCCACGAAATCGATGATCATGTACTGCACGACGCCGCTGAAAGCGGCATCGCCTATATGGACATAACGCGTGGCTGGGACGCGCTCGGGCGAGCCCTTGCGGCAACGGCCATGCATGACGTCCGTGCGCCCATGCTTTTCACGTCGCATTGGATGGCGGGCGGTCCAGCAATAATCTCTCGCGCGCTCGCCGACGGCCTTGACGCGATCAAGAGCGTCGATATGGCAATCCTTTATTATACCGGCGACAAAATGGGCCCCGATTCTGCGACAGCGGGCGAGGGCATGGCGCGTGGCTTTGCGGCGCGCGTGGCGGGCGCGTGGCGCTATGTTGACCCACTCAGCGACGAGCGGTTGGTGGTCTTCCCGTCCGGTCTCACACGCAAGGTCTACAGGATGAACATGGGCGATATGGTCACGCCTGCTCTTGCAAGCGGAGCGGCGGAAGTCGGCGTGCGGATTGGCTTCGATCAGGGCAATGCGCTGGGTTCGATGCGCCTTTTGCTGAGACTGAAACTGTGGAACCTGCTGATGAAGCTTCCGGGCATGAGCGCCATTGCCGCAACAAAACCGGGCAAAGGCGCGCCGCATGAAATCGTAATTGAGGTCGTCGGTCAGAAAGAGGGCAAAGTGGTCAAACGCCGTGCCTCTATCGTCGATCCACAGGGCCAGTCGCACCTGACAGCACTCGGCGCGGTTCATGCGCTCGAACGGGTAGCGGGACTTGGCCGACCTGCTTTGCGTGCCGGGGCGGCAATGCCCGAAACTGGCTATTCACCCGACGAGCTCACCCGCTTGCGCGCACTTTATGAGGCACACGGCGTCAGAGTTACGCTTGAAATGGGGAACTGAATCACACACACAGATCGCTGACTGTGGCAGCAGGTCAAAGCAGATCAAGCAAAGGTCTGTGTTAGTTAAGGGCAAACGGTCGGAAGATATGTTATGTGAGCGAATATCCATTCTCGCGAGGTATTTGCTACCATCAGTAAGATGGAGTTTGCTTTCTGAGCGAAGATTTTCGCCAATGCCTTGCCGATCGGGAGATCAATGGACACAACCTTTCAACCTGAAATGTGGCGCGATCTGTTTGTCATGATTGGTTCGTCTGCTGCTGCACTTGTCGGGCTTCTGTTCGTTGTGGTCACGCTCCACTTCAACAGAATTATCGAACTTGAAGACCACAATACACAGGCAACTTTAAAGGCAACGCAGTTCAACACGGTTCATCTGTTGATCGCTCTGGTCGTCGCCGTCATTGTGCTCATGCCTCAACCGCTCGCGCTTATGGGTGCCGAGTTGATCGCTGTGAATCTGTTTGGCCTGCGCGCACCTCTTGTAATGATTTTCAAATTTTTGGGACGGAAGATATCAATCGGCGCCTATGGCGGCTTCCCGACCGTGCCAATCCTTACGATCGTGACGGCCTATCTGATCGGCATCGCAGGTGGTGCCAGCCTGCTCGGCTGGTCAGGCTCTTTTGGACTGCTCGACGTTGTGGCACGTATGCTTCCGCTCGATACCGACGCCTGGACCGCCCTCGTCAATCGGCCGGATTGGGGCCTCCATCTCGTCGCCATTTCATGCACCATTATCCTCGTGCGCGCTGTGCTCAACGCATGGACGCTCATGTTTGGCGTCAGCCCGTCCATATCGTCAAAATAAGCAAGATTGTCAGGCCCCCCGCTTTCCATTAGTTTGCGGCGAGCTGGAGGGGCGCGATGCGTCCCCAGACCCGGCACCCGTAGCTCAGCTGGATAGAGCGCTGCCCTCCGAAGGCAGAGGTCACAGGTTCGACTCCTGTCGGGTGCACCAAACTTCATAACTCTGGCTTTAAATAGGTCCGTTGCCGCGATGGGCGGGCGAAGGATGACGCCTGGCTGCATTTTTTGGTGCGACGGTCCGCCGCTGCGCGTTGAAAAGTTTGAACGGACCCTCTGCGCCGCAGTGCTTCTGACGTCTGCATCTCGCAGAAACCAGCGTTTCCGCCACTCGCAATACCCGTATTGGTGCAAGAGAGACACACAGGCGGACCGTCATCTGGCTGTCATTAAACTACAGCCT
>TARA_R110000868_G_scaffold4533_2_pt1 | contig 11595 bp, 12 predicted proteins | sample TARA_R110000868 | Tara Oceans TARA_R110000868 (sample SAMEA4397489) | marine metagenome | biome: Polar Biome; feature: [SRF] surface water layer (ENVO:00010504); material: water (ENVO:00002006), including particulate matter (ENVO:01000060) such as... | depth 5 m | reverse complement strand
CCTGATCGATGAAACAATGTCGACCGGCGTGTTCATCGTCCTGTTCGCGCTCATGATCATTGCATCAAGCGCGACCTATCAATGGCTCGAGCGACCCGCGAGATCCGGCATCCGGAAACTGGGTAATCATGTCCTCGGGAAACCGACCCACAAGCCTTCGGCCAGCTAGCCGGAGACTGGTCCGAACGCACAATCTCACCCGGCTCCAGCTCGCCAGCCACCGGCCGGCGGGCAGGCGATCAAACGGTCCGGTGCTCGCACCGGCGGCGGGTTGGCTGGTGCAGACCCCATTTGGCGCTGAGGGATTGGCCGGGCGGCTGCGTAGTCCGGGGAGCATCCCGAGGGGCGGACCGATTCCAGCACTGAGAACCATCGGCCAGGCTTATACAGGCCGTGACAACCGGCTGACGCCCCTGCGCCTCGTCCTGGCAGCGGCGGTGCTGGTCGAGCACGCCATCATTGTCACCCATGGGCCCGAATTGCCGCCACCGCTGATGATCAATGACTGGTCGCTCAGCTATGCCGCGGTCAATGCGTTTTTCATCCTCAGCGGCTTCTTGATCGCTGACAGTCTGGAACACCGGGCCAATGTGTTCACTTATGCGGCGTCGCGGGCGCTCCGGATCCTGCCCGCCCTGGTCCTGCTATCGCTGACAGCCATACTGATCATCGGGCCGATTGTGACCAGCCTGGAGGCGGCGGAATACTGGGCGCGCCCACAAACCTGGCTCTATCCGGTGCAGGTACTGGGCTTCCTGGATACGTCGCAAGGCCCGGCAGGAATTTATGCGGGCCTGCCCCGGGCCGGCGAGTTTTCCGCCACGCTGTGGACCTTGCGCTATGAGGTGATTGCCTATGTCGCGGCCGCCGCGGTGTTCTTCTCTCCCATCCCGTGGGGGCGATGGTCGCACCTGGGCCTGTTCGCCCTCACCTCGGTGGCATTTCTGGGCCTCGCCCTGCTCTGGGTGGAGGCGCCGCCTCTGATCATGAGCGCAGCGCGCCTGTCCACCGCCTTCACGCTGGGGATGATGGTTCACGGTTGGCGCGACCGCCTGCCCCTCGCTCCGCTGATCGCAGCAGTCGCGCTTCCCCTCTGGCTTCTGTCCGGAGACGCGCCATGGGCCGAGCACGTCATGAATGTGATGATTGCATCGGCACTATTCTGGATCGCCTTCGCCCGCCTGGGCGGATTGCCGACGGCATCGCGGATCCCGGACTGGTCCTACGGCATCTACATCTGGCATTACCCCATCATGCAGACCGTTCTGTTCTTCCACCCGTCGGCATCCCCCTTGCTGATCGGCGGGATCGCGGTGCCGGTCACAGCCCTCATCGCTGCGATGTCCTGGTACTGGGTTGAAAAACCCAACCTCGGACACAAGGCAGCGTTCGGCAGCTGGTTGCAATCTGTCTGGCGTCGACGCAGGCCCTCGGCATAGGCAATGGCGAGCGTGATCTGCACTACTGTTGGGTGGTTCAGCACATCAGAGTGCGCACGCTGGAATGAGGCAGTCGCCAGCGAAGGTAGCCTTCAAAGCCCTATAGGGTTTCATTATTGTTGGTTTTTTTGTTGGTATGTCAAAATTTGAACGAAAAATAATTGTTCTAACTCAATTCGCTAAATGATGAAGTCGATGCCTCTCCTGGGCACCACTGGACCTCCTGCATGACTGACACACCGAACCTGCCTCCGACCGAGGCAGGTGGTTTTTGCGTGCGCCGGGCGTTCAGCGCTTCAGGGTATCGAGTGGTTTCAGGTCGAGCAGGGCTGCGGTCTTCTGGTCGATGCGCGAGCCGAACAGATTGACCGTCAGGAAGGCCTCTTCCTCCGGCGGCGGCTGACAGATCTGGTAGAGCAATTCGGGCATATCCATCGAGACATTGAGGCCCATGGCCTTCGCTTCCTGCGGCATGATCGGGGCCTGGTGATTGCGGCCGCTGCCGATCAGATCATTGGTCAGGGCGCAGCTCTGATTGCCGCCATTATGCACCGGATTGACGTAATCGCAGGCGAACGCCTTGGTTTCCTTGACCGATTGCTTTGCCATCTTGGCGATCACCAGCATCTGGTCATTGATGCGGTCATTGCTCTTTTCGTCGAGCAATTCGGCCAGCAATGGCGCCGGCAAGCCGCCGAGCTGGGGATCGATCGGGCCGATCACCGCACTGGAGCCGAGCACGATCTCGTCGCAGGCCAGCGCGATCATCGTGCCGGCCGACCAGGCGCTATAGGGAATGAAAGCGGTCTTGCGGCCGCGATGATGCTTGAGCGCGTGCAGGATCTGCTGCGCCGCACTCAGCAGGCCGCCCGGCGTGTGCAGGATGATATCGACCGGGGCGTCCTTGCCGGCTGCGCGCAGCGCGTCGATGACCTCGATCGCCGTGTGCTCGTCGACATATTCATAATCGGAATGATGCACGATCCGCAGCACGACGCTGCCGCGGGTTTCGCGGAACGCATCCGTGCCAGCCTGCACGCGGGCACGGTGGAGATCGGCCGGGCTGGAACCAGGCGGCGGGGCGCCGCCGGCATCACCCTGCAGCGCCGTCGTCCGCGGCGTCGCAATAACGGTGGACGCGCCGCGCTTCGGGCGGGCGCGAAACCTGAATGCCCCCAATACAACAGCACTCACCGAGGCGAGCCCCAACCATTCGGCCAGGCCCAGAGCCCCCAAAAATCCGATCATGTCACATCCCCCACTCCGGCCAGAACGCGCGCCAAACCAGCGCGACCGGGTCTTTGTCGTCCGGCAGTATTGCCGCCCCGGCGCCAACCTTACAGCCAGCTCCCCGCTGACGCGAATTCAATCTCGCCATTTGCACGCATGAGTAGTTCAAGTCAGGCCGGTCGCACAGCCCCCCGCGGAAGACACCGGACAGCCCCCGAAGCGGATTGACGGCGCACCTGCAGGCGGGTTTAGCTCGCCGCCGTGACGCACATCCTGCGTCGTCACCTTGCGGCGGGAACGGCATGACACCTCCTCTGGCGACAGCTCCAGTTCTAGTAACCGAGCGCCTGATCCTGCGCGGCCATACCGCCGCGGACCTGACCGGCAGCATGGCGCTGTGGACTGATCCCGGAGTGACGCCCTTTCTGGGCGGGAATGCGACCGAGCAGGAGGTCTGGAACCGCCTGCTGCGCTATGCCGGGATGTGGTCCCTGCTGGGCTATGGCTATTGGGCTGTCACGGATCGCGAGAATGGCGAGTATCTCGGCGAAGCCGGCCTGGCGGACATGAGACGCGAGATGACACCGCCGCTCGGCGCCGTGCCCGAGAGCGGCTGGTCGCTGCGCGCCCATGTTCACGGGCGCGGCCTGGCGCATGAAGCCATGCAGGCCGCGCTCAGCTGGTCTGACCGCCAGCTGCCACACCCGCAGACCTGCTGCATCATCAGCCCAACGAATGCGCCATCAATTCGACTGGCTGAAAAGCTGGGCTACCAGGTCAGCGACACGCGGCAGCTGGGCGACAAGCCGATGCTCGTGCTTCATCGGGCGCGCCCAGACACACAGGCGAACGTCAACTCGGCAGGCGAATAAGACCGCCAGGCTGCGGGCGTCAGACGGCGACCAGTCCCACCGCGTGCAGCCTCACCTTGCCGTTGCGAGGGAGCGCCGCTAGCGTCGCGGCAGCAGGGGATTGGCGCCGAAGGCCTCTGAATTCACCCGTCACGCTTTTCAGGGCTGATCGCATGAAGCACTACGCCAGAACCTTTCTGATTGCCCTGCTTGGTTTGCTGACGGGCTTTGCGGCCTTCAATGCTTTGATCGATCCGTTTGGCGTCACCGGCGCGCCCGATATTCCCGGCCTGACGGTGCGCGAAACACGTCTGTTCGATGATGGCGGACGCGTGCATGTCGCCGACCGGCTGGCGCGCGGCGGCGACAGCTCGATCCTGATTGGCTCCTCGCGCACAGTTGACGGTTTCCCGCACGATCCAACCGGCTGGCCCGGCGGCATCTATAATGCGGGCATGCGCGGCACCAATATTTTCGAACTCACCCAGGCCATGGTGCTGGCAGCGCGAAACCCGCAATTGCGTTGTATCGTGATCGGGCTCGACCTTGATGAATTCGGCACCCATTCCAAGGCCAAGGCGACTTATTGGCTGTCGGCGCTGAATGACGGCAATCGGCCGCTCTCCATGGCGCGGGTATCGCTTTCGCCCAACACATTCGGGGCATCGCTTCAGCTCATCGCCGACAATATCAGCGGCGGCTCGCCACGCGTGCCCTGGGCCGAGACATATCCGGCGGGGGCGCAGCGCGAACGCTATGAAAGCGGCGTGCGCGGGATTTACGGATTCTATCTGGGCTATAATTTTGACCCCGATCGCGTCGCCCTGTTTGAACACGCCCTCGAGGCGCTGACGGCAAATGGTGTCCAGGTGATCGGCTTCATTCACCCGCTTCACGCCTGGCGCGAGGAAGCCCTGTTCCGCTCGGGCCGGAGCGAGACCTATTTCGGGATGCGCGAAACGCTGACCGATGTTTTCGCCCGCCATGCCGGCGCGAACTCCGGAGATGGCTGCATTGAAGGCGGCGGCGCCGTGTTGTGGGATTTTTCAGGCTTTCGCGAATTCGCCGCCCTGCCGGCACCGGGTCCGGAACAAACCGCCGCTCATGCCAATTTCTATGAGCCATCACACTATCTGCCGCATATTGGCCAAGCGCTGCTCGACACGCTTCGCGGCGCCGAGCTGCAGTCCGACGATGTCTCGGGTCTTCGGCTCGAGCCCGGAAATCTGGCCGCCAGCGCCGAAGATATCCGGATACGCCGGCAGAATTGGCTGACCACGGCCGACGGTCAGGCTGCAACGCAGGTCTTCGACGCTGTTGAGGCCTCGGGTCCGCAGGCCGAGGTCGAAACCCCGCAATTTCTCAACCGCGATGACCGGCGAAGCCTCGAAGACAAGATCAGCCGCATTGCGCCAAGCCGCGCCGGGCGTTAGGACGCATCGCAGAAACTTAGGCCCGAAACCGAGGCCCGAAACTGAGGATTGAGCGATGACTGTGCATTACCACCGCGGCGACTTGCCCGCCGATGTCGATCTGGGCCCGCTGGTAGCCATCGACACTGAAACTCTCGGCCTGTCGCTGACGCGCGACCCGCTCTGCGTCGTGCAACTCTCCTCCGGCGATGGTGATGCCCATGTCGTGCAGCTCAACCGCGCCGATTATGACTGCCCCAATCTGAAAGCCATGCTGGCCGATCCGGCCGTCGAGAAAATTCTCCACTTCGCCCGTTTCGACGTTGCGATGGTCGAGCGCAGCCTTGGCGTCACCATGGCGCCGATTTTCTGCACCAAGATCGCCTCCAAGCTCTGCCGCACCTATACCGACCGCCATGGTCTGAAGGATGTGACGCGCGAGCTGGTCGGCATCGACATGAACAAACAGCAGCAGAGTTCTGACTGGGGCGCCGACGAATTGTCGAAGGCGCAACTGGAATATGCGGCCTCTGACGTGCTGTATCTGCACCAATTGCGCGAACGGCTGACCATGATGCTCGAGCGTGAGGGCCGGATGGAAATGGCGAAAGCCTGTTTCGATTTCCTGCCAATGCGGGCCAAACTCGACCTGGCGGGCTGGCCGGACACCGATATTTTCGCCCACGCCTGAGCCGGTATGCCTTGAAAAGGCCAGCAAAGGCTGGTCTTTGTTGCGCAGCAAGGCCGGGCCTGCTGATTGCGAGATGATGATCTGCCGATGAGTATGACTGCCACCCACGGTCTGGAGAATTTTCAGCCCACAATGCATGGAAGTTGGGAGCCTCGCCGCGCCCTCACGCTCAGCGCTGCGCGGCGCCGGACGGCTTTCGTGCGCACACTACGCTTCGTCTTCATCGCCGCCATCATCGCTATAGTCACACTTTTGGGCGTCCAGCTCTTCGTCGGCGCGGCGGGCGGGCCGGTTGTGCCAACCGAAGCGGTGAGCACGGATGTGCGCATGGTCAATCCGCGCATCACCGGACGCGACGAACACCTGACCCCCTATGCATTGACCGCAGATGTCGCGGTTCGCCGCCGGGACAATTCCAATGGGTTGACCGAGCTGGAACGGCCGCGCCTCGACTATGACTTCCTCAATACCGGCGCCAATGCCTCGGAGGTTCTGGCCCAGACCGGGACCTTCGACCCGGAGACCCGGATCCTCGACCTGTTTTCGGACGTGAACCTGAACACCGACAATGGATACAGCTTCGCATCCGAGCATGCCCGCATCTTTTTGCGCGAAGAACGCGTCACCGGCGAGCTGCCCGTGACCGGTTCCGGACCCGTCGGCACGATCACCGCCGATCGCTATGAAATTCATGAGGGCGGCAATCGCGTCATTTTTGAAGGCAATGTGCACGCGCGTATTGTACAAGACCGCACAGCCCCCAGCGATGGAGAGGATCAATGATCCGCCTGCTTGCCACTTTGACTACCCTGTCCTGCCTCCTGCTGGCGCCGCTCACGGCCGCCAGCGCCCAGATCGGGGATTCGTCGCAGCCACTCGACACCATCGCCGACCGGATCGAAAACCTCGATAGCGAGGGCCGCACCATACTGACCGGCCATGTCGATATCACCCAGGGCGATCGCCGCATCATGGCCGATCGCGTCGAACTGGTCTGGACCCAACCCGAGGATGGCGGCCGCGGCGATATTGAACGCGTCATCGCCACCGGGCATGTCCGCTATTTCTCGCCCTTCCAGAATGCCACCGGCGATCTGGGTATTTACGAGATGGGGCCGGACACGATCACCCTGACGGGCGATGTCGTCATCACCCAGGGCGAGAACGTGATCACCACCACCCGTTTCGTCTCGAATTTGACCTCCGGGAATTCCAATTTCGGTGAGGAGGGCAATGGCCGTCCGGTACGCGCCGTGATCTATCCGCGCGGCGCCGAGCCTGCGACCCGCCCCACCAATGGCGGCGGCACCGGCGGCCGCTAGAATTCCGATCGAGAGCAAGTTGACCATGGCAATGACCGATACCCTCGAAGCGGCCCCGTCCGCTATCCGCACGGGACTGGTAGTCGAGGCAATCGGCAAGACCTATCGCAAACGCCCCGTCGTGAAGGGCGTTTCGCTCTCGCTGCAGCGCGGTGAAGTAGCGGGACTGCTCGGGCCGAACGGCGCTGGCAAGACGACGTGCTTCTACATGATCACCGGCCTGGTCGATGTCGATTACGGCCGTATCCTGCTCGACGGCGAAGATATCACGCGGCTGCCCATGTATCAGCGCGCCCGCCTCGGGATCGGTTATCTGCCGCAGGAAAAATCCATCTTCCAGGGCATGACCGTGCGCCAGAACATCCTCGCAGTCGCGGAAGTGGTCGAAAAAGATCGCACCCAGCGCCACGAGCTGGTCGATCAATTGCTCGAGGAATTGCGCATTTCCCATTTGGCCGACGCGCCCGCCCCGTCGCTGTCGGGCGGCGAGCGCCGCCGCGTCGAAATCGCCCGCGCGCTGGCGACTCGTCCGTCCTTCATGCTGCTCGACGAGCCGTTTGCCGGGATCGATCCGCTGGCAATCGCCGACATTCGCGACCTGATCCGCTTTCTCAAGGATCGGGGTATCGGCATTCTGATCACCGACCACAACGTCCGCGAAACCCTTGAAATTACAGACCGTGCGACCATTATTCACGAGGGCGAAGTGCTGTTCGAAGGCTCTCCGGACGCGATCCGGGCTGATCCCGATGTCCGTCGCGTTTATCTGGGAGAAAGCTTTGCCTGATTAATCTCTGCGGGAGAACCACCACGCAGAGGCGTTCATGGCCGGACTGATGCAAAAGCTGGAGATGCGCCAGGGTCAATCCCTGGTGATGACGCCCCAGCTACAACAAGCCATCAAGCTGTTGCAGCTTTCGAATATTGAACTGGCCGAGTTCGTTGAACGCGAGCTGGAACAGAACCCCCTGCTCGAACGCGACGACCGCAGCGAAAGTACCGAATCAACGCGCCAGGAAAGCGACAACGAACCGCGCGAGCTGGAATTCACTGCCACGAACGGCGATGCCAGCGACGCGATCGATGCCGATTCGGACATGATCCACGGCGAAGACTCCAAAACCGACCTGTCAGGCGTCGAAACGGCACAAGCCGGCGATTCGGTCGGCATGGGTGCCAGCACCTGGTCGTCGACCGGCAGTGCCGGCGGATCCTTCAATGGCGAAGAATACGATGCGATCGCCAATTCCTCGCGCGATATCTCGCTTGCCGAACACCTGCACGACCAATTATCGACTGCGACCTCGGATCCGATCGACCGCCTGATCGGTGCCCATTTGATCGATCTGGGCGATGAAGACGGCTATCTGCGCGCCGATCTCGACGAGATTGCCGATCGCCTCGGCCTGGAACGCTCCCGGATCGAAGCCGTGCTCAGCCTCACGCAAACCTTTGAGCCCGCCGGCGTGATGGCGCGCGATCTGGCCGAATGCCTGGCGCTGCAATTGAAGGAAAAGGATCGGCTCGATCCTGCCATGGCGACCTTGCTCGACAATCTCGAACGCCTGGCCAAGCATGATTACACCACGCTCAAAGCCCTGTGCGGCGTCGATGGTGAAGACCTCGACGACATGATTTCCGAAATCAAGGCCCTGACCCCCAAGCCCGGTCTCGCCTTTGGTATCGAATCAACCCGCGCCGTCGAGCCCGACGTCTATATTCGCCAGGCCCCCGATGGCGGCTGGCATGTGGAACTCAATTCCGAGACCCTGCCGCGCGTGCTGGTCAACAATCGCTATTACAATGAAATCAATGCGGCAGCTCGCAATGAGTCGGAACGCAGCTTCATCACCGAGTGCAGCCAGAATGCCAGCTGGCTGGTGAAGAGCCTCGATCAGCGCGCCCGCACCATTCTGAAGGTTTCCAGCGAGATCGTACGTCAGCAGGACCTGTTCCTGGTCCATGGTGTTGCCTATTTGCGACCGCTGAATCTGAAAACCGTCGCCGACGCGATCGGCATGCATGAATCGACTGTCAGCCGGGTGACGTCCAACAAATACGTCTCGACACCGCGCGGCATGTTCGAACTGAAGTATTTTTTCACATCCTCGATTCCTTCGGCCGGCGGTGGCGAATCCCACTCGGCAGAGGCTGTCAGGCACAGAATCAAGCTCCTCATCCAGCAGGAAACGGCCGACGATGTCTTGTCCGATGACAAGCTTGTCGAGCTTTTGCGCGATGAGGGGATTGAAATCGCCCGCCGGACTGTGGCCAAATACCGTGAGGCGTTGAATATCCCCTCTTCGGTTCAGCGCCGACGCATGTTGAAACGTGCCAGCTGACGACGGGATGATCCGTGCATGAAAGTGGTACTTGCATCACGCTCCATGTGCTTCAGGTGCAACCAGCACAGACGATTGACTCTCGCCACAGCCCGCGACTAGGTTCCGCCCGCAATCCGGGGGGAGGCGGAACAGCTTTTTGACGCCTCACAAGCTGGTGTATGGCCAGCGGGAAGGAGCGCATGCACATTCAAGTTGTTAATAAGGGCATCGATGTCAGCGACAGCCTGAGGGCCCAAATCCTCGGTCGAGTCGAAGACGGCGTTGCGAAGTACTTCAACCGTCCAGGCGAAGCCCATGTCGCGATATCACGCGAAGGTATCGGGTTTCGTGTCGACTGTTCCCTGCATCTGCCCTCGGGCATGATGCTGCAGGCCCATTCCAGTGCCGATGACGCCTACAAGGCGGCCGACGGCACCATGGACAAGCTTGAGAAGCGGCTGCGCCGCTACAAGCGCAAGCTCAAGAACCACCGGCATGATCACAAGGCGGAACTGCCTGCCGAATCACTGCCGATCTTCGTCCTCAAGGGCATGCGCGATGCGTATTCCGAGGAAGACGAAGACCATGTGGACGAGAGCCTGTCCGATGCGCCCGAACCGATCGTCATCGCCGAACATGCCGGCGAGTTTCGGACGCTCACGGTCGGGATGGCCTCGCTGGAACTCGACGCAGCGGATTCCCCTTTCCTGATGTTCCGCAATGCCGCCAATGGCGGGCTGAACATCGTCTACCGGCGCCCTGACGGCCATATTGGCTGGCTCGACCCGTCCCGCGTAGTGCCGGCCTGACAGGCCCATGAATAGAGTTGTTTTAAAATGGCATTAGCTGACCTGATTCCAAACGGCGGCGCGACCGTTGACTTCGGCGCGTCCAGTCGCAAGCAGGCCCTCCAGGCCATGTCGGAAACGGCGGCAAACGTCACCGGTCTGAATGCACGCACGATATTCGAGGCCGTACTGCAACGCGAACGCCTTGGCTCGACCGGTGTCGGCCAGGGCGTCGCAATTCCTCATGCCCGCCTGCCGGGAATTCATGAGGTCACAGGATTCTTCATGCGTCTGCGCGCTCCGGTCGATTTCGAATCGATCGACGGCCAACCGACGGATCTGATTTTCCTGCTGCTGGCGCCGGAAGACGCCGGTGCCGAACATCTCAAGGCCCTGGCCCGGGTATCCCGGATGCTGCGCCGTGAGGATGTCCGCCAGCGCCTGCGCGCGGCGCCCAATGCCGACGCGGTCTATGCCGTGCTCGCCGGCGAACCCGCCAGCGACGCTGCCTGACCCGGCCACTCGCCGCTCTGCAATTCGTGTATGGTAGGAACCGGGCGGACCCACCCGCGACCGGAGCCAAGGCATGAGAACCGAGATCAACGAACTGTTTGAGAAAATCCGTTCGCTGGAAGGCGAGCTGGAGACACGCCTGGCCGAACGGCGGCGCAGTTATGGCTACAAGCTCGAGCAAGGCCGCCTCTTCATCACCCGTGAGGCGCGTGAGCGGCAGGCAGCGCTCAAAGTCGGCCTGCGGCGCTATCTGGTCGATAGCGGCGTCCTGACGATCCTCACAGCCCCCTTCATCTACGCTGTTGCGGTCCCGGTCTTCGCCCTCGATGTGGTCGCCAGCCTGTATCAGGCGGTGTGTTTCCGGGTGTATGGCGTCAAACAGGTCAAGCGGCGCGACTATGTCGTGTTCGACCGCCACCGGCTGCCCTATCTCAATCTGATCCAGAAAGTGAATTGCTTCTATTGCTCCTACGCCAATGGCGTGATCGCCTATGTCCATGAGATCGCCTCACGCACCGAGCAATACTGGTGCCCGATCAAGCACGCCGAGCGAATCTCCGGCACGCACAGACGCTATGGCGAATTCCTCGAATACGGCGATGTCGGTGACTATCCCGAAGGTCTGGACAAACAGCGCCAGCGACTGCGCGAGGAAGGCGATTTGCCCCCCGACCCGGACGGTCTGACAAAATAGAATCGAACGAAAAAGGCCCCGCCGACATCCGGCAGGGCCTTTTTTCTTCGATGCGGGCTTGTCCGCCTGCGCCAAGGCTTCGGCGGGACATCCTTCGCTCGAACGAGCGTTGGGCCTGCCTGGCAGAAGCTCGCGCAGCGAGCGCCAAAGGTATTGTGAGCTATGATGCGGGTTTGTCCGCCTGCGCCTTCGGCTTCGGCGGGACATCCTTCGCTCGAAAGAGCGTTGGGCCTGCCTGGCCGAAGCTCGCGCAGCGAGCGCCAAAGGTATTGTGAGCTATGATGCGGGTTTGTCCGCCTGCGCCTTCGGCTTCGGCGGGACATCCTTCGCT
>TARA_R110000868_G_scaffold119380_2_pt1 | contig 11595 bp, 11 predicted proteins | sample TARA_R110000868 | Tara Oceans TARA_R110000868 (sample SAMEA4397489) | marine metagenome | biome: Polar Biome; feature: [SRF] surface water layer (ENVO:00010504); material: water (ENVO:00002006), including particulate matter (ENVO:01000060) such as... | depth 5 m | reverse complement strand
TTTTCTTCTCCGACGGCTCTGCCCTGTACCTGACCATCACAAACGCCAATCTGCTGGGCAGCATGCCGGTTCAGTTTGCGCACACCATCAACTGCTGCGTTGACGGCGAGTCCCCTAGCGGCGGAACCGTTCAATTCTTTGGGTCCGGAAATGGTTTTGTTTATCAAATGGACGTGGGGACAAGTTTTGATGGCGGGGCTATTGCAGCCAACATAAACTTGGTTTACAACTCAATAAAATCGCCACGAGTCTTAAAACGTTATCGCAAAGCATCGGTTGAAATAACCGGCGATTCGTACGCTGAAATTCAATTTGGATATGATTTGGGCTATCGCACACCGGCCCTAACGCAAGCTATAGATGAGACTTATCAAAACGATTTGCGGTCTAGCTATTGGGACGAGATGATCTGGGATAATTTCGTGTGGGACGGAACTGATATTGCTCCGACTGAAATTGAGGTAACCGGGACCGCTGTAAATATGGCCATTCGGATTTCCTCAAATTCCGATCTTCTCCAGTCTTTTACGGTGAATAACGTCATCGTGCACTACACATTACGTCGAGGAATCAGATGAGCAATTCTTACTATACACACGGCACTTACCCAACACCAAACTCACCCGGCTCATCGGCGACGATGCGCAACGAGTTGGAGAACATTACCGCTGGCTTTGACTTGCTGCCAACTTTAACTGCCAACGGTTACAAAGTTGCAATGGTCAATTCAACCGGCACGGCTTTGATTGCGTCTGCCGCTTTGCAGGCCTTGGCCATTACAGCTTCAACGATCAATAGCACACCGATTGGCGCGACTACGGCTGCCGCTGGCACGTTTACCAATTTGACTGTTACAGGCACGGCCAATTTAGGTTCAACGACAGTTATTACCGGCGGCACAATTAACGGCACACCAATTGGCGGGACGACTCCTTCAACAGGCGCTTTCACAACGGTCAGCGCCAGCTCTGGTTTTAGCGGCAGTTTGTCGGGCGCCGTAACCGGCAACGTGACGGGCAACGTGACGGGCAACGTGACGGGCAACCTGACCGGCAACGTGACTGCTTCAAGCGGCACGTCAACCTTTAACAACATTACCATTTCCGGCACGCTGGACATGGATGCTGGAACGACCAACACGATCATCAACTTGGCCACGCCCACCAACGCGGGCGACGCAGCAACCAAGGGTTATGTTGATACTGGCTTGGCCTTAAAACTGGCTTTGGCTGGCGGCACAATGTCCGGCGCCATTGCAATGGGCACCAGCAAAATAACGGGCATGGGCGACCCCACCAACGCCCAAGACGCGGCCACCAAAACTTACGTTGATACCGCCGATGCCCTTAAACTGGCCTTAGCAGGCGGCACAATGTCGGGTGCTATTGCCATGGGCACCAGTAAGATTACGGGCCTTGGCGACCCTTCTAGCGCGCAGGACGCGGCAACCAAGAACTATGTGGACTCTGTTGCCCAAGGTCTTGACGTCAAAGGATCTGTTCGCGCGGCCACAACGGCCAACATCACTTTGTCCGGAACCCAAACAGTTGACGGCGTTGCCTTGTCGGTGGCTGACCGGGTGCTGGTCAAAGACCAAAGCACAGCAGCTGACAACGGTATTTACGTTGTAGCAGCAAGCACATGGTCCCGGGCTACTGACGCAGATACTTGGGTTGAGCTGACAGGCGCCTTCACTTTTGTTGAGTCTGGAACCACCAACGACAACACTGGTTGGGTTTGCACAATCGCCCCGGGCGGCACGCTTGGAAGCACTTCAGTTACTTGGGAACAGTTTTCTGGCGCAGGGCAGATAACCGCTGGCGCGGGTTTGACCAAAACCGGCAACACTTTAAATGTTGGCACGGCGTCGGTAACTCGGATTGTTGTCAATTCAGACGACATCGACTTGGCCACAACGGGCGTATCCGCAAACACGTACAAGTCTGTTACGGTAGACACCTATGGCCGTATCACGGCCGGCACAAATCCTACAACGCTGTCTGGCTTTGGCATCACTGATGCCTACACTTCATCGGCCACAGACACTTTGTTAAACGCCAAGCTCAATTTGACTGGCGGCACAATGTCCGGCGCCATTGCAATGGGCACCAGCAAGATTACCGGTCTTGGCAATCCTACCGTTGCCCAAGACGCGGCCACAAAAACCTATGTCGACACCGCTGACGCGTTAAAGTTGGCTTTGACTGGCGGCACTATGTCTGGCGCCATTGCCATGGGCGCCAGCAAAATTACCGGCATGGCCGATCCTACGCTTAACCAAGATGCCGCAACCAAAATTTACGTAGACGGCATTCTTGGCAGCGCTACCAGCGCCGCCGCGTCAGCATCAGCTGCCGCAGTAAGTGAGACCAATGCGGGTAACAGCGCAACCGCTGCGGCCGGTAGTGCAACAGCTGCGGCCGGTAGTGCAACAGCTGCGGCTGCTTCATTTGATTCGTTTGACGATCGCTACCTTGGGCCAAAGTCTTCTGACCCGACGTTGGACAACGACGGCAACGCCCTGTTAACAGGGGCTTTGTATTTCAATACCTCGGTCAACGAAATGCGCGTGTACTCCGGTTCGGCTTGGTTGGCTGCTTACCTGCCGGCCAGTGGCTACCTAGCCCTTTCCGGCGGCGTCATGACCGGCGCTATCACGTTTGCAGCCGCACAAACTATGGCCGCAATTAACGGCGGCACTGGGCAAACCAGCTACGCTGTTGGTGACATTCTTTACGCGTCAACCACTACGGCATTATCAAAACTTGCTGACGTTGCAACAGGCAACGCGCTAATCTCAGGCGGCGTAGGCGTTGCGCCAAGTTACGGCAAGATTGGTTTGACGACGCATGTGTCAGGCACACTGCCCGTTGCAAACGGCGGAACAGGACAAACATCCTATACGAACGGTCAGTTATTGATTGGTAACTCAACGGGCAACACGTTGGCAAAAGCTACCCTTACGGCGGGTTCCGGAATCAGTATTTCTAATGGCGCTGGTTCAATCACTATCACCAATTCAGCAGGTTCACCTAGCGAAGCAACCACAGCAACCCCGGGGACTGTGCGCGCGTTTACACCTAATGCTGATTATCCAACTTCATACGCAACTTTCTTGGGGTACTTAGCAGGACAAAGTCTTTCCTCTGGCCTTCATAACACTTTAATTGGGTATGAGGCTGGCAAATTAACCTCACAAGGTTCTTATAAAATTGCCATTGGCAACTACGCTGGTTACACAGAGACAGCCAACCCATACCAAGCTCAGATGGTTGCTATCGGTTATTACTCTTTAAATGTCTCAACTGGGACTAGAAACGTAGCAATTGGTAATTCAACGGGTTCTAGTCTTACGACAGGCAATAACAACACGTTTGCTGGACACAGTGCTGGAACTAATCTTACAACCGGCGCTAACAACATTATTATTGGCTACAACGCAGATTCATCAACTGCCACAGTAAGCAACGAAAACACATTTGGCAACTCCTCCACAACCAGCAACAGGTTCTGGGGTGATATGAAGATGGCTGGCGCTAACGCTGGATCGTCTGGTCAAGTCTTAACGTCTGCTGGTGCTGGTGCGGCCCCTACTTGGGCAACAGCCGCCACCCCATCTGCCGCCACACCTACTGCTTTGGGTACTGTTTACGCAAACACGAATACCGCAAGCCCATTTCAAACATTCCTTGGCTATCAAGCGGGTAACGTCACTACAGGTGCAAACAATACTTGGGTGGGGTATCAGGCAGGTTTGTTAAACACTTCAGGATTTGACAACACCGCCGTTGGTTTTCAGGCTTTAGATGCCATGACAACTGGTCAGGAGAGCGTAGCAATTGGCACTAATGCGCTAGGCGCAAACGCTACAGGGACAGGCAATATTGCGGTTGGGGCGGCGGCACTTTTTAAAGCCACTGGCTCTCTTAACGTGTCCGTTGGCAGTTATTCTTCTTACAACACAACCACAGGTGGTCAAAACGTAGCGGTAGGGCATCAGGTTCTTTTTGCCAACACCACAGGAGGAAGCAACACAGCAGTTGGTTATGCGGCTTTAGATGCCAACACAACAGCAAGCAACAACACGGCTATAGGCATTGATGCTTTGGGCACAAACACCACAGGGCCACAAAACGTAGCAGTTGGCAATTACTCTCTTGCTCTAAATACAACTGGTTCAAAAAATGTATCGATAGGGTACGCATCTTTAGACAGCAACACTACAGGTGCAGACAATACAGCCGTTGGCTATCTGGCGGCTAACGCCATAACTTCAGCAAGCTACATAACTGCAATTGGTTCAAACGCTTTATATTCTGCAACAGCAGATTACAACACTGCTGTTGGCTATGGTTCAGGCTTTAACATCACAACTGGTGCAAACAACACTTTGTTGGGATTTCAGGCGGCGGCAAATGGCACAAACGATCTAACAACTGGCTCTAATAACATTGTCATTGGCTATAACGCCTCGGTATCATCTCCTTCAGTAAGCAACGAAAACACTTTTGGCAGGTCTTCCACAACCAGCAACAGGTTCTGGGGCGACTTTAAGATGGGCGGAAGTTCAGCAGGAACTTCTGGTCAAGTCTTGACATCTGCTGGTGCAGGGGTTGCGCCTACATGGGCGGCGGTGTCCGCATCTGCCGCTACCCCAACAACAGAGGGAACTGTGTATGCAAAGACAACAACTGGTTCTCTTACAGCACTAGGGAACGGGGCAGCGGCAAGTGCTGGTACAAATAGCGAAAACGTAGCAATCGGCGTAAATACTTACAGCAGCGGTACTGGGAGTCAAAATACTATTGTTGGTCATGCTTCTGGAAATGGTGGTGGTTTTAGCAATTGCACCGCTGTTGGTGCATATGCGCTATCTGGATTTAGTTCAAATTCCGGCAATAATAATAATGCTTTTGGTCGGATGGCAATGGTGTACAACACCTCGGGCGCTGAAAATTCTGCTTTTGGAAGACTTGCACTTTTTGTCCAAACCACGGGTGGATACAACTCTGTGTTTGGTAATGCATCAGGCCAAGCTCTTACAACAGGTGGTAGCAATGCGTTTTTTGGCCATACTTCTGCCGGAACTACTACAACTGGTTCAAATAATACTATTGTTGGAAGTTTTGCGGATACATCTGGCGTAAATACTTCTTATGAAACTGTTTTAGGGTCTTCTATCACTGGAAAAGGCAGTCAAACGGCATTTATTGGCGGTACTAGCGGTGCTTATAACGGCGCTAATACAACAACTTGGACTACCACTTCTGATCAAAGAATCAAGAAAAACATAGTTAATGTTGAAAATGCTTTGTCAGTAATTACTGCTTTACGCCCTGTAGAGTTTGACTACAAAGAAAATGACAAGCACGAAGTTGGCTTTATTGCTCAAGAATATGCCGCTGTTTTGCCAGACCAAGTTTCTAAACACGCTGCAAATACAGCAGAAAAAGAAATGGTTGGCGGCGATGAAGTTTTTGGTATTCAACAAAACCTAGTGCCTTATCTTGTCAAAGCCCTGCAAGAGTTAAACGCTAAGTTTGACGCATATGTAGCAACCCACCCTTAAAGGAGAAACCATGATTGATACACAAACACCAGAGCAAATTGCTCAACACTACAAAGCCGCAATGGACAGCGTGAACCTCATCAACGGCGGTAAGCCCGAAAGGATGAGCGACACCGATTGGACTGATTGCTTGAGCCGCAACAAAGAGCATTTGAACATCATGCTTGCTAAAGACTTCTGGACAACAGAAGACTTGACGCCTTTGCGTACGGCAGCGGCATGACTGAGAAAATGATTAGCGAAACGGAAGCCAAGTTGGCTACGCATGAGGCCATCTGCGCTGAACGGTACGAGGGCATCCAGAAGAGCTTTGCCGAAGGCTCTAAGCGCATGACGAAGATCGAGTATCTTTTGTACGGTGTGATTGCCTGCGTGCTGTTTGGCCCCGGTGTTGCAGCCGAATTTGTCAAAAAGTTCTTTGGCCTTTAGTACGGTGGTTGTGATGTATGCGCTGGCTCTTGCTTTTAATGTTGTTGGGGCTGGTTGGCGCCGTGGCCAAAAGTGGCTGTCACGTGCGCGAGTTTTATGGGATAGGCTATACCATACACAACCCTTCAGAACGCCATCAGCAAATGGTTGCGTGGTTAAAAAACAATGCGCCTTATTGCAAGTCAGAAGATTATGTAGTGATCTGGAACAACCTGCCTTTATGGGCGGGCACAGCAGATTCATCAGAAACTAGAGGGTTAATTCTGCATGGATATGAAACCGCTCTTAAACGGGAAAAGAAATGATTCCGCCATTAAACAAATGGTATCCAAAAGTAGAGGCCTCTGGTTACCCGGACAAAACAGATGCGCTTGAGCGCAGGACAGAGCGTCTTGTAGAAGAATACAAGCAAGCGCTGAAAATGAAAAAAGAGATAAACAAACTTGAAGATCTTGACTTTGAGTTGTACGTTAAGAGGGCAGAACAGAATCAACTACGCTTAGAGATTTTTACAAATCGTAAAGTAGACATACTGGTTTAACATGGTCACAAAAAAACCCCCAGCAAAAGTAGCGCCAGTTAAACGGCGTACACCTAAACCCAAAGCAGAACAGACAATCAACGTGTCTGTTGCGGCGCCAGCACCCGCCCCAAAAGCTGAGGCCAAGAAGGACGATAGCGTTCTTGGAAAAGTCATTGGTTTGATCGAGTGGGTAGATAACCCATTTAAATTGTTCACGGTCATCCTGTTGTCATTCCTAGCGTTTGCTGGCTACTTTGCTTGGGATTCTCGTCAGGTCATTCTTCACGCCATCACCTCTCAAGACAAAATGCCGCAGCTGGCAAAGCAAGAAAACTTGCTTGCCCCTGCGCGTAGTTTGATGAAAGATGTGGATGGTTTGGTCGTGTTGATTCACAAGGCTAATCTAACGACAAACAGCCGAACAACTGTGTTGGCCTTGAACTCTGACGGCTCGCGAGAGAAAACAATGGAGGGTACGGTGACGTCATTGTTTAACGCAAGCGCAGACCGCAACGCCGCCATGGTAGCGATGTTGAACAATGAAATAATTTGCGAAGACTTTAACCCCTCATCTAAAGTTGGTGAGTGGGGTGTTAAGCAAGGCGTGAAGTTTATGTGCCGTGGCTCTATTCCACCAGACATGGGTAAGTTTGCGGGGTATATAGCTATCGGGTTTAAAGATAAGCCAGAAGATATTGCGGCTCTAAAAACTCGCATCAATTTGGCTGCAACTGATATGTCGGAGGATTGATTATGTTTGATGTTTTAAGTGGTGGTATTTTGGGTTCGGTGTTTGGTGGGCTATTTCGGATGGCCCCCGAGGTGCTCAAATTCTTTGATAAGAAGAACGAGAGGCAACACGAACTCAACATGTTTGCACGTCAGTGCGAATTGGAGACTCTTCGTGGCCAGCAGAAGCTGGCTGAGATAGGTGCTCAACGCGAAGCCGCAATGGACGTCGGGGTAATGGATGCCTTCAACAACGCCATTACTCAACAAGCCGAAATGGTCAAAGCCGCCGGCGGCTGGGTGGCTAGTCTGTCAGCCTCTGTCCGTCCCGTGGTCACATACTGGGTGCTGTTTGTTTGGTCATTTATCCACGTATGGTTTGCGTGGAACGCATGGCTTGGCGGCGCGCCGGCTGTAGAAGTGTTCAAGACTATGATGACGCCTGACTTTTCTGCTTTGCTGTCCGGAACAATAAATTATTGGTTCCTCGACAGAACTCTTAAGCAGCGCGGAATATGAACCTAGAGTTAGCTGCCGCACTGTGCCGTCAGTTTGAAGGCTATCGGGCCAAGCCGTACCTATGTCCAGCCGGAGTGGCCACGATCGGGTACGGCTCAACGTACTACGCAGACAAGCGCAAAGTGACCTTAGAAGACGCCCCCATGGATGAGCCCACAGCACGAGCGCTGCTGATGATTGAGTTGGAGCATACGTACTTACCCGGTGTTTTGCGTAACTGCCCCGGCTTAATTACTGACGTTCGCAAGTGCAACGCGGCCGTTGACTTCTGTTACAACCTTGGGATTGGCCGTCTCCAGACTTCAACCTTAAAGCGGAAGATCAATGCTCAAGACTGGGAAGGGGCTAAAGAACAGCTCATGCTTTGGACCAAGGGCGGCGGTAGAGTATTACCCGGTCTTTTAAAACGTCGACAAGCAGAATGCTTGTTGTTAAACGATTCTTGACGTAAAATCTTTGCGGGGCCCCTGCGCCCGCAAGAGGCCGCCTAGTGCGGCTTTCTCATTTGTGGAGCAAATATGGCAATAGCAAACAACCCGTTCGATGTAAACACTACAACAGGCAAGGACCTGCTTGGCGCAGCCACGACTGCCATTGCTGCGCCGCAAGCCACAAATTACAACGCGGCAACTGCCGGGGCAACTGGATATAAAGCTACCGATGCCAACCCGTTTGGGTACACGGGCAGTACCATGATTGGCCAAGGTTACACCGCCAGCGACATGACTGGCCAAGGCTATGACGCTGGCTCGCGCACAGGCCAAGGCTATGACGCTGGCTCGCGCACAGGCGAGGGCTATAACGCTGGTACGCGCACAGCCCAAGGCTATGACGCTGGCTCGCGCACAGGCGAGGGCTATACCGCCGGTACGCGCACAGCCGCAGGCTATAACGCTTCTGGGGCCCTTGGCACCGACTACAACATCACCAACAATCAAACGGTTCAGGGGCAACTTGGTGGCTTGATTGCTGCCAACTCTCCCTTGCTTCAGCAGGCCCGCGCCAACTCTTTGGCTCAAATGAATTCACGGGGTTTAGTCAATTCCAGTATGGCTTTGGGCGAAGGTCAAAAAGCAATTTACGCTGCGGCGCTTCCGATTGCCGCCCAAGACGCCACGACGTACACCAACGCTGCGCAGATCAACGCCAATGCGGCAAATCAATTGGCGCAGTTTAATGCTGGCCAAACCAATCAAGCCCTTGGCTTTACCGCCAACGCGCAAAACCAAGCCGGCTCAGAAAATTTGGCTGCTCAAAATCAAGCCCTTGGCTTTACGGCTACCGCCAAAAACCAAGCCGGCTCAGAAAATTTGGCTGCTCAAAATCAAGCCCTTGGCTTTACGGCTACCGCCAAAAACCAAGCCGGCTCAGAAAATTTGGCTGCCAAGAATCAAGCCCTTGGCTTTACAGCCAACGCCGCAAACCAAGCCGGCTCAGAAAATTTGGCTGCTCAAAATCAAGCCCTTGGCTTTACGGCTACCGCCAAAAACCAAGCCGGCTCAGAAAATTTGGCTGCTCAAAATCAAGCCCTTGGTTTTACCGCTTCTGCCAAAAATCAAGCCGGCTCAGAAAACTTGGCCGCCAAAAATCAAGCTCTTGGCTTTACAGCCAATGCCGCAAACCAAGCCGGCTCAGAAAATCTGGCTGCCGAGAATCAAGCCCTTGGCTTTACAGCTACTGCGGCCAATCAAGCTGCCGCAGCCAACCAAGCTGCAAAGAACCAAGCCCTTGGCTTTACGTCTACTGCGGCCAATCAAGCTGCCGCTCAAAATCAAGCCGCAGCAAATCAGGCAATGCAGTTTAACGCGGGCACAGCCAGCCAAGCCTCTGCGGCCAACGCCGCCGCAGCTAACCAAGCGGCGCAGTTTACCGCTGGCGCAACTAATCAAGCCGCAGCAACAAATGCCGCTGCTCAAAATCAAGCTGCTCAATTCTCTGCCGCCAACCAGACCGATGTGTCCAAGCAGTACGCCACCGCACTGAACACCACGGTTCAGGCCATGCTGGATCAGTCGATGAAGTACGCGCTGACTAATGCTGATGCGCAAACTAAGATTGAATTGCAAAACATTGACTCATCTACCCGCCAAGCTCTGGCAGCTACAGAGGCTACTTACAAAAACCAGATGCAGGCATCAGCCAGCGCCAATGAGGTTTTCCAACAAGTGTCCAAAAACATTGCTGACATCATGGCAAACCCTGACCTTAGCGCAGATTCTAAAGATGCTGCGGGCACTCCCCCGGTTACGCCAAAGCAAGCGGCCGTCAATATGCAAAAACAGTACTTGCAGAATTCGCTTGCAATTCTTAGCGCAACTTCTGGCATTGCCAATCTTAAAACTTTGCTGGACTTTACATGACACGCAAAACCCTTCTTGAGCCGATTATTTCCTCGGTTCGTAAGGGCACCGCGCTGTCGCGTTACACAATTCTGGATTACTTTGCAGACTGGGAAGTCTTCCCATTTGAGTTTGAAGGACAGCACGTTTGGACCATGGTGGCCAAAGGGACTGAAGTGCATTTTGCGCTTGCCCCTGACTGGAAACCTCAAGCTAGTATGCGGGGCGCGGTTAGGGCTTTTCTCAAGCCAGTGTTTGATGAGTACGGTTTTTTGACCACACGCATATCGCATGGACGTGTAGAGCAAAAAGAATTTGTAAAACGAATCGGGTTCACGCCCACTTGGAAAGACGGGGACGTTGAGTATTATCTGCTTGGCAGCCTACCCTTTGAGAGGAAAATATGATCAAGAAAATTTATCTGTCTCGGGCTCAAACCCGGTCAATGGCAGCTGAGCATCCTATCGGCGATCCCACCGGCGGCCCAGCCTATGGTGAGAAAAACGACCCGATCAGCGCGGCCATTTCAATTGGCACAATGTTTGCCACAGCTGAGGCTGGCTTTGCCGCCATGACCTTGATGCAGGGCATTACGTTTGCCGGCGCAGCGGTGAGCTTGGTTGGCAACATCACGGGCAATAAAACCTTGATGAAGATCGGCGCCATTGCAGGTATTGCTGGCGGCTTAGGTTCTTTTGCTGAGAGCCAAGGTTTGTTTAGCTCTGGCAACCTCCAAGAAACTCTTGGCATGAAGAGCTCCGTCACCGACGAGATGCTGAGGAACGGCGCTTCTAGCGTTACTCCCGGCGCTCAAGCCCCTGTTGTTGATGGTGTTCAAGTTAATGCCGCGCCCGACGTTGCGTCGTCAGTGGCCCAGACCAGCCCGGTGGCGTCGCCTAACGTGACCGCCCGTCCTCTTGACATCAACACTCCCGCCAGCGCTGCCGATGCTTTGACTACTGCGCCAAGACTTAACCCCGGCATTAACCCCGGCACAGACATTTTGGGTCGACCACTTCCTCAGATGTCTTACGCGCCCGGTATGGGGCCTAACATGTCTGTGGGTGCCCCAGCAGCTCCGGGTTTTGTAGACTCCCTCAAAGCCGGCAACTACATGGACGCGGCTAAGGCTGCAGGCTCTGGCGCCATGGACATGTTGAAGAACAATCCAACTGGTGCATACGTTGCGGCCCAAGCTATTGGCGGTGTGGCTGATTGGCTAAGTGGTAAGACCGACGCCGAGCTTGACGCATTGAAAGCCAACACCGGCTACGCCAACGCAAAGGCTTTGGAAGTCCAAACCGCTTTGGACCGAGAGAAAATGCGCCGTGCCAATTTGAACGCGGGCTACACTAATGTCAATGCCGGCTTTAAAGTAAATCCCAATGCGGCTGTTGCCCAACCTTGGCAGCAATCAGCGCCGGCGGCCGCCCCGACCGGCCTTGTAGCCGGTGCTATGCAACCTCGCCAAGGATAAGGAGAACACA